>Ga0209653_1000198_pt1 | contig 53726 bp, 53 predicted proteins | sample SaaInl6LU_22_DNA_FD_184644 | JGI IMG/M metagenome (GOLD analysis project Ga0209653, IMG submission 184644) | Marine microbial communities from expanding oxygen minimum zones in the Saanich Inlet - ESP_116LU_22_DNA (SPAdes) (version 2) | ecosystem: Environmental > Aquatic > Marine > Intertidal... | reverse complement strand
TGTGGGGTGTTGGCACATTTTGTGCAATATTGTCATAAATAACAATCGGTTCGTGGGTTCGTTTTGCGCTTAGGGGTAAAATATGCTTTCGCTTTGCGATCCCTTAGGACATTCTTACAATAAAACTATGGCTGATAATCTTAAGTGCAGTAACTGTAACAAAGAGGCGACCGTTCACTTGACGCAAATCGTGAATAATAAGATACACAAAGTTGATTTGTGTGAGTCGTGTGCGCAGAAAAAGGGAGTGACAGATCCGCAAGGATTTTCATTGGCGGATCTTCTTGCGAAGTCGAATTTGACGCAGGGACTGCCTGACTTGCAGTTGGTATGCTCAAATTGCGGGCTTGAAACGGCAGACTTTCGTCGCACAGGTCGACTCGGTTGTTCCGCTTGTTTTCAGGTGTTTGCGGATGTAGTTCGTCCCGTATTAGAGGATATGCACGTGGGCACCGAGCATAAAGGGAAGGTTCCTGAAGTCGCATTGACACGCCAAAATAGCCAAGCGAAATTACAAACCCTAAGGGACTCACTCGCGCGTGCGATTGCTGAAGAGGCCTATGAGGATGCAGCCACCTTTCGTGACCAGATCAAGGCTTTTGAAACTGCTGTGGCTGAGTTGGAGGCGACTGAAGCATGATCGAGTCGCTCATTAAAAATGATCGTGCAGAGTTAACACAAAGCGCGAAGAAAGCGTCACCAGTTGTCCTCAGCACACGAGTGCGTTTAGCTCGTAATTTGGCCGATGCGCCTTTTCCTGAGCGTGCCACTTCGGCACAGCGAAGTGACATTTTGTCTAAGTGTGCGGGGCACATAGGCGATCTTAAGGCCATGAAGGAAGGAGTATTTTTTGACGTTTCACAGCTTTCTGACCTAGAGAAGCAAGTGTTAGTCGAACGCCATCTCATAAGCCGGGAGCTTTGTGAAACCGAGCAAGGTTCTGGAGTGATGATTAATAAGGATCAGACTTGTTCGGTGATGATCAACGAAGAGGATCATCTGCGCATTCAATTTTTGAAGACAGGTTTCAATTTGAACTCGATTTGGAAGCAGGTGGACAGCTTTGATAGTGACTTGGAAAAGTCTCTGGATGTCGCGTTTTCGGAGGAATTCGGCTTTTTAACCGCTTGTCCGACGAATCTCGGCACAGGTTTACGGGCTTCCGTGATGATGCACCTTCCTGGCTTAGTGATCTCGGACCAGATGGAGCGTGTGATCCGTGCGGTGAATCAACTGGGGATTACTGTTCGCGGCCTCTTTGGAGAGGGTTCTGATGCGACCGGACATGTTTTTCAAATTTCGAATCAGCAAACCCTAGGTGAGAGCGAGAGCGAGATCATCAGTCGTTTAGGGAACGTTTTGAAGACCATTATCGATCACGAGCTCAATGCGCGTTTTAAGTATCTCGAAGAAAATAGAGCAAAGTTGCTCGATAAGATTGGTCGGGCTTTTGGCGTTTTGCAGAACGTCCATTTGCTTACCTCAAACGAGGCGATGAATTTACTCTCTTTAATGCGCTTAGCAGTGGATTTTCATATGCTACCTGAGGCGAATCGATCGGATGTGGATCGTCTCTTTATTGAGTGTCAACCGGGGCATATACAATATGCTGCGCAAGAGGGGATTGAGCCTGAATTGCGTGACATCGCCAGAGCCGACAAATTGAGGGAAGAGTTTAGCCATCTTCCGCCTCTAATTTTTGACAAGATCGGCGAATCGAATTAAACCAATAGTGAATATATACATTTTATGGAACCGATGAATAATTTTACCCCACGTGCGCAACAAGTATTAGCTTTAGCCAGAAAAGAGGCGGATCGTTTTCACCACAACTACGTAGGCACCGAGCATTTACTGCTTGGGCTCATTAATTTGGGGCAGGGAGTCGCTGTCAACGTGTTGCAAAAAATGGGGCTGGATCTGCAGACGGTTCGCTCGGCTGTAGAGAAGCAGGTCGGCTCCGGCCCTGAGAGTAAGCCGTCGGGTAATATTCCGTATACACCTCGTGTAAAGAAGGTGCTGGCACTTGCTGGTAAAGAGGCAAAAGCCTTGAACCATTCCTATGTTGGCACCGAGCATATTTTACTCGGTCTGCTGCGTGAAGGTGAAGGCGTTGCAGCGCGTGTGCTTAAATCTTTGGATGTTGATATTGAGCGTTGCCGTAATGAGATTTTGTCCGAGTTGGACCCCAATTTCTCGGGTGAGCCTGAAGAGACTGCAGGGCCACAGGGTGGTATGCCTGAGGACAAGAAGGACAGTAAGACACCTGCGCTCAAGGCCTTTGGTCGCGATCTGACTGAGCTGGCTAAGGCTGGTGAATTGGATCCCGTAATCGGGCGCAAAAAGGAGATTCGTCGTGTTGTTCAGATTCTCTGCCGTCGCTCAAAGAATAATCCAGTTTTAATTGGTGAAGCAGGTGTTGGTAAGACCGCGATCGTTGAAGGTCTTGCCCAAGAAATTGCATCGGGTCTAGTGCCCGAAATATTAGAAGACAAACGCGTGATCACGCTCGACCTAGCACTAATGGTTGCGGGCACGAAGTATCGTGGTCAGTTTGAAGAGCGAATCAAGGCGGTGATGGACGAGATTCGCCGTGCCAAAAATGTGATCATCTTCATTGATGAGTTGCACACAATTGTCGGTGCGGGCGCTGCGGAAGGTGCGATGGATGCGTCGAATATCTTTAAGCCAGCACTCAGCCGTGGTGAATTGCAATGTATCGGAGCGACAACTTTAGCCGAGTATCGAAAGTTTATTGAGAAGGATGGCGCTTTGGATCGACGTTTCCAATCGGTGAAGGTGGATGCGCCGTCAATTGAGGATACCGTGCTGATTTTAAAAGGTATTCGTGGCAAGTATGAAGACCACCACAAGGTTCGCTTTACGGATGCGGCGCTTGAGGCCGCGGCAAAACTTTCTGAGCGTTATATTACGGCACGTTTCCTTCCTGATAAAGCAATCGATATTCTTGATGAGGCGGGTGCGCGTTCACGCATTGAATCGTTGAAACGTCCTCCCGAAATTGAGGAGATGACGGCGACCATCGAAGAAGTTTGCGCAAAAAAAGAAGAGGCGATTGCGGGCCAGCATTTCGAAGAAGCCGCTAAATTTCGTGATGAAGAAAAGCAGCTTCGCAAGAAGCAGGAGGACGTTATTGCAGCATGGAAAAAGTCTCGTGAGGAGAATCGCTTGACCGTCGACGAGGAGGAAATGCTTCAAGTCGTCGCTGCTTGGACGGGTATACCATTGACTCGCATGGAGCAAAAGGAGAGCAAACGCCTGCTCAACCTAGAAGCGCAGCTTCAGACTGAAGTGATTGGTCAATCAATAGCGACTGAAGTTATATCCAAAGCTCTGCGTCGTTCGCGTGCGGATTTGAAAGATCCTAAGCGTCCTATTGGCTCATTCATGTTCCTTGGACCGACGGGTGTGGGTAAGACACTGCTTGCTAAGGTGCTCGCAGAAGAAATGTTTGGTGATAAAGATGCGATTATTCAGATCGATATGTCTGAATATATGGAGAAGTTTGCAGTTTCTCGTCTCGTTGGTTCGCCTCCTGGTTATGTCGGCTATGAAGAGGGCGGACAATTAACCGAAGCGGTTCGTCGCAAGCCTTATTCCGTCGTTCTCTTTGATGAAATCGAAAAAGCGCACCCCGATGTGGTGCAGCTATTATTGCAAGTGCTTGAAGAGGGACGTCTCACGGACAGTTTAGGGCGTAAGATAGATTTCCGTAACACCATCTTAATTATGACTTCGAATGTGGGCGCTGACATTTTACAGCGTAACACATCAATGGGGTTTGGTGTGGAGAGTAATGCTGAAAGTGAATATGAGAAAATTCGGGAAAAAATTCTCGATGAAACGAAGCGCGTCTTTAAGCCAGAGTTCTTAAATCGTTTAAATGACCTAGTCATCTTTAAGTCACTTGCACGCGAAGATATGAAGGCGATTGTCGAGCTTGAGTTGCGCAATGTATCGAAACGTTTACAAGGCCAAGACTTCACTTTTGATTTCTCAGATGAAGCGAAAGCATTCCTAATTGATAAAGGATATGATGAGAAATACGGAGCGCGTCCTTTACGCCGTGCAATCGAGCGACACCTGGAGGATAATCTTGCTGAGGCCATACTCGGCGGTGAAATCAAGGCGGGTGAGCTCATCCGCGTCGATTTCGATAAGGAATCTAAGGATCTTAAGTTTGAGCAAGACCAGCCGATATCTGGCGCGACAGGTTCGTAAACCTGAAGCCTATGATTTTCATCAAAAGACCGCAGTTCACGCTGCGGTCTTTTTATTTGGGTAGAAAGAACCCCTGTTGCTTTTGGCTGATTGGCAGTTCGACCTTCTCCATTACGGAGAGTAAATCTTCCCAGACCATGCGCTTTGTTTTGAGTGTATCATTGCGCAACAAGTAGGAAGGGTGAAAGGTTACGATTAGGGGAATGTCTTGGAATGCATGCCAAGTCCCTCGGATGCTTGCCATCCTTCGTTTTGGGTCAGGGCCCAGTAGACCATTTGCAGTTGCGTTGCCTAGGGCGACGATAACCTTGGGCTGAATAATATCTACTTCTGCGCGAAAGTATGGGAGGCAAAAATGCATCTCGTCCTGTGTTGGTGGGCGATTGCCATAAGGCTTATCATTTTCTGGGCGCCATTTTAGGATGTTCGTGCAGTAAACATCCTCACGGTTTAGACCCATAGCTTTGATTATTTTGTCAAGCAGGCGCCCTGCGCCGCCATTGAATGGAGTGCCCTCGATTGCATCATCCGTGCCTGGTGCTTCCCCGCAAAAGATGATGTCAGCATCTATCCGACCATTGCCCAGAACTATTTTCCCCTCTGTTCCTTTTTGTTCGATACAAGTGGTGCAGTTCAGGATCCGCTCGTTGAGCCATTGGATTTGAGAAGTGGCATCACCCTCAGGGAGTTCAATTTGCGGTGGAGTGGGTAGTGGCTTGCCGCTCTTTTCGGCCACAGGCTCCGGTTTGATGGTTTCAGTGGCTGCGGTTTTCTTGACGAGTTCTGCTAAGTTTGCGTGTTCGACGGGTTTGCCCCGTTCGCGCACGGTTGTTGGCTGTGGTGCCGGCTTAAGTAGGTCTTTCGTCGCGCCGTCTACATATACGTAGGCGACACCTTCCTTTTGGAGGCGGCGGAGCTCGTTATAAATCGCATCTAAACCATCAGACATTCGACCTAAGCTTGATTACGAGTGTGGCTCCGTCGAGCCACTTCTGATGAATTGTTCTGAAAATGTTAGCTGACTAGAGCGCTTTGCTCAGTGTTACGTAGTTGCCTGTATTCTGAGCACATTGGAAGTGTGCTGAAGAGTAGGATGCAGGCAGCGAACAGAATTAAATCGTTCGGTGACTGTATTCGGAATAGTAGCGCCGCTCCAATCCACCAGCCGAATGCGGAGATTATATTAGGAAGATACTTTAGTAATATGCCTTGCCCAGTGTAGCTTAAGCCAATGAGGACCGCATGTATCGGGAGGACGTTAATATCATTTGCCCAGTCTGTAAGTAATTCGATGCCACTAATTATAATGATAACAGCCGCTGTAAATGCCCAGATGCATCGATGCCATGGGACGCGGTTCAGGTTTTGCTCAGAGTCATTGATTCTGGGCTTCAATTTGATGATGGTTGCAACGCTAGCCATGAAGAGTGATAGACTCCAAACATAGAGCGTCGAGTCGATCGGCACTTCGTATTGGATTACCAAATATTCCAAGGTGAAGCATTTGATGAAGATTGCGCTCCACCAGAGCATGACGACTCGATTTTGTAGTTTTTGGCATCCGCGTGCTTTCATAGGCTTTATAAAGTAAATGTGTAGTCAGCCTCCGAATGATGTCAAACTGGTGCTATGTGAATACTTGGCTTGAGTCTACAGCGTGAAGCGACGAGGTCTAGGGGCGATTCCTTATTGCTGGATGGGGTCTTTGCTGCCTTTTGCATCTGTCGATTGCATGTATCATGCCTTCACAATCTGGTCAGTCAGAACTCAACCATGAACTGGAGGCAATTACGCTTCCTGAAAATAGCGAAATGCTAGATGATTTACGCTCGATGGTGAGTGAGGGCAAAGCCAGTTCTGACTAGGCTTCCTCTTGGCCTAAGACGTAAGGCTCGACTGTAGATAGCATACGCTCTGGGACTGAACTTATGAGGTATGTGCCATCGTCACGCGCTTCTTCTTTTCGCACGCCACCTTCACGATGTAAGTGAGCCACAAGATCATAGCGTTCGTGAGGAATCAGTAGGCGTAATTGGGCAAAGTCACTTTCGACGATGGCCTCGATTTTTTTGAGTAATTCGGGGACTCCTTCACCAGTGTGAGCACTGATGAAGTGAGCATCTGGGTAGCTAAGCTTTAGCTCTTGGCGTGTGCTCTCATCCCAGAGTTCGTCGACTTTATTGAAGACAGTGATCATCTTCTTACCTTTCGCGCCCAACTCATTCAAGACATCGAGTGTGGTTTTTGCATGAGATTCGATCTCTGGGCTGTTTACATCGAGCACATGAATGAGGAAGTTTGATATAATCGCTTCTTCGAGTGTCGCTTTGAAAGCATCTACTAGGCGGTGGGGCAGATTTCGAACGAAGCCTACTGTATCAGTAACAACCAAAGGCTGACCACTGGGGAGCGGGCAGCGTCGCGAGGTCGGGTCCAGCGTCGCGAAGAGCTTGTCTTCAGCTAATATATTGGAGTTCGTGAGTTTGTTCAGCAGTGAGGATTTTCCTGCATTGGTGTAACCGACGATCGCACACGTTGGCACGGGGACAGTCATTCGTTTCTTACGTTGCACCTCACGGTGTTGAATGACTGTGACCAGCTCACGTTTCACGCGAGAGATCTGCGTGCGCACCATACGTTGGTCGAGCTCGAGTTGTGTTTCACCTGCGTCTCGCTGCATGGAGCCGCCGCCTCGTTGACGGCTAAGGTGTGTCCAGGCACTTTTTAAGCGCGGTAAATTATACTCAAGGCGTGCGAGTTCTACTTGAAGCACGGCCTCCTTCGTTTGAGCGCGCTTGCCAAAGATATCGAGAATGACTTCTTGGCGATCAATTACCAAAATTTTGTCTTTAGCGGCTTTTTCCCAGTTTCTTTGCTGGGCAGGTGTTAGCTCGTTGTCGAAGACGATCACATCGCAGTTGTGATCCTGCGCTTCTTTGATCAATTCGTCGGCTTTTCCTGAGCCAACGAGAAATTTTGCTTGAGGCTTGCGTATGGACAACAGTCGCTCGTGTGTGAGTTCGATGCCCAGCGTGGTCACGAGCTCACGCAGTTCATCCAGTAGGCTGCGAGTCGTTGTGGCTGAATCTTTAGGCAATGTAATGCCTATGAGCATGGCCCTTTCGACCATTCTGGGTTTCTCTTTTACGTCGTGCACAAGTTCTTAAATTGAGTGGAACGGGCGAAAGTAGGGGGATTGTCGAACAAGTCCAATACGAATCATTGATTTGTTCTGTCATTTTTAGGTTCGCCGAATCGAGGGGGAATTGTTCAATTCAATTTATGTTGAAAGCCAGTGATTTGTTTACCTTTCCAGACTCTTTGCCGTTTGTTGCGTCTTTCCCCTCGGACGTCGCACCTTGGCAGTGGGTCGCTTCGATCAAAAAGGCCTTAGCGGGCATCGAATTTGTGCCCTATAACGGTGAGGTGCCTTCTGGTTTTGAGATCGAGGGTTCGGTATATATTCACCCGTCAGTTCGCCTGCCAGCTTTTGGCTCTATTAAGGGACCAGCGTATATTGCTGAAGGCTGTGAGCTGCGCCCAGGTGTCTATATACGTGGCAATGTTATTGCGGGAGCGAATTGTGTGCTGGGGAACTCTTGTGAGTTTAAGAACTGTCTATTACTGGAAGGCGTTCAAGTGCCTCATTTTAGTTATGTTGGTGATAGTGTGCTAGGGAATAAGGCGCACCTCGGAGCTGGTGTGATTTGTTCAAACTTACGTTTAGATCAAGCGGAGGTGCCCGTTCAAATGATGGATGGTCAGCGCGAGTCATCTGGCATGCGTAAGCTCGGTGCTTTACTTGGAGACGAGGCTGAGGTCGGCTGTAACTCGGTTTTAAATCCTGGTTCTATACTTGGTCGGCGCGCCTTGGTGATGCCTTCGATGGCGTATCGGGGGACACTGGCGACAAACACGATCGCGTATCATAAAGAGCCGATTTTGACGGCTCCTAGAATGGATTAAACTGATATGTCGAAACGCGCTTTAGTTTTTTATGGTGGCTGGGAGGGGCATTCCCCGGATCAGATTGCTAAGCGATTTGAAACATCTCTTATGGCATGTGGCTTCGAGGTGATTTTATCTAGTTCACTCGATTGTTTGAATGATGAAGATACGCTCAAGCAATACGATTTGATCATTCCATGTTGGACGATGGGGGAGCTTAGTCAGCAACAGGAAGCGGCGCTGTGTGCGGCGGTGAGATCTGGAGTTGGGCTGGCTGGCGCGCACGGCGGTATGGGCGATGCCTTTCGGTCGGCAGCTGAGTATAACTATATGGTGGGTGGTCAGTTTGTGAGTCATCCTCAAGTGGGTGAGTATGTTGTGCGGGTTGTTCAAGCGGAGCACCCATTAACAGAGCTGTTGCCAGTGGAGTTCAAATACGATTCAGAGCAGTATTACTTACATGTGGACCCGAAGATCGACGTGTTGTTGGAAACCGATTACAATCAGGACGGAGAAGTCGTTGCTATGCCTGTAGCGTGGACGAAGACCTGGGGCGTCGGACGTGTGTTCTACTGTTCTTTGGGGCATGCTCCCGAAGAGTATGATACACATCCCTATGTTTGGGATTTTATCATCAAGGGGGCAGGGTGGGCCTGTCGATAGCACTCAAATTAATTAACAATGGGTATTTCACATAGACCGATGAAAGTTGGCTTAATTGGCTGTGGTATGATCGCTCGAAAAGCGTATCTGCCATTTAGCCGAGAGTGCCAAAATGCCTACCAGATTGTTGCTTGTTGAGATGTGCGTCAGGAGGTGGCTCAAGCTTTGGCAAACGATTTTGATATACCAACGGTGTATCCAAATGTAGACGCGCTCTTGGCGGATCCAGAAATCGAGCTCATCTTAAATTTAACACATCCAGCTGGGCATGCTCCACTCAATCTGAAAGCCCTTGAGGCAGGAAAGCATACGTATTGTGAGAAACCGTTTGCACTTTCCCTTGAGGAGGGGTAGGCGGTGTTAGATCTAGCGAAGAGAAAAGGTCTGCAAGTCGGTTGCGCGCCAGACACTGTATTGGGGCCTGGCACGCAAACCGTGCGTCAGCTTATTGAAGAGGGTGCGATCGGGCGACCGCTTTCAGCACGTATCCAGATGGCAAGCCCGGGTGTCGAGCACTGGCATACGAATCCTGAGTTTTACTATCAGGCCGGCGGTGGACCATTACTTGATATGGGGCCGTATTATTTGTCCTTTTTGATTCAAGTTTTTGGGCCAATCAAATCAGTTCAAGGGCGTGCCACACGAGGATTTGATGAGCGGGTGATTCGTTGTCAGCCATTGGAAGGACAAATTATTAAAGTGGAGACCGCAACTCATTATGTAGGGTCGTTAGAAACGCATAGTGGCGTGATTGTGCAGGTGATGTTTTCCTTCGACCATTGCTATGGTCAGCAGAGTGATAATATTCCAGAGGTATTCGGTTAAGCTAATCCCCAAGCGTATATTTGCAGATGTCTTTGGAACACTGGGTGCAACATCAGATGGGCTTCATTTATCACAAATTGGTCACGATTCTATGGCGGAAATATTTTCTGAAATTATTGAAGTGGAATAATCAGACTCGTTGACTTTCTTTTAGTCTTCGAGACCGTCAATTCATGGCAGAACATACAGTTGCAGTTTTAGGTTTGGGGTTAATCGGTTCGATTTGGGCAGGGCATTATCGTGAGGTCGGTAAGCTCGCAGCAACTTGGAGTCGGCGGCCTAAGCCGAATTTGGATTTTGACTTAACGAGTCTCGAGAATTGTGCAGGCAAGGCGGAGTATTTGCATCTGTGCTTATATGATCCGGATTCCGTTCGTGAAACCTTGAGGCAGCTCTGTCCGCTTTTGAATGCAGGACATACGGTGATTCAATCGACTACGATCGATCCGGAAAGTGCGGCAGAGTTTGCGACCTTGGTTGAAGCCACGGGTGCAAGGTATATCGAAGCACCGTTTACGGGGAGTAAGCTGGCAGCTGAAGCGCACCAGACGGTTTATTTTCTAGGGGCAAATCAATCCGTTCCTGAAGCCGTGTTGGAACTATTGTCAGTGCTTTCTGCCAATCGTTTTCGGATCGGCACGCCTGCGCAGGCGGCATCGATCAAGCTGGCGATGAACCTGCAAATAATCGGTATCACTCAGGCGCTGTGTGAGAGTATCCATATCGCGCGTAAGGCGGGCATTTCGGATGATTGCTTCTTCGAAGTGATGAAGAAGAACGTCTCTTGGTCGGGTCTATCCGAACTGAAGGAGCAAAAGATACGCGATGATGATTATGCTCCGCAATTTTCATTGAAGAATATGTATAAGGATATGCGCCTCGCGAAAGTTGCAGCGGGTGAAAGCCTGCCTTTATTGGAAACCGTCAATGAGTGTCTCGCGGCGGGTGAGAGAGCTGGCTATGAGGAAGATGACTTTCTTGCGGTGATGCGTTTGCTTTGAACCCGAACGATGCAAACGGATTTTTAGAGCAATGGGGTTCTATTGTATAACCCGGGTTGACGGTAAGGTTTAAGCGTGTTGCGAGTGCCTGTAAATCGGCTGCGAGTGGGGCGGTGTAAGTTTTGCTTGTGAGTAGTTGGTTTTCCGGGAAGTTGAACTGATAGGCGTGTAAGGCTTGGCGAGGATGTAAGGCACATGGCGGCGAGCGATACCATTCTTCGCCTATAAGGGGGTGCCCGAGCTGTTGCAAGTGAATGCGGATTTGATGTGTGCGACCGGTAAATAGGCGGGCGCGGAGTAGGCTGTAGTCGTGATTGGAATCAATGACTTCGAACTCGGTTTGAGCGGGTTTTCCTGTTTCGTGTACTCCCAATTGATTCAGGTGGTTTCTGCCGATAGGCACATCGATGACCTGCTGTGTCCAATCCGGGCAGCCATGCACGATCGCCAAGTAGTCCTTGTGGGTCTCTGCGTGCGACCAGAGTGTTTTGATTGGCTGAACGAGTTCTTTGCGGGTGGTGAAGAAGCATAGGCCGGAAGTGTCGGCGTCGAGTTGATGGAGTGCCCACACCATGCTGCCGTGATGGCGCATCAAGTGATATTGAATACAATCATCGTCTTCCAGGTGATGGCCGGTGGTTGGCCAAGCGTGTGGCTTGTTGAGCACGTAGAACGCATCGTTACTCCACAGAATGTGAGGCTCTATTTCGAGCGACGGCATTAGGGGCTCTCGGCGATTACTGAGTTTCGCAGGCAACCGATCCCGGTGATTTCGACGGTAAACTCGTCGCCGGGCTTAAGGAATCGCTGCGGTTCCGCTGCCATGCCCACGCCTGACGGTGTTCCAGTCAAGATGACTGTGCCCGGAAGCAAGGTGGTGCTGCCACTGAGAAAAGAGATGATTTCGGCAACACTGAAAATCATATCGCCCGTCCAGGATTCCTGCCTGGTATCACCGTTTAGAATGCCGCGGATGGGAAGAATCTGAGGGTTGGGGATACGGTCGGCGGTAACGAGGATAGGGCCAAGTGGGCAGAAGGTGTCGAAGCTCTTTCCTTTCACCCACTGTCCGCCGCCGTGGAATTTCTGCCAGTCGCGGGCGCTGACATCATTGGCGCAGGTGTAGCCCAGCACGTAGTCGAGCGCATTATCGACCGAGACATTCTTGCAGGGCTTCCCGATGACCACTGCGAGCTCTGCTTCATAGTCGACTTGATCGCTGTGTAGATGACGCGGCAGTTCGATCGGATCATACGGGTTGCAAACAGCTGACGGGTTTTTCATGAAAACGACTGGGTGCTCGGGGAGGGCGCTGCCGGTTTCTTCCGCATGCTCTTTGTAGTTGAGGCCGATACAGAAGATCGCAGTCGGTTGAATGGGAGCGAGGCGCTTGGTCGGTGTGAGGAGCTCATCGGTTTGGTGAAATTCACCGAAGAGATCACCCTCAATCCGGTAGACTTGGTTGCCGATTTCGCTGCCATAGTGAGTTGTGCCATCAGCGAGTTGTATGCGTGCGATTTCCATGTGGAGGACACTGTTATCAGCTTTGAGATATCTTCAAATTTATTCTTGCACTTGTTTCGGTGCCTACCTTTATTCCTGCCTTCCCAACACGGGGGCTTAGCTCAGTTGGTTAGAGCGCATCCTTGACATGGATGAGGTCGCAGATTCGAATTCTGTAGCTCCCACCATTTTTAGCCCGTCAGGCTTTTTGAGTCGGCGGGCTTTTTTGTGTCTGTTTTGGAAGCCGCCGAATTCTCATCTGCGATGGTTCGGTTCTTTTCGCAAGCTCAGGCCCGGTCATGTCGGTCGTTTCATGCCATTTCTAGAATTGTTTGATTCGGTAGCGCAGGCGTGTCTCACGCCGCACGAAAGTTTGTGGTGCCTCGCAAGCGTCGATGCGCACCGAGGACGGTGCTGCGCTACCCTGTAAGTGAGTCGATCCATCTTTTTTTGAAAAGGTTTCACTCTCTCGGAACGAATTCGGTAGCTCCACAAAGAAGCCCCGTCCTGAATTCGACGGGGCTTCGTGTAAACGTTTGGCCTTCTGCGGGGAGATTAGTTGGTTGTGACTTTTGAGCTGCTTGCGCTCTTAATTTCGTTCAAGCCGCGAATAATGCGGCTCTTGCCAGAGAAGAAACGGACGTATCTTTTGAGTCGAGATTCGTCATCTTTGCTGAAATTCTCATCTTTTGCGAGTAGTAGGACTACGTTCACGGAGGGCTCTTTCGCCTGTTTATTCGTATAAATCTCTTCGACGAGATCCTTGAAGTATTTTTCAACCTCTCGATCATCTAACCATTTGACTGGTTTGTGTCCAGGATGCTCAGTCTTCCATTTTAGTCCTAATTCTCTGACGTTACTGTAGACCCCATGGCGAGCGTCCAGAACGCGTGGTGGCTGGCCTTTGGCTGCGCGTTGTTTATTGATTTCGCTCAATGTGTTTCTAATGCGTTGCTCCATTTCAGGCTTTTCCGCCTCGTGAGCGGCGAGCTGTTTGACGTAGGCAGGTCGTGCGATGTTTTGCGCCCAATCAGCTTCCTCTTTTTCAGTTAAGCGCCGAGAAATTCGCTCAAAACCCTTGTGATAGCCGGCGACCATGAATATCGCATCCACACCATTTTCCAGTGCAAGTTGCGTTTGGAAAGCGGTTTCATTGCCACGTGTGCCGAATTGAGGCCCAGTAACGTCTTTGTGCAATGGGTGATTTGTCAGAGACCTTAATTGACTTTTTGGCCCAGACGCGATGCCGACATTATTGGCATCACGGTTTATCGGTGCGAGCCACTTGATCAATTCCTGATGCACATCACTGCCTGCAGGAACTAGTTGATCTTTGAAGCGCATAGACTTGCGGCGATCCATTAGCATGACATTAAAGAGAGTGCCTGCGGACAAGTTGCCGACCATATCAGTGATTTCATCCTTAACAATTTTGAAACTGTTGAGGCCACCTTTTCCATCAGTCAGCATTTGACGATTTACATCAATCACGAAGAGGATACGTTCCGCACGCGTCTTGAGTCCGAAGACGCTGACGTCGGACATTCCAATGCCTAGGGAGCCGCTGGTGCCGCCCAGGAGCCCGCTACCTCCGCCGCTGCCGAGACCACCGCTGACAGTAAAGGATTCTTCCATGTTTGGTAAATCAACATCGACATTGGCAATCGCGATGTTACCGACCTGTTTCATTTTAAGGTTTTTCAGCGGTTGCTGCTGTTCCTTCTGAGGCGGCTTGATCTCGATTTTGACTTCTTTGGGAGGTTCGACTTCCTCAATCGCTGGTGGTTCTTCGAAGTCCGCCTCGTCGGGAATCACATATTTGACTAGCGTCCAACTGCCAAAAATAACAAGTGCGGCGACATGAACAAGCAGACTGATGAGCAGCACGTTCAGCAGCATAGGGTTCATTTTACGCTTTTTAGGCTTACTTAACATGGTCTGGGTATAAACTGTGGTGTATGGTGACGTGACATAAGGGAATATTCACTAGAAAGCAACTTTGTGTCGTTATAAGGGGCTAACTCTAGTGCTTGGTCAAAGCGAAATTAGCTGATTTGTTCGTTGATCGCGAGGCGGTAAAGCTCGCGACTGATCCACGCGTCGGTAGCGGCATAGCGGATTTGCTTATCATCGAGCTCTTGGCGAGCCCAATTCGATACCTGAGCGGCTTTGCTTATGCGACCGTTGAGCAATAGACCCGCGAGTGTGCGGAGGCCTCGGTTTGAGTAGCCTAGCTTTTGCGTGATGTCAGCGATCTCGATGAATCCGGCTGCTTCAAAGGCTTCCATTGCGCGCAATTCTTTAACGTCGTCTTTTATCGCGACTCCAGTTTTTAGGATGTTGGGCGATTCCAGTATCGGTAGCAGCGGTTTGAGTGTCTTGGTTTTAGAGATCCGAAACAGATACGCGCAGTCTGCGGTGCATAATTGTATCAATGCTGGGGGGTGGTATTCGCCTTTCTTAAAGGAGGGACGCGTTTCTGTATCGAACCCTAGGTGCGTTTCACCTTTCAAGAGTTCGGCAGCTTGTTCCATTTCCTCGATGGTGTTGAGGATTTCAATTGGCCCCTCCCAGCTGATTAAAGGTAGTTCATTGATTTCAGCTTTTGTAATACTCTTAATCGGCGGGGTGGTATTTTCGGACATGTAAGAATGGTGGGTCAGGAGATAAAAAGAATTATGTTTTGAGGACTAAGCCATCGTATGCAAGCACGATGCTTTGAGGGTATACGTCGCCGCCATTATTGTAGCTCGCGCGGTAGGCGAGGGCATCATTCCTGAAGGATTCGATCTCTTGATCGCTGTATGCGGGTTCGTGGTGAGAGATGGCGAGTTGCTTGACCTGGGCTCTGGCAGCAAGCTCGACCGCTGTGATGTGATCGGAGTGGCCCCAGTGGCGCTTCCCGTGGTTCGCATCTTCATAGGTGTATTGACCATCAAAGATGAGCACATCTGCAGTGCGGAAAAAGTCGATGAAGGGGTAGTCATCCTCTTTGGCTTCTGGCCCGTGCTCAGAGTCGGATGAATAAATGATCGATTTCCCCGCTTGCTCGAAGCGGTAGCCCCAGGAATCGCCCGGGTGTTGTTGCTTGATCGTGCACACATGCACGTCACCCACGTCAAAACTGGCTCCATCTTCGCGTATATCGAATTCGATCGTTGCTTGCATGGCTTCAAATGGGACGGGGAACCAAGGCGCACGCATTTGCTCTCGAATCGTGGCTTCTATATTATGATGAAAACCGTGGAAAATAATTCGATTTCCTGGGGCGTAGGCCGGGCTGAAAAATGGAAAGCCTTGTATGTGATCCCAATGCAGATGAGAGACAAAGATATGGTAAGTGCGTGGTGCGCTTTCTTGAGGAATACTGAGGGCATAATCTCGAAGCCCAGTTCCCGCGTCGCAGAGAATGATTTCTTCATTACCAGTATCAATCTGCACGCAGGAGGTATTTGCTTTGTAGGTCCCGCTGGAGCTATGTGGTAAATTATCTAAAAAAGCGTCGACTTCGGCTTTATTGGAAAAACGCTCCTGGCGGGCAGCCCAGAGTGCATCCTTTACCTTTTGCCGAATTGCAGAAGAGGATGCGGGAGAGGGTAGTGAGCCACAGGAGCCCCAAATAATCGCTTTCATGCATATGAGGTGAATACTTTATGATGCTTTTTTACCACTCAGAGTCAAAACAAAGGATGCCACAAACGACGGTTCCTAAATCGTTGTATTTTGGGCTAGCCCGCGAGCGCATCTATCGACAGCCTTCGCGGGGTGAATCTACCGAATATTCTCACACTTTCTCGCATTCCGATTCTTTTTGGAGTCGTTGCTTTCCTGTATGCACCGTTTAGTGGAGCCAGCACAGTTGCTTTCGTGCTCTTTGTGATTGGCGCTCTAACTGATTGGGCTGATGGCTATTGTGCGCGCAAGCAGGGCTTGGTTTCAAATTTTGGGAAACTAATGGATGCACTCACCGACAAGGTGTTCATGGTTGGGCTGTTTATTTCGCTACTCGTGCTGGGAGTATTGCCGGGCATCTGGTCGCTCTTTATGCTGCTGTTGATTCTTAGCAGAGAATTTTTGATTACTGGCTTACGTCTGGTGGCTGCAAGCTCCGGTATTGTTCTCGGCGCAGAGAAATCCGGTAAGCACAAGACGGTTTCGCAAATGGTTTCAGCGATCTTGCTGTTACTCTCTTTAGTCGTGCACAATGATTTGCCAAATCTGTTCCCCGAAATCGTAGGCAAGGTGTTGTATTGGGGCGGTTTGGGTTTCTTTGTCCTTGCGACAGTTCTCACCGTATCTTCGGGGACCATGTATATGGTAAAGTATTGGTCTATTTTTACAGGAGAGAGCGATGGCAAATCTGAATAATATTCAGCGTTATTTTCCGTGGACGGGGCTGCTTTCAACATCAGTTGTCGTGGGGCTATCCACGCTTGGTCCGCTTGGCATGGTAAAAAAAGGTCCTGGCACGGTTGGCAGTGTGGCTGGGGTTGGTCTGTATGCGGTGCTTTTTCATTACGCATCACCGCTGGCATATCTTTTTTTAATGGCTATGTTGACCTACCTCGCAGTTGGTATCTGCGATGCTGCCGAGCGTCGTTTACAGATGCGAGATCCAGGAATGATCATACTTGATGAGTTTATCGCAGTGCCATTGGTTTTTATCGGGATGGGCGGTTCCCAAGGCTTGATTGCCGCGCATGGAGGTTGGCCTATTTTGCTCGCTGGTTTTGGGCTTTTTCGTGTGTTTGATATTTTTAAGCCATTTGGTATTTCGAAGCTACAGAATCTGCCAGGAGGCCTCGGTTGTGTGGTCGACGATCTCGCCGCAGGTATGGCATCTTGTGTGGTTTTGCACCTAATTTTATGGTTCGTTTTTTAATTAAGGAATAAAATCTAGAGTGCTTCGTCTTATTCGAAACTTATTCTATGCGATTTGATTCATTAACCGACGCTGTGCAAACGGCGCTTCAACAAGAGCTTGATATCTTGAATGCACTCAGTGCTGACATGTATCGCGCTGCATCCAACGGGCCTTTCGCGAGCAGTGTGGGGATACCATATACGCCATAACCTAGATCATTTTGAGGCCTTTTTCCTTGGTTTACCGAAGGGACAAATTGATTACGAAAGCCGCGGGCGTAATACGATGATCGAAGAGTTGCCCGAAGTCGCAATTTCAGCATTACAGAAATATTTAAAGCAATTAGATGCCTTGCGATCGCATGAAACTGACGAGGTGCTGCAAATACGTGAAAAAAGTGAATCTGGAGTTGAGGAACGCCGTTGGTTGACGAGTTCGGTGGGGCGTGAATTACAGTTTTTGTTGGGGCATACGGTGCATCATAATGCATTGATTGCGATGATCGTGCATGGCCACGGAATCGACTTGCCCTCAAGTTTTGGAGTCGCGCCGTCGACGCAGCGCTACGAACAAGAACATCCAGCCTCTTCTTAGTATCGCATGTGCACTTTGAGTTGGTGGGCCGCTGAAACAGAGCGCGGAATATTGTTTAACCGTGATGAGAAGCGCACGCGTTCACACGGTCAAGAGCCGCGCGATGTTCTTGGGGAACGCGGGTCAAAGATGTTGATGCCGATCGATCCAGATGCTGGCGGCACTTGGACCGGTGTGAATGAAAGTGGCTTGATCGTGGCGGTGCTCAATAACTATCCCTTTTTTCAAGAAGCGAAGCCTGGGCAGCGCAGTCGCGGCAAGTTGGTGATCGATCTATTAGACCAATGCCAAACTGCACAAGCCTGTATGGACGAACTGGAAGCGATGGATGTCTCGATATATACGGGTTTTCTTCTATTTGCATTTGGGCGTGGTGATGGGCCGATTGCTCGTGAATGGGACGGCCAGAAACTGTTGCCGATCTCACTGACAGGAGAAGGTGGTTTACATGTATTGACCTCTTCTTCGTTCCGCCGTGAGGCTTGCGAGAATTTTCGTTTTGATTTGTTTACTGGGCAGAGCCGTGAACGTGCCACATTGAAAGAGAAACATGGCTCCTTTCACCCCGATGACCCTGCTTTAGGCCCTGTTATGGTTCGAGATGATGCGGCCACCGATTCGATAACCGAAATTGTCGTTGGTCCGAATAATGCGCACATGTGGTTTCAAACCGTGCGGGGGAACCCTCCTGTCCTGAGTGAGGCCACTGCATATCGATTGCCACTGATATAGTGCGGGCCAGATTGACTAGGATGATGCGCGTTCGCAATTTGATAGGATTTTGGCTTATTGCCTTATTGCTATCGACAGGCTACCGAACCTATCGCGGGCTTGAGCCGATGCCGCTTAGTGATCAGCGAGTCAGCGAGGTCGCCGTGGATTTTTCGACCGCTGAGGACGGGCACATCAAGCTCGCTTATCGAGAGCTCTATGCGGAGCGTGACTCGACCCCGATTCTTTTATTGCATGGCAACCCTATGGCAGGGCGGGCGATGTTGCCGCTGGCTAAGGAGCTCGGAGAAGCCCGCCGTATATTGATTCCAGATTTATCAGGCCTAGGATTTTCTGAGCGCACGCTGCCTGCTTTTTCAGCTGAGCATCAAGTGTCCGTGTTGATTGCTTGGCTTGATTCGATTGGAGTGCAGCAAATGCATGTCGCTGCTTACTCGCAGGGGAGTGCGGTTGCCCTGGAACTGGCCAATCGTATGCCCAGTCGTGTGCAAAGTGTCAGTTTGATTGCTGGTGTTGGTTTGCAAGAGCATTAGCTTTTGGGGCGTTACGAATGGAATCAGCCGATTTATACTGCCTATTACGGTGCGCTATGGGGATTACGTTGGTTGACACCTCATTTTGGTTTGTTTGACGTCCCAGTTTTCGCAACGAGCGCAGCGCAAAATTTTGCGGATACGGATTTGCGGCGAAACGAAGCCTTTCTCGAAAGTCTCGATCAACCAGTGTTGATTCTGCATTCTGTGGAGGATCGCCTCGTGCCTTTTGCGGCGGCGCAAGCACATGCAGAGCGGGTGCCAGAGGCACGTTTTTATGAGGCGAGTGGCGGGCACATGGGGATTTTTAGTCACCCAAAAGTCTATGCGGATCATGTGACCGCTTTTTTAGCAGACGTTGAATCCGGCGTCGCCATAACTCGGGGCGAAGCACTTCAGAATGGACACGCTGAGCAACCCGCGGCGTAGATCATTTTGCCAGACAGACCACCGCTTGCTCAGAGCTGGCTGTTTGCTGGTTTATTGTGTGTGTTTGTGTTCTTCTCAGAGGATCTCGCGTGTATTATTGGGGGTATTCTAGCCGCAGGTGGGGCGGTGAGTTTACCCGCCGCGATCGTTGGTTGCTTCTTAGGCATCTTCATTAGCGATATGGCTTGTATCTGATTGGTCGTATTTTCGGTAGCCGTGCGATGCGCATTGGTTTTATTGCCAAGGCATGTGAAGGTAGTTCCTATACGCGCTTAAAAAGGGGCTACGAGCGCAAAGGACTGCAAGTTGTTTTTCTGACACGCTTCATTTCAGGCAGTCGTGTGCCAGCGTATACGACAGCAGGTATGATGAAGCTGCCATTGCCACGATTCTGTTTATGGTTGAGCCTTGCCGCAGCAATTTGGACGCCGATATTGGTTTCATTGGCTTACTTCGTCGGGCGACCATTGGTTGAGTGGTGGGAGCGCTCTGGAGTGATGGTTTTACCCTTCGTTGCATTGGGGCTGATCGCGCTCTATTTCGGGCTGCATGTGCTGACTCAGTCGATGACGTATCGTGGTCGACGGATGCTTCGTGGTCGCTGGAATCGACTCACTCAGTGGGATTTTTGGCCAGCATTGCCTGTTTATTTCCCCGTGTTCATCTACTGCCTGTGTCTGGCGATACGCTATCGAAGCTTGACTGTGTGGGCCGCGTGTAATTCAGGAATGCATCCCGCTAGTGGACTGGCTATGGAGTCTAAAAGTGAAATACTGTTGGCGCTCAATTCGGCAAGTGGTTGTGTCGCGGACTGGTCTTGTATTGAACCATCAACTACAGTTTCAGAGCGCTTAGCGGCCTTGGAAGCCTTCCAAGAAGAATATGCTATCACTTGGCCCGTAGTATTGAAGCCAGACATCGGCCAGCGAGGTGAAGGTGTTGCGGTGATTCGCTCTTCGGATGCAGCCACGGCGTATTTGAGTGCCAATCAAGAGCGCGTGATCGCACAGCGATTCATTCCGGGTGCAGAGTTCGGTGTTTTCTATGTGCGATCACCTAATGGTGAGAGTCGGCTCTTCTCGATTACAGAGAAGGTCTTGCCGCATCTCACGGGGGATGGTCAGCGCACGCTTGAACGTTTGATTTTAGATGACTCACGGGCAGTCAGTTTGGCAAAGCACTATATGAAGGTAAATCGTGAGCGTCTCTATGAGATTCCTGCGCAGGGTGAGTCGATTCAGTTAGTTGAATTGGGAACACATTGCCGTGGCGCAGTTTTTCTCGACGGAAATCGCTATAAAAGCGATGCTCTGCTCGCGAAGCTCGATGAGGTGTTGTCTAAATATACGGGCTTTGGTTTTGGGCGCTTTGATTTACGAGTGCCCAGTGGCGAAGCGCTTACAGTTGGGGAAAATATACAGATATTAGAGCTCAACGGAGTCTCATCGGAGTCGACTGATATCTATGATCCGAAGAATGGTATTTTTCATGCGTGGCGGGTTCTGTGTCAGCAGTGGCGTGTCGCTTTTGAGATCGGTGTGGCGAATCGTTCTAAGGGAGCGACTGTGCCGACTCTCAGTGAGGTCCTTACTGTTTTGCGTGGACACCGAGAGCGTTCACCCTACCAGGCTTCTTAGATCGCAAAATGCACGCTAGTTGATGGATTGTGCATTTTTCTCTTTTCCTTCGCCTAGCAATGGACGAGAAGAGTGTATGCCTTGGTATATTTACCATGCTTTGAAGCAGTTGTTTCCTTCAGGGCGTTTCTTTTCTTTTTTCTCTCTGATGTCGATCATGGGGGTGATGCTTGGTGTCTGCGTGTTGGTCATTGTGCAGAGTGTCATGAATGGCTTCGGGGAAGGCATCCGTCAGCGTATTGTAGAGACGCAGGGGGATATTCGGATTCGTTCAAATGAAGTGGTTTACGATTGGGAAGCGCAACTCGAGCGCTTGCAGGCGGAGGAAATGATCGTAGCGGCAGCCCCATTTGCAGAGGGTGTCGTGATGTTGCAGCATCAAAATCGACCGCAATTTCCTATGATTCGCGGGGTGGATCCGATTGCTGAGTCGGATGTGATTGCTTTGGAAAACTTTATAACGCTCGGCGATTTGGATGACTTTGACGATGAGGGCATTTTCCTAGGTGAAGGCTTGGCGTATACTTTGAAGGCTGGGCCAGGTTCGATCGTAGAAGTGTTTACACCGCTGATGTTGGAACGTTTAAAGAAAGACGAAGTTTTTTTGCCGCGCGAGTTTACTGTGTTGGGCACTTTTCGGACAGGCTCACCGCAGGTGGATAGTAACATGGTTATTTCTACCCTACGTGTGATGCAGGAGCTCTATGGTTTAGAAGAGGGTGCACATGGCATCTCCGTAAAGCTGCGTCCTGGAGTGGATGCTTGGGCGTATTCAGGTGAATTAGAGGAACGAGTGTTACGTCCAGGGCTTGAGGCGGTGAGTTGGTTGGAGGCGAACCGTGATTTTCTGTTTGTGGTTCAACAAGAGAAGCGCGTGATTTCGTTTATCATTATATTCATTATATTGGTCGCCTCGTTCTCGATCACGATTGCTTTGATGATGGCGGTCATGCGTAAGACTCGTGAGATTGGTTTGTTGGTCGCGATGGGTGGCAGGCCGATTGAAGTCGCGTATAGTTTTTGTTTTCAAGGATTTGTTATCGGCACGATCGGCACTGGGTGTGGCATTGCGATGGCGATGCTATGTTTGCACTATCGTAGCCCGATATTATACTTCTATACAAAACTGACCAACACAGAGGTGGATTTCTTGGGGCAGTATAATGTATATGAAATCCCCGTGCATTATTTGATGTCTGACTTTATTACGGTCACTCTGTTCGCAGTGGTGATTTCTACGCTCGCTGGATTGCTGCCAGCCTTGCGAGCGGCTCGACTGAAACCTGCAGATGCTTTGCGTAGTGAATAAGACAAACGATATATTGTTAGAGGCGCGTGGGCTCGGAAAACATTTCCCAGGAAGTGAGGGTGAGATCTCTGTGTTGAGCGGTGTGGATTTTCAAATTGCGCAGGGTGAGAGTGTCAGTATTCGCGGTGAGTCTGGTAGTGGAAAGTCGACCTTGTTGAATGTGCTTTCGGGCCTAGAAACTGCAGACGAAGGTGAATTGATTTGGAATGGGCAATCCGTTTCGAAACGTTCGCTTTCGTGGTTAGCCTCACGGCGCATAAATTTCATAGGCTTTGTCTTTCAAGCGTATTATCTGGCGCCAGAGTTGAACTCGATGGAGAACGTATTGCTGGGCGCGCGTATCGCAGGCGGTTTGAATAGCTCCGTTGTGGACCGTGCTGAGGCCTTGTTAAAGAAGGTCGGCATGGGGCATCGTTTGAAGCATAGTTCGACTAAGTTATCAGGTGGCGAACGTCAGCGTGTCGCGGTTGCGCGTGCGCTGATTAACGATCCGCCCCTAGTGCTTGCCGATGAGCCGACCGGTAATTTGGACGAGGCCACGGGCCAAGCGGTCATGGATTTGTTGTTGAACCTAGCCACTGAAGAAGCGAAAAGTCTGGTGCTGGTGACGCATAATCCAGAGTTTGCTGCACGCACTCAGCGCCAACTAAATCTCCATCTTGGAGAACTGGCGTAGTTTGAGTCGTTCCGTGTTACTGTGGACAAGGCACAGCCTGAAGCGGAGGAGGCTTTTATCTTGTCATGGCCTTGCTCTTTAGCCATCTCATGACCCTTCTATTTAAAGACTTATGGAACAAACACTTATTATCCTTAAACCCGACTGCATGGAAAAGCGTATTGCAGGCGAAGTTATCTCTCGTTTTGAAAAAGCGGGCTTTGAGATCGTCGCCTCTAAAGTGATGCGTCTCGATAGTGAAATTTTGCGTGAGCACTACGCACACGTCGCGGATCTTCCGTTTTTTCCAGATATTGAAGCTTTCATGAGTAGTCGCGCAGTGATGCCAATGATTTTGGCTGGCGATGACGTGATTGCAAAAGTGCGCGAGTTGCTCGGGCCTACGAATTCGAAGGAAGCACCAGCAGGCACGATTCGAGGTGATCTCGGAACAGACATGATGCGTAATGTTGTGCATGCTTCGGATAGTCCTGCAGCGGCCATTGCTGAAAAGAAACGCTTTTTTCCAGAGCTTTAAACCGTGAAGGTTAAAACAGGACTTGGGCTTGATAGTCATCGCTTCGTTGAAGAGGATACAGACAAGTCTTTTGTGCTTGGTGGCCTTGTGTTTAGCGACGCCCCAGCACTTCTAGGAAACAGTGATGCCGATGTGATATTGCATGCGTTGACGGATGCGATCAGTGGGATTACCGGTGTGACTGTCATCGGTGCGACTGCCGATAAAATGTGCAAAGCGGGCGTGACTGATAGTAAAGCCTATCTCGCTGTTGCGCTAGAGGCTTTAGGTGACTGGAAAATCAGTCATGTCTCGATTGCGCTCGAGTGTCTGCGCCCAAAGATTGATCCGAAAGTTCCAGCCCTGCGCGAATCGGTTGCTAGCTTATTGGGAATCGAAATCGCTGATGTGTGCATCACCGCCACGACGGGCGAAAAATTAAATGATGTCGGGCGCGGCCTAGGTATTCATGCTACAGTGATAGTGACTGCCGTTGCAGGGTAGCGATTTTGAGTTGCTACAAGCCAAAAGCTCACGCTATCGGACGTTCGCTTAAAACACTGCGGGCTTCACCAGTGAAGCCCCTATGGATTCGGCTTAATGAGTTCTGCAAAGATAGTCAGATTGTGGTATCAGTGCTCTAAAATTTCGACTTCGTAACCATCGGGATCGGTGATGAAGGCCATTTTCTTACCGTCCACGAATTTTTCGCGCCATTTGCTGGGCCAGAGATCGATCTCTAGATTCAGACTTTCGAGCATTTCACAGTATTCGATGATGTCATCCACTCGGATACAAGTGTGCACCAAATCTTCGGGCACGTTCACTTCGTAGTCTGGTGAGTGGGTTAACTCCAATTTGTGTGGGCTTCCCGGTATTTGTAAGTGCGCCAGTTGATTCCCACTTGGGGATTTGTCTGTGCGACGAAGCACTTCAAAGCCACAGGTCTGGCAATACCAGTCGATGGACTTTTCAAGGTTGGAGACGCGAATACGAGTGTGATCAAAGGCTACGGGCATATGCTTAGAAGTCAGAAGTTAGAAGTGTGTATCATGGTGTAACTCACTTGCGGGTTTCTTCAACTCTCATCGAAGGTCTTTTGATGCGGGACGGATCAGTTGATGAGGCTTTCACATGGAGACGTGAAAAGAGTGCGGCTTCTACTGTTTACAAGCTCCGCACCACCGCCTTGGCGACGCCTTGCACGCTGAGCTCAGAAATTGGGTAGAGCTCGGGGTAAAACTTATTTTCTGCTTTCAGATAGGGTGGTTCGCCTGCTTTTTTGATATAGCGCTTGAGGGTGGTTTCGCCGTCGATCAGGGCGGCAACAATATCGCCGTCTTTGGCATCGCGTGGTTCGATGATGACCATATCTCCATCGTAAATTTCGGCGTCTACCATACTTTCGCCTCTGACTTGGAGGGCAAAGGTGCGGCGCCGACTGGAGAAACCTGCGTTTTGGATGTCGATTTGAAGGCGGCCGATTTCGCCGGCAGGTTCGACGCGGTCTGGATAGCCTGCGGCGATGTCGCCCATTACTGGAATGTCGACGACTTCAGTTGCATCTTCAGGCATCGATGGAATTTCTGGCGCGTCAGGGCGATTAATGCGAAAGGTGCGGGCTTGACCAGGAATCCGTTCAAGCACCTCTTTTTTTTCTAAAGCACGAAGGTGTCCCATGACTGCGTTTGTGCTCTTAAAACCGAATTTGTCCTGAATCTCACGGATACTCGGCCAGTAGCCATTGCGCCATTCGTGATGCTCAATGAAGGTAAGGATTTCTTGTTGGCGAGTGGTCAATTCTTTCATGGTGAACAAGTATATAGGTGAACAATTGTCCATTGTCAAGTGGGGAGTGGATAGTGGGGGCGTTGGTCGAAACGAGGAATTCGTATCGTTACAAATACGGAAGAGTCAGATTTGGAGTAGGATTAAGAGTAGGATGACGATTAAGACGGGGGATTTGGACTGTGGACTTGCGCCGTGTTGGGAAATTGCCCAACTTTCTCCGTTTTTATGAGCAAGAACTTCTACATCACTACTGCAATCGATTACGCTAATGGCTCGCCGCACCTTGGGCATGCCTATGAGAAGGTGCTGACGGATATCGTCGCCCGTTTTCGTCGATTGATGGGGGATGAGGTGAAATTTGTTACCGGGCTCGATGAGCATGGGCAGAAAGTGCAGATGTCTGCAGAGAAGAAGGGTGTGCCGCCAATTGAGGTTTGCGATTCGCTAGCTGTAGAGTTTCAGGGTCTGTGTCGCCGTTTATCGATATCTAACGACGACTATATCCGGACTACAGAGGCGCGCCACAAGAAGGTGGTGCAGGAGATTTTGCAAAAACTCTACGATCAGGGGCTCATTTATAAGGCTGATTATAACGGCTTCTATAGTGTGCGTCAGGAGCAATTTGTTACTGAGAAGGAGAAGGTTGAAGGTCAGTGGCCAGAGATTTACGGAGACGTGGTGGAAGTGACGGAGAGTAATTACTTCTTCAAGCTCGCTCAATATCAGGATTGGTTGATCGAAACGGTAGAGAAGGACGAGAGCTTGATCTATCCACGCTTTCGCAGTGCTGATGTTTTGCAGTTCTTAAAGAAGGAGCCTCTCAATGATTTATGTATTTCTCGTCCCAGAGAGCGCTTAGAGTGGGGGATTGAGCTGCCGTTCGATAAGGAGTTTGTAACATACGTTTGGTTCGACGCTTTAACCAACTACATCACTGCCGCTGGGTATGGCACCGATGAGTTTGAAAAGAACTGGCCTGCTGATTACCATGTGATTGGTAAGGACATTCTTGTGCCACCGCATGCGATTTACTGGCCGATTATGTTGAAGGCTCTTGAAATCGAGTTGCCGAAGAGTTTCCTAGTGCACGGGTGGTGGTTGAGTTCCGGAGCCAAGATGTCGAAGAGCACTGGCGAGGTGGTGGACCCGCTCGACTTGATCGAGCAGTTTGGCACCGATGCATTTCGTTATTTTGTGACTCGTGAAATGAATGTCGGGCAAGACAGTGAATTCTCTATCGAGCTGTTCATGAGCCGTTACAACAGCGACCTTGCAAATGATTTGGGTAACTTAGTGAGTCGTCTCTTGAATATGGGCGGACGCTACACAGAAGGTAAAGTGCCGGCTGCGAGTATTGAAGAGGCGCCCGAAAAAGCGTTGAAGCAGCTTTGGAGTGAAGTCGGCCCTGAGTTGATTGGTTTGTTTGAAAGTTTTCAGTTTCACAAAGCGCTCGACCGTATTTTTACATTCGTTTCTGGAATCAATAAATATGCCGAAACGCGCGCGCCGTGGCAACTTGCTAAGTCGGAGGCTCCTGAAGACCAAGCGCGTTTGCAAACTTCGCTCGCCTATATGGCGGAGGCCTTGCGTCTCGCTGTGGTTATGCTCACGCCTGTTATGCCAGAAATCTCCCAGAAGATTCGTAGCCTAGTAGGTGCGCAAAGCTTCGACCGTCTCGAAGGGCAATTAGAGTGGGGGAATACTCTCGAAGCTTGTATGTTAGGTGAAAAGACAATCCTCTTCCCACGTCCAGAGCGAAAGAGCTAGAGGTAGTTTCGCGCACTCTTTTTTGATGCGTTTGCCGCCACTGCTATCGCTAGGTTCTTCGCAAGTTGCCTCACTCTAGATCATGCAGTGATTGTTATTTTAGGGGAAATTGCGGATGTTTGTATCAGTTGTTGAGACCATCGACTGATGAATCTCGTAGCGTCGATCGATTCGGTGGTCTCATGACTTGACCTTGTGCCAGTATTTAAGGCATCTTATAGACTAATCATTCCCCATGCAGCAGCACAGAGCACTCATTCTACGCGGTAATCGTTTTTTAGGTTCATCACTTGTCGATAAAGGTCTTCTTTCGATGAATGACCTCGAGTCTGCTAACGAGAAGTTTATGGAGTCCATTCAGGGGGGCGAAATGAGGCACGCCTCGATTCTGACCCCATTGATCTATGACCTGAAAGTCCTAGAAGAGGACAAGATGATTGAGTATATGGCAGAAGAGTATGAGCTTGGTTTGGTAGATTTAAGTTTTATTAAATTGCAGAGTTTGCGCCCGATCGATGTGGACCTCGACTTATGCTGGGCGACTAGCACCCTGCCATTTGATTATGTTGACGGAGTTTATTTGGTGGCCACTTGTTATTATTTGAGTGCGCCCGTAGTGAAGCACTGGGAGGATTCCCTCGATGGTCGAGTCATTTGGTATGTGACATCCTGCACATCGATGGCGCGCGCACTCGATAGAATCGCAGAAATTCATCAAGCTGAAGATGACGCCGAAGATGAAGATTAAATTTTTAGATAACATATAATGGCTTACAGCGTTTTAATTTTGGATGATGATGCAGACTTTAATAGTCTCTTAACAGATATATTTGAGCAGGCGGATTATGAAGTGACCTCCTTGCTCGATCCGCTTGAAGCGGTAGACGTCTTCCGTGAGAAGCATTTTGATCTAGTTGTGGCCGATCACAAAATGCCGTGTATGAGTGGGGCGGAGTGTATGAAAGTGATAAAGGAGATGAAGCCAGAGGTTCCTGTGATCATGGTTTCAGGATATTTGGAAAACGATACGATCCGTGAATTGATCAGTGAAGGAGTTGGCGGCGTTTTCCTAAAGCCGCTGAATATCTTTTCATTGCTAGAACGCACTGCTGAGTTGATCGATGAGGCGAAGAAGTCGCACGGTAACAGTCGTGACGAATCGAGTGGTAGTTATTCAACGCTAGCAACGAAACGTTCGAACCTACGCTTTGAATTTCAGTCTTTCCCTTGCAAAGCATCTGCATCCATTCGTTTAGCGGAGCGTCTATATGGCCTGCGTAATTTTAAATCGACGCTTTCGTTAATGGGTGAGCCTGGGGCAAACTTTCGTGCAATTTGCGACGACATTCGTGGCTTTGACAGTTCAATTGCGGATAGTTTTATCTACCTGACTCCAGATACGTTTGATGAAGCAAATACGATTGCATTGATCCTCAAGGCGCAAAAGTCCGGCGCGGATATGGTGACATGTGTCATCCTAGACTTTGCAGCTATGTCGGATGCCCAGAAGTCGCTTGCAACTGACCTCGCCAAGGCTGAGGGTGTCTTTGATAATGGTGACTTGGCGTTGCGAACGATCTTTTGCGTGAATAGTGACCTTGATTCTTTGTTCGAAGTCGGTGTGATCAATGAACAATTATATATTCTAATGGGCACAACGGAAGTGCATGTGCCTTCATTGAATTCCTGTAGCCATGATATACCAATTATCGCACAACAATTACTGGTGGATGTGGCGGCGGCTAAATGGATCGAAGAGGTCCCACAGTTAGGAAAGTGTGCGGTCGAGTTTTTACTGCGCCATCCATTGGACGGAGATTATCAACAATTAGCAGATGCGATGAGCCATCTAATCCTTACGGGGGTGAAGGGGCCGTTAACTGCGCGTATCCTAAAGGCGGCACTCGAAGAGGTTTCAACGATCACTCCACGAGAACGTGCACTTGCTTACTTGGGCGATCAACGTGTGGACTACACACTAGCAGTGTTGACGCTCTTTAACGGTGATACCGCTAAAGTTGCAGACTTCTTTGGTGTCAATGTCGCAAAGGTAGAAAGTGTATTACAGTAGAGGTGCTAGTAAGACTTGAAGTAAACCAATTTAAATTATGGCTAGCAGAATATTAGTTTTAGATGATGAAGAAAATTATGCAGCGATGCTGCAAGAGCTGCTGCGGGAGTATAAGTATCGCGTCGATATGGCGACACGCCCAGAGCGTGCGATTAGTTTACTCGAAGAAATCCCCTATGATTTAGTGATTTCTGATTACAAAATGCCAGTGATGGATGGTGCCGATTTCTTGAAGCGTGCCCGTGAGCTGTATCCGAATTTACCCTTCATCTTGGTTTCGGGTTTGATGAACACACCTGAACTGGTGAAGGTCGCGAACATGAGCGTGACGCTTGTTATGGAGAAGCCCCTGGATACCGCTTCGTTTCTACAGCATGTATCCCGCTTCTCCGAGCCCATGACCGACGAGGAGCGTTCGGCCTATGTTCAGCAATCAGAGCGAAACAATGAGACTCAGTTAACGGCAGTGGGTCTTCCTGAAGAGCCTCGATTTATCAGTGCGGCATCGAATCAATCAGTGCGGTTTATGCAAGAGCTTTGGGTTTGGGCGCAGAGTAGTGAGCCTTGCTACCTTTTTGAGCCATTAGGCGGTGAAGCCGATTTAGCATTGAAGGACATTTCTGCATGGATGGGCAATCACGATAAGCCACTTCAATCGTTCACGATGGATGAGCTTGTTGGCGATGGCTCGATCTCGAAGCTAAATGCTGTGGCAGAAGATCCTGAGAGCAGTCAAGTCGTGTTGGTGCGTTTGGATAGTGTCGAGCAAATCGACGCGGCGAAGATCCTTGCGGTGCAAATGTTAGAAAAGCCAATGAGCTTAGCGGTGGCTTTTGTGGTCTCCTCAACAGGTGATGATGCGGAGTTCGTGGCTGCTACGGGATCGTCAGGATTAGTTCTGCCCGTGTTGTCTGAGCGCCCCGCTGATATCGCTAATTACATCTGCCGCTTTCTTCGTATTGCCTCAGAGCGTATGGATAAGCCTAAAGTTGCCAAACTTTCGGCTGATGTGGTGTATGCTCTTTTGGCCTATTCGTGGTCGAGTTATCGCGAAATACAAGAAGTCGTCACTCAACTAATAGGCGATAAGCAAGATGTGCATTTAGATGACGCCGCGGTATGTGGTCGATTGAATGTCGCGCAAATGCCTGCCCCCTCCGAGCGTTTGGCGGCATTATTGAGTCAATCCCAAACGCAGTATATTCAAGCACAAAGTCGCAAAAATGGAGTGACTGTTGAAGAGTTCACTGCGAGCCTTGATGGTAACTTTGCAGTAGATTCTGTTGAGAGCCTTTCTGACATGCCCTTGCTCGACGAGAATTTAGCCACATTATAGTATTTAGATAATAGCTCCTTAATAACTGCTTATGGCACTCGCTAGAATACAAACTTCGATCGTTGAGAACCTGCTCCAGATGGGGCATCTTTCCGAGGCGCAATTTCAGACGATTACGAATACGGAAGAGGAGCTTTCGGGGGAAGCTTTAGAGCTGCTACTCTCTACAGATTATAAAGTTACTCAATTCCAGATACTCGCTGCTAAGAGTAAGGCATTTGATATGTCGCCGGTAAATATCTCAAAATGCATAATCAATGAGATGACTTATTCGAAGTTGGATAAAGATTTTTGTCAGGAGAACAAAGTCTTGCCGCTTGGGTTTTGTGGGGAATTTATTATAATAGCCGTCAGTAATCCTTTTGATTTACGGGTGACGACCAAAGTGCAAGAAATCTCAGGCATGCGGGTGTCCGTATTGCTTGGCTTGGAGCATCAAATTGATAAGATTCTAGATAGCCAGTCAGACAAGCATGAATCCGTAGGCTTTGGTGACGTTGTGGAGGCGCTCGGTGAGGCTTACGAAGAGATCGAAGAGTTTGATGAGGATCAGAATGATGAGGATTCCGCCCCGATCATACAGTTAGCCAACCGAATTATTGAGGAAGCCTATTATGCTGGAGGTAGTGATATTCATATCGAGCCTTTTGAAAAAGAGACCCGCGTGCGCGTGCGTGTGGATGGTGTATTAATGAACCGGTTAGCCATTCCGCCGACGGCCTCGAATGCTTTATTGGCACGTTTGAAGGTGATGGCGCAACTCGACATCGCAGAAAAGCGCCTGCCGCAGGATGGGCGTATTATCTTTAAGCAATACAACAAGAAGGGGATTGATGTCGATTTACGTGTATCTTCAGCACCCTTGAATCATGGTGAGGGCATGGTGATGCGTATTCTTGATAAGCAAAAGAGCACCTTGCCTTTGCCAGCGCTCGGATTTTCTGATCGCAACCTCGGGATTTATCGTGACTTGATTCAGCGCCCCTATGGTATGATTCTACATTGCGGACCTACTGGTTCTGGTAAGTCGATGACCTTGTATTCGGCTTTAAATGAGATCAACACCCCGGACTTATGTATCCGCACAGCCGAAGATCCGATCGAGTATACGCTTCCAGGTTTATTGCAGATGCAGATGCAGCGTAAGATTGGGTTGACCTTTGCGACCGCCCTGCGTTCGTTCCTTCGTCAGGATCCAGATGTTATTCTAGTGGGGGAAATTCGGGATAAAGAGACGGCCGGCATTGCCGTTGAGGCCGCATTAACAGGGCACCTATTATTTAGCACTTTACACACCAATGATGCGCCGACCACGATCTCCCGTCTTACGGAGATGGGCATTGAGCCTTTTATGATTTCGGCTTCTTTGATCTGTGTTTGTGCACAGCGTTTGATGCGTCGGGTTTGTAAGTCTTGCGGTGTGTTGTATCGCCCTGAGGGCAATGAGGCAGAAATTATTAACCGTGCTTTAAACTGGAGTGGAAAGATTCATCGAGCACAAATGGATGGATGCCCGAGTTGTAGTGGTAATGGCTATAAGGGCCGTGTAGGTATCCACGAGCTCATGGCTACAAGTGAAGAGTTGATCAAAGCGATCAATGCGGGCGAAGAGGCTGCCGTCTTAAAGCGTATCGCCATGCGTAATGGTATGATGACGCTGCACCAAGATAGTATGCTTAAGGTTCGGGAAGGTATCACTACGATGTCAGAGTCGATTGCTACGGTTCCGCCCGATATGGAAGTATATGAGGTCGACCATAATGAGCCGAGAAAGGCCAAGAAATCTAAGGCCACTTCTGAAAGTTAATTTGCTTACTCGCCACCTCTGTTGTTTGAAGCGAAGTGCTTCTAGCAGGGATCAATCGCCTTGCGCCCAGAGTAAGTATTTGGGGTCGACGTGTTCAGGCTTGAAGACGATCCATTCAGGAATTTCGTAGGGATGATTCGCATGTATGTATGCTTCAATTGCAGCCATTTTTGATGCGGTGAATTTGATGCAGAGCCGAAGTTCCGAGGCGTGGTGAAGCGCACCATCGTGGCGATAAATTGAGCGGACAGGTTCGAGTTTTACGCAAGCCGCCAAACCTCTTTCAACAATATCCTGCGCTAAACGTTCGGCGACATCTTGATTATCGCAAGTGGTCCATCCAACGTATAAATCATTGCTCATGTTTGCATACTGAATCGATCCCCATTGAAGTCAATCACATGAATGATCGCGTGTATGGAAATCTTCGTTAGTTAGGGATTATCATTTTTACTAATGGATATAAACAGGCCCGCAGTTTCCTGCGGGCCTGTCTCTAAAGAGAACCTATACTCAAGCACTTAGAGCAAGTCTTTGACGGCTTCGTGCTCTTCCGCCAGTTCGTTGACTGAGGCGTCAATTTTCTCTCGGCTGAATTCGTTGATCTCGATGCCTTGGACGATTTCGAGTTGACCATTTTTGACGCGGCAAGGTAGGGAAGTAATCAAGCCTGGCTTGGTGCCGTAGCTGCCATCGGAGCAAATGCACATGCTGAAACTATCACCTTCTGGAGTGTCATTGATCAATTTTCGAACTGAATCGATCGCGCCGTTTGCAGCAGATGCTGCTGAGGAAGCACCGCGAGCTGCGATGATCGCTGCGCCGCGTTTTTGCACGTCTGGGATGAAGGTATCTTTAAGCCATGCTTCATCGCCAATAACTTCTGCCGCTGATTTACCGCCAATCTTTGCGGAGTAAAAGTCAGGATACTGCGTGGCTGAGTGGTTACCCCAAATTGTCATATTTGTGACTTCGGTGACGTCGACTCCTGCCTTTTGAGCCAGCTGTGTTTTCGCACGATTTTCATCAAGCATTGTCATCGCGAAGAAGCGATCGTTGGGGATGCCTTCTGCATTGTTCATGGCGATGAGGCAGTTGGTATTACATGGGTTGCCGACTACGAGCACGCGAACATCCGCAGCCGCATTGGCCGCGATGGCTTTGCCCTGTCCAGTGAATACTTTACCGTTTATTCCGAGGAGGTCGCCACGTTCCATGCCAGCCTTACGCGGGACCGAGCCAACGAGGAGTGCCCAGTTTACGTCCTTAAAGCCTTCCTCGAGATCAGTTGTGGCAACGACGTCTTTTAGAAGCGGAAACGCGCAGTCATCGAGCTCCATGACAACACCTTTAAGCGCGTCGAGGGCTGGTGGGATTTCGATTAAATTGAGCGCGACCGGTTGGTCGGGTCCAAAGACAGCACCAGAAGCGATGCGAAAGAGAAGGGCGTAGCCAATGTTGCCAGCTGCACCTGTTACGGCGACACGAATAGGTTGTTTACTCATAATTTCGTTTTCAGATTTAATTTTAGTGAGGTAATTAGTTAGACAGTTTCAGAGGGTAGATGAAATAATCTAGTGAGTGTTTGAATATAAATTAGCCGACCTAATTAGTGATTATGCATCGAATAATGGGGCAAGGGCATCATATCCCTCACGAATCATTTTTTCTGTGGTTTCCCAGTCGATACATCCATCCGTAATCGAGACACCATATTTGAGGTCCTCGATTGGCTGAGGGAAGGATTGGTTACCATGTTGCAAATTACTTTCGACCATCGCGCCGATCACGCTTGGATCGATAAGGCTCTGGCGCACGATCTCAGAAAATACGGCTGGTTGCTTCGCCGGATCTTTGCTGCTGTTGGCGTGACTGCAATCGGTCATAATTGCTGGAGTGAGCCCTGCGCTTTCAAGTTGTTCACGTGCCATTGCAACATCATCTGCACCGTAATTTGGCCCCTTAGAGCCACCACGTAGCACGATATGGCAGTTTGGATTGCCTTTGGTGGTGAGCGCATTGGCTTTGCCCTCATTATCGATGCCGAGAAAAGTCTGTTCTTGGCTAGCAGCTTTGATCGCGTTAATCGCGACCGTGAGGCCGCCATCGGTGCCATTTTTGAAGCCTAAAGGCATGGACAGGCCAGATGCCATTTGACGGTGTGTTTGACTCTCCGTTGTTCGCGCGCCGATTGCAGACCAGCTGATAAGGTCAGCGATGTATTGCGGAGTGATCGGGTCAAGTAGTTCCGTTGCCGTTGGTAGGCCGAGGTCGATGATGTCGAGCAGGAAGCGACGCGCGATGCGTAGCCCTTCGGGGATATCGCTCGTGCCATCGAGGTTGGGGTCCATGATCAAGCCTTTCCAGCCGACAGTCGTGCGTGGCTTCTCGAAGTATACCCGCATAACGATAAGCATGCGGTCGTCGACTTCCTTGGCGAGCTTTGCGAGTTTTTCAGCATATTCGCGGCCGGCTTTCAGGTCGTGGATTGAGCAAGGACCGATCACGACGAGTAAGCGTCGATCATCACCAAAGATGATTTTATTGATCGCATCGCGGCTCTCAGCTACAAATTTATCCGCAGCCTCCGTCTTTTCGATCTCTGCGCATAGTTCAAGCGGAGAGGGGAGGAGCGTCTTGGAGGTAATATTGATGTCGGTGACTTTTTTCACAGTGGGAGACTAGTAGGGAAGCCTCTGAAGAGTCACAAGTTCTTATTCGTTTTCTAAAGAATTTACTGCGAATTGTTGCAATTTGAGATCGAGACTTGCCAAGCTCAAGTTGGCTTGCTTTTTTCCGACGCTTGTCATCGCTGACAAACGTAAGCCTGAGTGGCGGAATGGTAGACGCTGGGGATTTAAAATCCCTTGCCAGTAATGGCGTGAGGGTTCGAGTCCCTCCTCAGGTATTTCGTTGGTGGCGGTAGAGTGGCAAATTTGTTTGCTGAAGCTGCACGCTTCCGGAGCAACAAAAAAGCCGACCCTTTGTGAGGATCGGCTTTTTGATAAAGAAAGAGCTTACATCTACAGTCGGAGCTAGAGCTCCTTGATTTTTAAATTTTTCCAATGGATAATGCCTTGCTTGCCTCCATGCACTTGTAGGCCGATGAAGCCTTTAGGAAAATCGTTCTTTTCGTCTACCCAGTTGGCGGCTGGCAGACCATTGATCCATGTTTTGAAGACCTTGCCTTCGACTTTTACCGTCACACGATTCCAGCCGCTCCGATCAATGATGTTTTTAAGCGGTTTGTGTGCGGGTGACTTGAGTGGATAGAGCCATCCACCGCAGGCCTGTCCGTAGATTCCACCAGACCAGCCACGGCCTTTTTTTGCGAGATCTTCTAATTCGACTTGTGGTCCAAACACGACATCCATGTTTTTCTGCTTTCGTATACGAGATCGGACTTGGATGCCAGAGTTTCCATCCACTTCCCACTTCACTTCACAGGTGAAAATAAAGTCGGTATATTCCTTGTCTGTGGAGAGGAAGGTGCTTGGGCCCTTACTGCAGGTGCCTACAATGGCGCCATCTTGCACATCAAAGATCATAGTCCCTTGTTTGGGCGTCCATCCATCCAAGGTTTTGCCGTCGAACAGAGAAATGAAGTTTGCATCATTTAGGTTTGGCTCTGGGTCGCTATTGATTGCTTGCGCGCTCGTATTTTGAGGTGCAGCAATGGCACCTGCTGAGCTTGCGATTAGGGCGATTAGAGGGAGTGCTATGAGTTTCATTTGTTTGAATAGAGTGTGTGCCTATGGTTGGGTTATTTAGGGTGATTTGATTGGATTAATTCCTTTCTACACTGAATGTGTAGAAACCAGAACCGATATCGAGTTCCAAGTAAGTTTGATTCACTGCGTTGATGACTCGCGCGCCTGTGTCATGTCTAGCTGGATGTGATTGGTTTGATACGTAGCTTTGAGTTCATGAAGACCGACGTTACTGGCGTGGACGAAGTTCGTTTACAAGAAGCAAGCCTAGTATCGTGAGGAGGTATAGACTAGAGATTTTCATTTAAAAAGATTAGAGAGAGCTAATGGTGAATGGCTTAGTCCTGCTTGCCTAAATAGAGAGGCTCGGCCATAGGGGAGCACACATTGCTCAACGGGAATTTAAGCGTCCACTTTAAGTTCATCCTAATTTGCTTTTCAAAAAAACGGCGTGTTCGTAGTGTTTGGCCATGCAGGTCGATTCAATGCCAGCCCAGTCAGTGCGTGTTACTGAGGTCGTGAGCTTCGGTGAAGTGCTCTACGATGTGTTTCCAAATGGGAAGCGTGTTTTAGGTGGGGCACCTTTTAATGTGGCTTGGGGGCTAAAAGGTTTTGGGCACGATCCCTTGTTGCTGAGCGCTGTGGGTGCGGATCTTCTTGGGCGACAAGTTCGTGATGGAATGTCTGATTGGCAGTTGAGTGTCGAAGGCCTGCAGGTCGACCCTTCGCTGGCAACTGGTGAGGTCTATGTGACGATCGAGAACGATGAGCCTAGCTATGAAATCGGCACACCGAGAGCTTGGGATTCTATTCAGGTCACGGGTGTAGTCGCTCGGCGAATCATCTATCATGGTTCTTTGGCGACGAGGAGTGCCGTATCTGAGGCAAGCTTGCGTGCCTTAATCGAGTGTAGTCCTGCGATTCGTTTCTTTGATGTAAATTTACGCGCACCCTATTATGAGATGAAATCATTGAGGCAATGGATGCGTGGTGCGAATTGGTTGAAACTCAACATCGATGAACTGGCGATTGTATTGGGAGACCGCTCGGTGACTTTTCAGAATGGTGATAAATATGTGGAACGATTGATCGACGACTTTGAAATTGAAAACGTGTTACTGACCGGGGGCGCTCAAGGAGCATTGATCCAAGGAGCTTGTGGCTATGCGCGTTGTAGCCCTGCGCCGACGCCTCAGCCATTTGTGGATGCAGTGGGCGCGGGAGATCTATTTACGGCATACACGATTCATGGTATTTTGTCCAATATGTCAGTCGAGCAGATCGTTACTTCTGCCAGCGCATTCGCGGCTAAAGTATGCGGTGTTCCCGGAGCGACGAGTGGTCGTAAATCGTTTTATATGAATTTAGATAGCTAATTGCTTTGAGAATCACTGCGTGAGCTTCGAGTTTAAGATACGAGTGACGCGCTCGGCGGTGCCTTCGTTGTTTGTCTGCCCATTATTGTAATACCACTTCACCTTATTACGCTGTTTGTGTTGATGGGTCGTCGTGTTGCCATTGCCGTCGGTATAGATTGTGACCGTTGGTGGGCGGTAGTAGTAGCGACGGTCGATGACTGGATCCGTATAATAGCGTAAACCGTAGTAGCGGTTGTTCTTGTTTGCTTCGGCTTCGCTTTGTGCTTTTTGCGCCTCAAGTCGCGCAAGTGCCGCTTCTTTTTCGGCATGTGCAACACGTGCTTCCAGTTCGGCGATGCGTTGCTGTGCTTTCAGTTCCGTCAATTCGGTTTCATAGCCTTCGAGTGCACTGGCAATCTGCTCAGAAACATCAATTTCGGGGAAGCGAATTTGATAGCTGCGCCAGTAGTCGACTCGGTCTTTCGCTGGAAGTGCGGCAAAGGCGCTACTTTGTAATTTAAATGCCTTCAACTGTTTCCCTTCCTCGATGCGTTTTTCGGCCTCCATCTTTTTCTGGAGAACCCATTCTTCGCGCTCTTTTTTGAGGCGTTCTTGGTCGGCTTCGAATGCTTCTTGGCTCATTAGGTCGATCGCACTCACTCGGTCATTTTTCAGTGTAACTTCACCTTGTGGGTAGAGCAGTAGAGTCTTTTCACGGAGTTCGATCAAACCCATCGGCTTGCCGAGGAGTTCGAGTGTCTCTTCGAGTGTTTGGCCAATTTTAAGTTCATTGGCGGAGAATAGCAGCGTGGGGATCGCTAGGGTCATACAGAGAAGTAGGGTCTTCATGGTTGTAACGATACGAACGATGGGAAAAAAAAGCAATTCACACTTACTTTTTCTCGTGAGTGATAGCTGTTGGGCTAGAGCGTTGCCCCAAATTCTTGAAATTCAGGATCTTATTTTTACTTTCAACATTAATGAGAGATTAAGGGGAGTTTTACAATTTTTCACTCGCAACAGCAATAGTGAGGTATGAGGCTAGCAGGTTGTCATGCATTTCAAGAACGTAGCTATAGAATCGATTGCGTATGCACTTCCAGATGAGGTATGGACCTCTGCGGACGTGGAGGCGAAACTTGCGGAGGTATATCAGCGCCTACGCTTGCCTGAGGGGCGTTTGGAGTTAATGACTGGTATTAAGGAGCGTCGCTTTTTTCCAGCTGGCACCCCTGCATCGGTGGCCTCTGCCAAGGCGGGCGAAGCGGTTTTGGCAAAGTCCTCTTTTGATCGTGCGCAAATGGATTTATTGATCCACTCGGCGGTGTGCAGGGATCGTTTAGAGCCGGCGACGGCTTCGTATGTGCATGGTTTGTTGGGGCTTTCTGGCGGCACGCAGATTTTTGATGTCTCCAACGCATGTCTTGGTTTTTTAAACGCAATGGTGATCGCGGGTAGTATGATTGAGAGCGGACAGATCGAAAGGGCGCTCATTTGCTCGGGCGAGAATGGTCGGCCGCTGGTTGAAAATACGTTGAAGCAATTACAGAACCCAGAGCTGACGCGTAAGACGATTAAGCCATATTTTGCGAATCTGACGATCGGTGCAGGCGCGGTGGCTACAGTGCTATGTCGCAAAGACCTTGCCCCTGCGTCGTCTCCATTGTTGACGGCGGCTGTGGTGGAGACCGACACCTCGCACAACGAGCTGTGCCAAGGGGATAGTGCTGGGGATGCCTTGGAGATGCTGACGGACTCAGAAGAGTTGTTGGTCGCGGGTATCGGAGTGGCGACTCGCGCGTGGGCACGCTTTGTTGAGGCGACTGGTTGGTCAGAGCAGACGCCTGATCGTGTGATAACGCACCAAGTCGGCAAGGCGCATACTCGAGAGTTGTTTGCCGCGCTTAATCTAGACTTGGAAAAGGATTTTGCGACTTTCGAGACTTTGGGCAATGTGGGTTCAGTATCTTGCCCGATCACTTTAGCGCATGCGATTGAGGCAGAGGCTTTTGGACCCGGTCAAAAAGCTGCATTGCTAGGTATTGGCAGTGGTTTGAGTAGTTTGATGATGGCAGTGGAGTGGCCGAGTGATGTATAATTCAAGAGCGACTGAATTACCTACAGATGTGCGTCTGGAGTATCCTTTTGCGAGTAATGAACTCGATCTTGGGAACGGAGTGAACATGCATTATCTTGACGAAGGAACTGGGCCAGTGGTGTTGATGCTGCACGGCAACCCGACTTGGTCGTTTTATTATCGGAATTTAATCAAAGCCCTGACCGCTCGGGGCTATCGTTGTATCGTGCCAGATCATGTCGGCTGTGGTCTTTCAGATAAGCCGCAAGACTATACCTATACACTAGAGCAGCGTATCAAAGATGTTGAAAGCCTAGTCGACCACTTGGGAATCGAGGCCTTTAGTCTGGTTGTGCATGACTGGGGTGGTGCGATCGGTTGTGGTCTAGCAGGCCGTCGTCCAGATTCGATTGAGAAGTTGGTGCTTTTAAATACAGCGGCGTTTGTATCGAAGCGTATACCTTTGCGCATTGCGTCGATTAAAGTGCCACTACTCGGTGAAGCGGTGATTCGTGGCTTGAATGGCTTTGCAGGTCCCGCGGCGGTTATGTCTGTGAAGTATCCATTGACCGATACGGTGAAACGAGGCATGTTATGGCCGTATCGAAATTGGGCAGATCGTGTGGCTGTCTGGAATTTCGTGAAAGACATTCCACTGCGTCAGACTCATCGCAGTTATGCAACTTTGGCCGAGGTGGAGGCCAATTTAACTAAACTTGCTGATATTCCGATTCAAATGGTCTGGGGCGGTAAGGACTTTTGTTTTAACATGCACTTTTATCGTCGTTGGCAGTCAATCTATCCGAATGCGGATATGCAGTTGTTCCCCAAATGCGGGCACTATATACTCGAAGACGGCGGTGAAGAAGTGTGGACGACGATTGTCAATTTCTTAAAAAGCTGATCTACTTAACCCCTTTGTCCCCTTCCATTTTGAGTGAATCCGATACAGAAATAGCTATTCAGTTCCCCGAGTCATGTCCTTGGGGAATGGTTGTGTATGACGAATCTGGCAAGCATATGCGGAGAGCAAATAAGCATATGCAGATGTTTTATTTCGATACGAATCCTGGTGCCCAGTCGATTGAAGAGCAGTTTCATTTTCGCGTAGAGGGTGGTTGGTCCCGTGTGCTTGAGAGCTTGCTGGCTGGAGTGAGTTGGACGGGGCGTGTGGTGCCGTTAGCGAACCAGCATGGCATCAGTTCGGTAGAGGTGATGGTTTACTCTGATGCTGAAGTGCCTGGGCGTATTTGGCTCTACACGCTGGAACATCCGTCCGTGAATGGGCAATTGCGTTTTAGCACGCGTAGTGAGTTCAAGATATTGCAATCGCTGCTGGATAATACTCTCGAATACGTCTTTTTACGAGATACCGATGGACGCTTTATCATTACGAATCGAGAATTTCGCAAAGCGGCGGCAGTGGATGTGAATTCTTCATTAGCAGGTGAGTTTCTTTCGGATCATATTACCGAGGAAAGCACGAAGTGGGTTGCGGCCAATGACCTTGACGTGATCGGGAAAGGTCTGCCGTCCGTAAATAAGGTGACACATTTTTCTTTTAAGAATGGGAAAACGCATTGGTTGCAGATGACGACGGTTCCGGTGCGAAGTAGTGATGATGTCATTATTGGGTCGGTTAGTGTGGCGCGTGACATCAGCGATTTGAAGCGAACTGAATCTGACTTGCGTTTTGCAATTGAAGAGGCCAAGGCTGCGAGTCGGGCGAAGGGTGAGTTCCTTGCGGCGATGAGCCATGAGATCCGCACGCCGATCAACGGAATTGTCGGCGCATCGGAGCTCTGCCAAGAGACAAATCTGGATGCGGAGCAGCGTGATTATCTGGATACTGTAGTGCAATGTAGTGGCACATTAATGGCGTTGATTAATGACGTGCTTGATTTCTCCAAGATTGAGGCGGGACAGTTGAACCTGGAGAAGTTGAATTTTTGTCCGGTCACATTACTGGAAGATGTCGCCGCAGAGTTCTCACCTGTTGCGCGCAAGAAGGGGTTGGAGTTACTTGTTACATACGATGATTCAATGCCTCGATATGTCATGGGCGATCCTACACGAATGAAGCAAGTGCTCTATAACTTAGTCAGTAATGCAATCAAGTTTACCGATACTGGTGAGGTCACTTTACGCGCCGATACCTTGGAGTTGAGTGAGCTAGATGCGCGTCTCCGTTTTTCGGTAATCGACACGGGGATCGGGATCGATGCCTCCCGTTGTGATGCGATTTTCAGTAGCTTTACACAGGCAGATATGTCGACGACTCGTAAGTATGGCGGCACAGGTTTGGGCTTATCGATCAGTAAAGAGCTTGCGGAGTTGATGGGTGGACAGATCGATGTGGAAAGTATCGAAGGGAAGGGGGCCGCCTTCTTTGTTGAAATTCCTTTTGAATGCACACCTAGTCATGGTGCTGATGCAGTGCCGTATAATCCAGAGTTGGCAGGTCTGCATGTTTTAGTCGTTGATGACAATCAAACGAATCGTGACATCTACGCACAGATGTGTGCCGGTTGGGGCTACCGAAGTGGCCTTGCGAAGGACGGGCCAGAGGCCTTGTCTATGTTGGAGGGGGCATTGAAAGATCGAGATCCGTATCAATTGATTTTGCTCGATCACCAGATGCCAGGTTTGAGCGGTTTAGACCTCGCAAGTGTGGTGCGCAATCGTCCAGAGCTCGATGATTGCCGTATTATTTTACTCTCGTCTTCCTTGAATCGGCAAGATGCCGAGCGTGCGACAAAATTTGGTGTGTCACGTTCGCTGTCGAAACCTGTGCGCCGTTCGACTTTGCTTGAAGTGATCTTAGAGACCTTTGAAGTTAGCAATAAAATGGCGAGTGATGGTGCCGATGTAAGTTCTGAGTATGTCGCTGCTGAAGATGCGATTAAACTGTCCATACTTTTGGCTGAAGATAATCGAGTAAATCAAAACATCGCGCGCCGAAGGTTAGAGAAGCTAGGGCATTCAGTGATGATTGCTGAGGATGGAGTCAAGGTCTTGGAGCTTCTGGCGGAGCATAGCTTTGACTGTATTTTGATGGACATTCAAATACCTACTTTGGATGGCTACCAAACGACGCGCCGCATACGCACACAAGAAGCTCAGTCGGGTGCCAGTCCTATATTCATTATCGCGATGACGGCACATGTGATGAAAGGTGACCGTGAGCGCTGTCTCGAGTGTGGTATGAATGCATATATTTCAAAACCATTTCGAGTCAAAGAAATGAAAGCGGTGTTGGAGGGAGTGACTGTTGCACAGACGATATCTACATCAACTAAGGAGGTTGCTAGTCCTACTAATGATAAACATGTGTCATTTGAGGAGCGTCTGCTCACTTTAGACCCTGAAGATCGGCAAGATGTGCTTTCAGTGGCTGCTATCTTTGCTCAGACTATGCCTGATGAAATCAAGCGCTTAGAAATGGCATTGAAGACTCGTGAGTGTCAACAAGTTCGCTTTGTGGCGCACAGCCTAAAGGGGGGCAGCAGTATTTTCTTATGTCAGCCTTGTGTGAACCTCGCCCAGTCAATTGAAGATGCATGTAGGCGTAATTCGATTGATGAGGTTGATGTGTATGCCGCCCAATTGGTTTCTGAGTTACATATTCTCGCTCAGGAAATTGAAGCGGTGCTTTGATAGCTCGCCTATTTTGCGCGAAAACCGATGCGAAAACACAATTAAAGCATAATTGCTTTTTTCTGAATACCTGCATTTACTGCCGCGTTTATGAGTTCCGTTCTGAAACTACTTCTTGAAGGTGAGCGCCTCGACACTGCGCAAATGGCACAGATCCTAAATCTGTCCGAAGCAGCGGTCGCGGCTGAAATTAAGCGCCTAGAGTCTGAGAATATCCTTCTTGGCTGGCGCCCCGTGTTCAATCCTGAGCGCGCACTTGAGGATGTCGTCCGAGCGGTCATTGAGGTTCGGATCAGTCCCGAAGGCGATGGCGGCTTTGACCGTCTTGCTGCTCGCATCAGCCGCTTCGACGCAGTGGAGTCCTGCTACCTCATGTCAGGTAGCTACGATTTGTTGATCTTCGCCATTGGTAAGGACCTTCGCGAAGTTGCATCCTTTGTTTCGGAACGCCTTGCGAGCGTCGATGGAGTGCTTTCGACGGCAACTCACTTTATGCTGCGTGCTTACAAAGAGCAGGGGCATTTGCTTCTTTCACCTACAGAGAGCGGGGATAAACCCTCCGTTAGTCCCTAATGAGTGAGTCTAGTCAACGCTTTGTGGCGGATCATGTAAGTGGTCTGCCGCGTTCGGGTATTCGTGATTTCTTTGCGATTGTCGCAGCGATGCCGCAAGCGATTTCGCTCGGTATTGGTGAGCCTGACTTTTCCACGCCGTGGCACATCCGTGAGGCCGCTATGCTTGCGCTTGAAAAAGGCAAGACGAGCTACACGGACAATCTAGGCCTGATTCGATTGCGTCAGGAGATTAGCAAATATGTGGAGCAGAACTTTGATATCAGCTATCAGCCGGATACCGATGTCTTGGTCACTGTTGGCGTATCTGAAGCGCTCGATATAGCGCTACGTGCGGTGCTGAATCCGGGTGATAAGGTGATGTATCACGAGCCCTGCTATGTTTCCTACAGTCCAAGCATTAAGTTGACTCATGCGAAGCCGATTTGTGTGGCGACGTCTGCGGAAGATAAGTTTGCAATCGATCCAGCTAAGGTTGCTGAAGCATGGGAGCCAGGTTGTAAGGTGCTGATTTTAAATTTCCCGACCAATCCAACGGGTGGGGTGACTGAGCGTGCCAAGCTCGAAAAGATTGCCAAGTTTGCGGTGGAGAAAGATCTCCTCGTGATCAGTGATGAGATTTACTCTGAACTCACTTTTGAAGGCGAGCACACCAGTATCGCTTCTTTGCCGGGGATGAAGGATCGCACGATCTTCCTGCATGGCTTCTCCAAGGCATTTGCGATGACCGGTTTCCGTATCGGATATGCTTGCGGCCCGCAGCCGCTCATCGAAGCGATGATGAAGATCCACCAATACAGCATGCTCTGTGCGCCGATTCTCTCACAGGAAGCTGCTATTGAAGCGCTTAAAAATGGTGCCCCGGCTGTCGCTGAAATGAAGGAGGCGTATCACAAACGCCGAGATTTGATTGTCCGCCGATTCAATGAGATCGGGCTGGACTGTCACTTGCCCAAAGGATCCTTCTACGCATTCCCATCGATTCAAAAGTCGGGACTTTCATCCATTGATTTTTGTAAAGGTCTGCTCGAAGACCAAGAGGTCGCGATTGTTCCCGGCACTGCGTTTGGCGCGAGCGGTGCAGGCTTCGCTCGCGCAAGCTTCTCCACTAGCTACGAACGTATCCTCGAAGCCACCAACCGAATCGAGCGCTACGTCGAGAGAATCAGTAAGTCAGGCACTCTTGCCTAACTCTCATGCTAGCGACTGCTTAGTGGGGACAGACAAGAGTGTCTATCCTACCACATTCTGATACTGACTTCTAATTTCTAGCTTCTAACTTCTATTTCAAATGATCGATCCATCCAGAACCGTGGCCCTCGTAGGCCGTCCTAATGTCGGAAAAAGCCGTCTCTTCAACCGGCTTTGCGGTAAACGAATGTCTATCGTTCACGATATGCCCGGTGTCACCCGCGATTTGATTTCTACCGAGGTCAATGATAACTATGTGCTGCTCGATACCGGTGGTATCGGTATGGAGTTGGAAATGACTGCCAAGAAGATTTCAGTCGCGGCTGAAGATCAGGTGGAGTTCGCGATTCAAGCCGCTTCGGTGATTCTGTTTGTGGTCGATGCCAAGGAAGGCATTACATCGCTCGACGAGATTGTTGCGCAAAAGCTACGCCGCTATGGTAAGCAGGTGATCCTTGTGGCCAATAAGGTCGACTTCGAGGAGCACGAAGGCACAGCCGATGAATTTGTCCGTCTCGGGCTAGGTGATCCTTACATGACCTCTGCAGAGCATGGGCGTGGTATTACAGATCTCAATGTGGCCATCGAAGTTGCCCTTGGCCCTGTGCCAGAGGAGAGCGAAAGCGATAAGTCCAAGCGTATCCGTATTGCCTTGGTTGGGCGTCCGAATGTCGGAAAGTCCTCCATTGGCAACAAACTACTCAATTCGAATCGCCTCATCGTCAGTGATGTTGCCGGCACGACTCGCGACTCGGTTGAACTCGACCTCGACTACAAGCATAAGGACGGCGAGATCCTCAAGTTTCGCATGGCGGACACCGCAGGTTTGCGAGGTAAGCGCAAGGTCGACAGTCCGGTTGAATACTTTTCCACGGTTCGCACTCAAGCGGCGCTGGAGCGCTCCGATGTAGCTTTTCTGATTATCGACGCGGTAGATGGAGTCACTAAGCAGGACCAAGCGCTTGCGGGTGAAATCCTTGATGCGGGCAAAGCACTCGTCATTGTGGTCAACAAGTGGGACCTCATCATCGAACGCTGGGAACGCGATCCGATTGAAGGCTTCAAGAACTTAAAGCATTTCCTCACCAAGTATGAGGAGTCCTTACGCAAGGAGATGTTCTTCCTGCCAAATCCACCTGTATTGTTTGTGTCTGCCAAGAGTGGATTCAAGATTGAGTCGATGCTCGAAAGCGCAGCTTCCATTGAAGCGACGCTCGACATGAAGTTACCCACAGGGCGTTTGAATAATACTATCGAAAAACTTTTCGAAGCGCGCTCACCAAAGATTGTCGGCACCAAACGCTTCAAGGTCTTCTATGCCGTGCAAACAGGATCACGCCCAATGCGTATTCGATTTTTCTGTAATCGGATCGAACGTCTCGATCCGAGCTATCGCCGCTATCTTGAAAAAGCGATCATTCACGAGTTTCGCTTGAGCGGTTGCCCCGTGCGCTTTGATTTGGTTGGTAAAGAAAAGCGCTACGAAGACGGAGCTGAGAACGCACCGCGTCAAAGCGATACGATTCAGAATAAAGCCCGTGTCCGCAAGATGGGCGAGAATGCCGCTGAGCTAGACACCAAACACCCAGAACGCCGTAAAAAGATCGTTCAGAAGAAAGCAGCCCACAATAAGGGCGGTAAAAAACGACGCTAGGCGATTCATACGTGAGGGGTTCTCGCGGAGGCACGTAGACACCGACCTAGAGGTAGCGGCGCGCGTCCCTGCGCGCCATCAGTGATCAGCTATGGTGCGGTTTCAACGGTCAGCTTGATGTGGTTGAGCACGCGTTGGTGAATTGCGTGGATCATGTAATCGCTCATCCAACCCCAGTAGGGTTCGGGTTGCATGTTTACATGAAACCATGTTGTGCCCGAGAGTTCAATTCTACCATTACCTAAATCTGTTAAACGGAATTCGCCTTTCTCGGAGCGCAGTGCCCAATCGAGATGGGGTGGATGAATGTGGTCATGCAATGAAAGCTCAGTCATTGGGATGGGTTGCTCCAAAACATCGAATGCGAGCCGTTTGTTTTCCTCCCAGTGAGTGATGGGCTCGACGAAGGTTCTTGTTGTGAAGTTGCAGTGGCGGACCGCACCAACGCCTTCGCCTTCAATTTCGGCATCGGTTGGGTAGGCGATACCAACTTTGAAAAGCCTTCGGTAGGTTCTGGAATTTCTGAGAAGGCGATCACCTCCTGCCAGACATCGCCGACTTTACCTTCGATGATGACAGTTGTGTTCACCTCTCGAATCTCTGGGATGTATTCTTGCCTAGACTCAAAGCCCATGAACATCGGGACGAATGCGATGAGTAGAATGATGCTCAGGTCGCCATATAGTTTTCTACCGATCGCTCGTGAGAGTGGATAGGCGATCATGCCACCAACTATAAATAGAGGCAGCATGATGGGGACTACCATAACTAAGCAGATCAGCCCTTCAAATCCAACGATTAGAAAACCAAGCAAGGTGAACCATCCACTCAATATTGCGACACCTGCCGAGCCGCCCAGTGTTTTCTGCCCTTTTCGATTATAGATCAAAACGGAAAGCGCACCGCAGACTATTGGTGTGAGTAAAAACACACCTGATCCGTAGACTTCGAAAAACTCGGTAGAAAGGTAGGCTAATAGCAGGCCAATGATTGCTGTTAAAATGATCGCTGATAGTGCGGAGATGATGCTTTCTTTATTCATTTGAACTTAGGGTCATCATCTTGCCCAAGATTGTTGTGAATTGTCACCATTGGAATATCGTCGGATGGAGGGTTGTGCTCTGTCGCAACCGCGGTGTGTTCTGGGGATCCCGAAGTGTCTGCGGCTGTAACGGAGCACAGCCCTCCAGTAACAAGAAAGCCATTCGGTTTTCCGAATGGCTTTTGCTTAAAGAGTTGAACGCTACGTTTACTTCTTTGCGGCTTTGGCTGCTTTGCGACGCTTGTTTTCGTCGAGCTCGCGTTTGCGCATGCGGAGGAAGTTTGGTGTGGCTTCGACGAGTTCGTCGGGTGCGATGTATTCAATCGCGCGCTCGAGGGAGAACTTCATTGGTGGTGCGAGCTGAATGCCCTTATCGGAACCGGAAGCACGCATGTTATCGAGTTGCTTTGCTTTGGCTGGGTTGACGGGCATGTCCTCGGTGCGAGGGTTTTCGCCGACGATCATACCTGCGTAAACGTCTTCACCAGGGCCGACGAAGAGCTTGCCGCGGTTTTGGATCATATCCAATGCGTAGGGCATGGTCTTGCCTTGTTCCATACTCACGAGTGTGCCGGTGAGGCGAGTGACGATTTCGCCACAATGTGGACGATACTCGAGGAAGGAGTGGCTCATTACACCGTGACCGGAGGTCATGGTAACCAGGTCACTTTCAAAACCAATTAGGCCGCGTGTTGGGCATTCGGCTTCCACCGTCACACCTGCATTGTGGTGCTCCATGTTGGTGACTTTACCTTTACGTTTGGCAAGATTTTCCATGACGCCACCGAGTTGCTCTTCGGGAACTTCGACCCAGACTTGCTCGAAGGGCTCGTGTTGTTTGCCGTCGATTTCTTTGTAAAGCACTGTAGGGCGAGAAACGAGGAGCTCGAAGCCTTCGCGGCGCATGGTTTCGACGAGGACTGCAATTTGCATGGAGCCACGTGCGTTGACGAGGAAGCGTGTGCCGTCGTCAGTGTCTTCGATGCTGATGGAAATGTTGGACTGTGTCTCGCGGATGAGGCGCTCACGGATTTGGCGAGAAGTGACTTTCTTGCCGTCTTTACCGCCGAGAGGACCGTTGTTCACGGAGAACTCCATTTGCACAGTCGCTGGATCGATTTGCACGAATGGCATCGCTTCGGCGTCTTGCTGCGCAGCGAGTGTATCGCCGATGTCGACATCATCGAAACCTGCGAGGCCGACGATATCACCTGCGACTGCGTCGGTCACGTCGTCCGTGTTACCTGCACCAGAGAAGCTCTTCATCTTGGTGACTTTCACGCGCTCGCGTTTGCCGTCCTTGCGAAGGGCGAAAATGGTTTGTCCGACTTTGACTTCACCAGAAAGCACGCGGCCAATCGCCATACGGCCGACATAGTCATCCCAGTCGATGTTGGAAACCAGCATGCGGAAGTCACCTTCTTCAATGACTGGTGCTGGAATGCGCTCAACGATGGTTTCGAAAAGATCCATCATGTTCTCACGCGGGCCATCGACTTCGCGATCAGCAAAGCCCATTTTGGCGGATGCGTAAAGGAAGGGCGCGTTGAATTGATCTTCGTCGGCTTCGAGGTCGAGGAAGAGTTCGAGCACCTTGTCGTGCACCCAGTCTGGGCGAGACGAGTCACGGTCGACCTTGTTGATCACACAAATTGTCTTGAGGCCTTGGTCGAGGGCCTTGCGAAGCACCCAGCGTGTCTGCGCCTGTGGACCACCCACTGCGTCAGTCAGAAGGAGCACGCCGTCGACCATCTTCATCACGCGCTCCACTTCAGCGCCGAAGTCGGCGTGACCTGGTGTGTCGACAATGTTAATGGTGTATTCTTCGCCGTCCTTTTTGTTTGTCCATTTTACGGCGAGATTCTTCGCTTTAATGGTAATGCCTTTTTCGCGCTCCAAATCCATGGAGTCCATGGCGCGTTCTTGCACCTGCTGATTTTCGCGGTAAGTGCCACTTTGTGCAAGCAAGCAGTCGACGAGCGTTGTTTTGCCGTGGTCAACGTGTGCTATGATGGCGATGTTGCGGATGTTTTTGGCGTTCATGGATTTTTAAGAAGGTAGAAGCTAGAAGGTAGAAGTTAGCTCTGAAGAAATGAAAAACCCGCCGACTTGGATAGCGACGGGGATTAATGAAAGCGCGCATAACGCCCAGACGGGGGCGGGAAGTCAATCGAAATGATCCTATATAGCGAATCAGTAGGACCTTGAGGGGCATGGGAACGTCGAACGTCGAACGTTCAACTTCGAATTTAGAGTGAGTATTAGGTTCGAGGGTGTATTGTTATCTAACATTGGATCTTCAAAGTTGAGCGTTGGACGTTCCCTCGGTAGTTGCCTTAAAATACTTGCAGACTAAGCAAAACGTTACCGTTTCGGCTACAAATTAGAAAAAAGTAGCCTAAAGCGTAAGTTTTTGGTCCGTGGAGGGCTGAATATACTGGAGAATCCAATTTTTGAGACAGTTTCATCGCGCACTGATGCAAAAATCAGATTTGCGGTTGCCAGACCCTCCAAAGCTATCCTTATTGAGACGCTTTTGAGATTAACCCCTCTGGAGAGGTCACATTTATGAGCAAAAGCTTATTTGAAAAAGTATGGGATGCGCACGCAGTTCGCCAATTGGCAAACGGCCAGACGCAATTATTGATCGGCACGCACTTGATTCACGAAGTCACGAGCCCGCAGGCCTTTGGCATGCTTCGCGACCACGGTCTGAAGGTGCAATACCCGCATCGCACCTTCGCGACGGTGGACCACATCGTGCCGACGAATGAATCAGTTGAGCCTTACAGTGACCCGCTCGCTCAGGGTATGATCGAGGAACTTCGTAAGAATTGTGCGGAGAACGGCGTCACTTTCTTTGACACCAACACCGGTAAACAAGGTGTGGTGCACATCGTGGGACCAGAGCAGGGGATTACACAGCCCGGCACGACAATCGCTTGTGGTGACTCTCACACAGCGACTCACGGTGCGTTTGGTGCGATTGCTTTTGGTATCGGCACCAGCCAAGTGCGCGACGTGCTTGCCACACAGACCATTGCGTTGAACCAGCTCAAGGTGCGCCGGATCAATGTGAACGGCGATTTGCTTCCCGGTGTGTATGCGAAGGACGTGATTCTTCACATCATCCGTCTCCTCGGCACACAAGGTGGCACCGGTTACGCATACGAGTATGCGGGCACCACATTTGATAATTTCACCATGGAAGAGCGTATGACCGTCTGCAACATGTCCATCGAGGGCGGTGCACGTGTCGGTTACGTCAATCCAGACGAGACGACTTTCGAATACTTGAAGGGCCGCCCATATTCACCAACCGGTGAAGCGTGGGATGCTGCGGTTGCCGAGTGGAAGTCGTTCGCGTCTGATGAAGGCTGCTCGTATGACGACGTGGTTAATATCGACGCATCCGAAATCCAGCCGACTGTGACATGGGGTATTACTCCTGCACAGGGTGTGGGTATCAATGAGAACATCCCAGCGATTGCTGAGGGTGAAACTCAGTCGGAGCGCGATTCCATTGCAGAAGCACTTGAATACATGAAGTTCGAAGGTGGCAGTGCGATGAAGGGGAAGAAGATCGATGTCGCATTCATCGGTTCCTGCACCAACGGCCGTCTTTCTGACTTTGAAGAAGTCGCCAAATTCGTTGAAGGCCGTAAGGTCGCTGAAGGCGTGCAAGCCATCATCGTTCCGGGTTCTCAAGTCGTGGCTAAGATTGCAGAAGCGAAAGGTCTCGATAAAATCTTTGTCGAAGCCGGTTTCGAATGGCGCGCCGCAGGTTGCTCCATGTGCTTGGCGATGAATCCTGACAAGTTGGTCGGTGATCAACTCTGCGCGAGTTCTTCTAACCGTAACTTCAAGGGCCGCCAAGGTAGCCCAACTGGCCGCACCATGCTCATGAGCCCACTCATGGTTGCCGCTGCAGCGGTGACTGGTGAAGTCTCTGACGCTCGTGAGGTCTTCGGAGTCGCTCCAGTCGGCGTCTAACTTCTACATTCTAATTTCTAAATTCTTTAATTATGCCATCTACACCAATTAAACAAGTTTCCGGTAAGGGCGTTTTCGTTCCTGGAGACGACATCGATACCGATCGCATCATCCCAGCCCGCTTCATGAAGTGCATCACCTTCGACGGCCTAGGCGAATATCTCTTCTACGATGTGCGCAAGACTGAGTCTGGCGAAGATAAAGCGCACAACTTAAATGATCCACGCTTCTCAGAAGCTTCGATCCTCGTGAGCGGAAACAACTTCGGTTGCGGTAGCTCTCGCGAGCACGCACCACAGTCGATTCTACGCGCGGGATACAATGCAGTGATCGCAGGTAGTTTTGCGGAGATCTTTTTCGGCAATTCCACCAACCTTGGTGTGGTCTGTGTGATTGCGACCGATGCAGATCGTGAAGCAATAGCAGCAGCGATCGAAGCGGATCCTACACTAGAGGTGACGATTGACGTTGAGAACTTGAAGGTAAACTTCGGTGATCAGTCGGTTCCGTGCGAAATCAAGCCCGGCGCCCGTGACAGCCTATTGAGCGGGAATTACGACCCATTGAGCGAATTGCTTGAAGGCCTCGATGATGTCGCGAAAACTGCAGGTGCGTTGTCTTATATGCAGGCGTGACATTTGTCATGAAAATTGCTAGTAACGACTCAGCTTAAGCTAATTAAGCTCACACTAACTAGCACAACTTAATATATCATGGATAACAAAATCGTTCTCATCTCGCGATCTTCTTGCCGCCGGTAGCGGTGTTTCTCAAGAAGGGCGCAGGTTTACCGCTCGTCATCAACATTGCGCTGCTATTGCTTACCTTTGGTGTGGGCGAGATCATTCATGCCTTCTTGGTTGTTTTTGACGTTCTTAAGTAGAACTACGAGCAGGACTTATTCTTATCGCAAAGGCGCAATTTCGGTTGCGCCTTTTTTATTCAATTGTTTGAAACTTTGTCTTGATCGTGCTGACCTAAGCGTGACCCTATTATGCATTTATGGACCTTTTAATTAACGCAGGCATCTTTGTCTACCCACTCGCGGTGTGCTCGTTCATCGCGGTTTTTATTACGATTGAGCGATTGATTGCGCTGCGCAATTCAAAGGTGATTCCTCGAAGCATGGTCGATGCTTTTGTGGCGGGCGATCTCGAGAAGGTCGCGTCGAGTATGTCATCTGTCACAGGTCGTATTGTGACTTTTTATCGTGAGCGCAATCCAGACGCCGAAGCCTTAAATGCATTTGCGCGGCTGGAAGTGAGTCGGATGGAGCGGGGGATGTTTCTTTTGGAGGTGGTGATTGGTGCAGCGCCTTTACTTGGTTTGCTCGGCACTGTGACTGGTTTGACGCAGGTGTTTGGTGGGTTTTCTGCGGATACGGGCTTACCCGACCCAGCTGCTTTTATTAAGGGGATCGCTTTGGCTTTGAATACCACTATTCTGGGCCTTGCGATTGCGATTCCTGCACTTGCTGCGCATGCGTATCTGATGCGTAGAGTAGAGTCACTTGCCGCTCGCATTAGTGTGAGTGTCGAGTGTCTGACCGAACTCAAGCAAGGTTCTGAATAGTCTTCTGAATTATTACTATTGTTATGTCACTATTGCTCCGCAGACGTCGTCAACCGACGATCAATATCGTGCCGCTTGTGGATGTGCTGACAGTGCTATTATTCTTCTTTTTGGTGACGATGCAATTCAAGCAGGTGAGTAGCTTGAATATTACCGTTCCTAAAATTGAGACTGCTGGAAAGAACGAAATTAAAGAGCAAATTGTGATCGCGCTTAGCCCAGAAGGTGAACGCTATCTCAATGATAGGCGGTTAGGGCTGGATGCCTTTAAGTCAGCGATCGAACTTGCCGGTGAGTTGACTCCCGACTTACCGGTTTTATTGATTGCTGACGAAGATGTGCCTCTCAAGCACGTGACTGCGGTGATGGATATATGCCGTGCGAATCAGCTCAATAAAATACGGCTACAGTCTCGCTAGCAATTGGGACCGAGGATGCTTTTTATGCCTCTCATTAAACTTATAGAGTTGATAAGCAGTGCTAAATTGGGGCATCTTACTATAAGGAATGATTAATAGGTTGTTAATTGAATTTAGCTTTTCTTATAGTTAAGGCAGGAAAACAACTCTCTAATACCCTAATGACAGATGCGAATGATGCGGTGGCCTCGGTGGCCTATCGTGTCTCCGAAGTCATTGCAATTTACCCTATTACTCCATCGACCAGCATGGGTGAA
>Ga0209653_1000195_pt1 | contig 53960 bp, 46 predicted proteins | sample SaaInl6LU_22_DNA_FD_184644 | JGI IMG/M metagenome (GOLD analysis project Ga0209653, IMG submission 184644) | Marine microbial communities from expanding oxygen minimum zones in the Saanich Inlet - ESP_116LU_22_DNA (SPAdes) (version 2) | ecosystem: Environmental > Aquatic > Marine > Intertidal... | reverse complement strand
CACCCGTGCGCCGGTCGTCAGCGGATTGCAAGCAATCCCTGTTACCCCTCGACTTGCATGTGTTAAGCCTGCCGCTAGCGTTCATCCTGAGCCAGGATCAAACTCTTCGTTGTTGTTTCTTAATAAATATTGAGATACAACCCCTAAGAAATTAATTTCGGTCAAAATGGTTCTATTCACTTGTATCTTTCGATACGCGCTGTCATTCTTATTTTATTCTTTCAATGAACTTAAACTAAAATCTAACTCAAAAACTATAGCCGTTGAGCGTTTTAGCGAGTGCAAATATAAAACCCTTTTCTTAGCTCGCAAGGAGTTTTTAACTATTTATTTGTATTTTTTTTAGTCTCCTTTGTTAATGGGGTCTTCGGGGCTTTCCAAAGGCTATATAAATCATCTAAATCATAGGTTAGAGCAGTTGGGTCTAATTCAATTAAACCATCCCCATAGGCACGTTGTAAGATGTCTTCTATTAAAAAGTCCTCATAATTGGTTTCTGGATCGTAGGTGTCTTTTAGGGAAAGCTTGAATAAAGACGCTGTGGCTTGATATATCATCGCACGCCAACCATTACGTAATTCTTTTACCAACTCGTGAGTGGTTTCTCCTGTTTGTCGATGAACCAACTTAATTAGAATACGACCTTGGGAACGAGAAAGTTTTTTTAATTCTTCCTCAAATTCATTATAGATAAACTTTTCTATCCTTTTGATATAGGTTTTCCTTTGTTTCTTACCCTTGATGGAATTCAAACGCTTACTCAAGGTGTCGAGTCGATCCGAAGCTAACTTAGCATAAGGGTAAACCCTGAGTGTTCTATTTCTTAAAATAACATATTCACGGAGCTGGTTCATGCTTTTGAAACGTAAAGGCTGGAATAAAACAACTTCCTTCAACCGAATTCCAGAATCAACAATAGAATCTGTTTCAAATTTGTACAATAGTTCTCCTTCAAAATTTTGAGTTTCTTCAGTTTGTGCTAGACCTAAAGAAAAGGAAAAAGAGAGTATAAAAAGTAAACTGTATTTCATTAGTGAATTCATCTTTTACCAGTATCAAACAAAACCAATCAAAAGGTGTACCCTTTTTTGAAAATACCACATTGATCTGATTTTATAGGGGGTCAAAAATACAAATATTTTGTTGTGAGGTCTTTTTATTTGGTATTATTCTTACTTTTGGAAGACTTAAAAAATTAATAATTGACTATGAGTATTCTGGATAAAAAAGCACTTACCTTCTTGGAGGACTATTTAAATAATGCCGCTCCAACAGGCTATGAAAGTGGAGGACAAAAAATATGGATGGATTACCTAAAACCCTATGTAGATGAATTCATAACAGATGTTTATGGAACTGCAGTTGGAGTAATTAATCCTGAAGCAGAATATAAAGTAGTAATAGAAGGACATTCTGATGAAATTTCTTGGTATGTTAATTACATAACGGACAATGGTCTTATCTATGTAATAAGAAATGGAGGAAGTGATCATCAAATCGCCCCCTCAAAATGGGTAAATATTCACACCAAAAAAGGAATTGTTGAGGGAGTTTTTGGATGGCCTGCAATTCATACTCGTAAAAATGGAAAAGAAGAAGTTCCCAAAATTGAAAATATATTCATTGATATAGGAGCAAAAGACAAAAAAGAAGTAGAAGAAATGGGAGTACATGTAGGCTGTGTAATCACCTATCCTGATACTTTTAAAGTTCTCAATAAAGATAAATTCCTTTGTCGTGCTATTGACAATAGAGCTGGTGGATTTATGATTGCCCAAGTTGCTCGCTTGTTAAAAGAAAATAATGTAACGCTACCCTTTGGTCTCTATATTACCAATTCTGTTCAAGAGGAAGTAGGACTCAGAGGCGCAGAAATGATTACTCAAACGATCAAACCAAATGTGGCTATAGTAACGGATGTCTGCCATGACACTTCAACGCCTATGATCAATCAAAAAATTGAAGGGCAAACAGAAATTGGAAAAGGGCCTGTCATTTCTTATGCTCCTGCAATCCAAAATCTTTTAAGAGAACGAATCATAGATACAGCAGAAGATAAAAAGATTCCATTCCAGCGTCATGCTTCGTCTCGGGTTACAGGTACTGACACTGACGCATTTGCTTATAGCAATGGTGGTGTTGCTTCAGCTTTGATATCATTACCCTTACGATATATGCATACCACTGTAGAAATGGTACACCGTGATGATGTTGAAAACGTCATTAAATTAATTTACGAAACAGTACAAGCGATTAAAGAAGGTGAGACGTTTAGTTATTTTGACTAAACTTACCATGGAAGTACACTTCCTGCTTCGGAATCCCAAAAAGTTCCGCTTTTAAAGTTACTTTCAATGAAAGCAAGAATGTTTTCAGCTGCTTGATCTGGTGTTAATCTTCCTTGAAGTAAAGCTGTTTCTGAAATTGCTGTTTTTACATAACCGGGATGAACTGCTGCAACTTTCAAAGAATCCAAATATCGATTGACTAGTATTTTGGTGTACATGTTCAAGGCACTTTTTGACACTCTATACCCTACAGCATCAGCATCAGTACATTGCGTTATGGATCCCATTTTGGAGGAAATCATAATAAGACTTCCGTGTTTCACTATTTTCTCTAAGACAGGTTCCGTGAAAGCAATCACGCCCTTAACATTTACCTCAAAAGTTGCATCAAAAGAAATAGGATCAGGTAAATCTTGATTTAAATCAGGGCCAATTCCTGCATTATTGATAAGCATATCAATATGATCAAAACGTTTGAAAATTTCTCGATGGGCTTTTTGTACACTTGCAATCTCGGTAACATCCAATGCGATGGGATGAAAATTTGGATGCTGAATTTGTTCCATTACTCCATTTCTACTTGTACCAATAACGATATAGTTCTTGGCGAGCATATTCTTTGCTAGGGCAAGACCAATTCCTTTGCTAGCTCCTGTAATTAAAACTATAGTATTCATTACTATTTAATAATTATAATTAAAGATTAAACTGACTTGAGAATAGCTTTATTAATTCTTTTAACCACTCCAGGACCTTCATACACAAAACCAGTATATAATTGAACTAGTGAAGCTCCCGCTTCAAGTTTTTCGATTGCATCCTCTGGAGAATGAATCCCTCCTACTCCAATAATGGGAAAGGCATTCTTACTTTTTTCGTGAAGGAAACGGATCACTTCTGTACTTTTTTTAGTGACTGGCTTCCCACTAAGACCTCCCATTTCTGATTTATTTTCAGAATGGAGCCCTTCTCTTGAGAGTGTGGTATTTGTAGCAATCACCCCATCTATTTTAACCGAAGTAATAATATCAATGATATCCACCAATTGTTCTTCTGTCAAATCAGGAGCTATTTTGAGTAAGATTGGTTTGGGTTTGGATTTTGAATGATTCAGATTCTTGAGGGTTTGTAATAAATGAGTAAGCGGCTCTTTATCCTGTAAAGCTCTTAAATTAGGGGTATTAGGAGAACTTACATTTACCACAAAATAATCTACATGGGGAAACAAGGCTTCAAAACATTGCACATAATCTGAAACGGCTTCCTCGTTTGGAGTAAGTTTATTCTTACCAATATTTCCTCCAATAAGAATTCCTTTATTCCTTTTTAAACGTTCAATAGCAGCTTCAACTCCTTCGTTATTGAAACCCATACGATTGATAAGTCCACCATCTTCAGGCAAACGAAACAAACGTTTCTTTGGGTTTCCTGGCTGGGGTTTGGGCGTCAAAGTACCTATCTCAATAAATCCAAATCCAAAATTCGAAAGTTCTTTATAAAGTTTCGCGTCTTTGTCAAAGCCGGCAGCTAAACCAACTGGATTGGGAAATGTTAGTCCAAAGAGTTTACGTTCTAAACGTTGATCTTTCACTTGATAAAATCCCTTAATGAGATTTCCTATGCCAGGAATTCTGTGGATCAATTTAAGTGTAGAAAAAACAGTATGATGCACCCATTCTGGGTCAAAAAGAAAGAGTATTGGTTTTATAAAGACTTTGTACATCCTTGTATTTTAAAAAAAAATCCCGCCAAAAGCGGGATCAAAACATATTATTTTTTAGCCGGTGGAGCATTTAACTTTGAACTCATCTCCAATGAAATAGCTGAACGTTCAATTTTAAGCTTTCCTGCCATTGTTTCTATGACACAAGTGTTATCCTTATCATTGAGTTCCATGATTTTGGCATGTATCCCACTTTTGGTAATGATACGATCTCCTTTACTCATGGAGTTCATGAAATTCTTTTCCTTTTTTTGTCTTCTTTGTTGGGGTAGTATGATAAAAAAGAAAAAGACCACCAACATTAAGAGTAGAAAGGGAAGTTGTCCTGATAAGCCTTCTGGCATAATAACGATTTTTTAAATTAGTTTTTACTGACGTGCTTTAGCTTGCGCTTCACGTTGTTGTTGCTTTACTGGATCTGGAGTTACGAGTGACTTGATACGTAACATTTCTCTTCCTGATGCTGTATTAGCAGATAGAGTAACTGATTTTTGTTGATTTCCAGGTTTATTGTTGGAATCAAAACTTACAGTAATTTCACCTGTTTCACCTGGAGCGATTGCAGTATTTTTAGGATACTGAGGGACAGTACATCCACAACTACCTCTTGCGTCAACAATGATTAAATCTTCGCTTCCTGTATTGGTAAAACTGAATACAGTCGTCACCTTATCTCCTTCGTTAATGGTTCCAAAGTCATGAACTGTTTTGTCGAAAGTCATCACAGGACCAGCTGTTGAGGGCTTTGCACTTGATGTAGCTGCAGCAGTAGTTGAATTAGTCACTTTTTTTGCTGCACTGTCTTGACATGATGTTAAGGTAGTAGCAACTAATGCCAAACAAATGATGAATATTTTTTTCATTTTCTAATTATTTTATTTAAAGACAAAAGTAAGAAAAAAACTGATTACAGCAATCCCCTACCCGTTTTGTTCAAACGGTTTTCTTGATCAAATTCTTTTACCAGTTTATCCAAAACACCATTCACAAAATTATTGCTTTTTGGCGTTGAATAATCTTTGGCGATTTCCAAGTACTCATTTAAGGTCACTTTGGAAGGAATCATGGGAAAATAAAGTAACTCGGCTATAGCTACTTTCAAAATGATATTGTCAAGTTGTGCAATGCGTTCTGCATCCCAATTGGGTGTTTTTCCAAGTAGCTCCTCTTGGAGTTTTTCATCTTTTGTAATCACTTTTTCCAATAACTGAATTCCAAAATCAGTATCTTCTTTGTTTTCGCTAGGTCTTGGAAAACTTAAACTCTGAGGTGAATTCACATCAATTTGTTTCAACATTTTTAGCAAAAAAGTATTCACCATAGGAAGATCATCAGCCCATGTCAAACAGTGGTCTTCTATGTAATCATAAAGAAAGCTTGACGTAGCAACATGACTTTTGAACAACTTGGCTATGAGTCGTAAATCCTCTTCTTCGGATGGATTCTCAAGTTCCAGATAAGATTTAAATAATTGTGATTTCACAATACTATTGAATAAATCTTCCATGAACTTAAACTCTAGGTCCCACTTCACAAGTTTTTTATTGTCCAGTTGCTTGGCTAAAACTTCATGGTCTTTCAAAAAAATAAGTACGCGATTTTTTGAAAATGTTTTTAAGATATTGGATTGTGATTCGTTCTGAATTTTATTCTTTTCAATGATCTCAAGCTGGTCTTCGGCATGAGCTTGTAATGCTTTTAAGAGCCCTAACAATAAGAGGTATAAATTGAAGGTCTGATCTACACTCTCCTTAAAAAAAAGGACCTCCTGCTCTAACTTGTTTTGTTGACCAAGATTAAAGGAGTAAACTGACTGCATTACTTTAATGCGAATATGTCGTCGTGTAAGCATGTTTTAGAACTTTGATAGGGACAAAAATAATTCATTAATCCGAAAGAGGAACAACAATATCAAACTAAAAGTTTCAAGTATTTATTTTATTTAAAGCACATGCATTTGCTTATCTTTGATTACTCTGTTATGAAAGAACTTCAATATATAAATAAGTACTTTTTAAAGTACCGCACTAAACTCTTGCTTGGATTACTAATTACGATAGTTGCTAGAATTTTCTCTCTTTTTGCACCTCGTCTTATCGGGAATTCTTTAACTGCCGTTGAGCAGTACCTCCAGCAAACGGATGGAGATGTAGAACAGATTCGAAATATTTTGTGGGTGAATATATTGATTATCATTGGAACCACGCTGGTTTCTGGTTTCCTTACTTTTTGGATGCGTCAAACCATCATTAATGTTTCACGTTATATTGAGTTTGATTTGAAGAATGAAATCTTTTGGCATTATCAACGCCTAACCCAACGATTTTACAAAAATAACCGAACAGGAGATTTAATGAATCGTATAAGTGAAGACGTTGGCAAGGTGAGAATGTATGTGGGACCTGCGTTCATGTATAGTGTAAACACCATCTCTTTGTTTGTTATTGTAATTTCTTATATGATTAGCATCGCCCCAGAATTAACTTTATACACTATACTGCCATTACCCATACTCTCTGTAACAATCTATAAGCTGAGTAGAATCATCAATATCAAGAGTACACTAGTACAAGAAATGCTTTCCAAAATGTCCTCCTTTGCTCAAGAAAGTTTTAGCGGTATTGCAGTGATTAAATCCTATAATCTTCAGCCCAAAATGAATTCAAATTTTGACACTTTGGCATCGCAAAGCTATGAGAAGAATATGGCTCTTGTAAAAGTACAAGCCTGGTTTTTCCCCCTTATGATTCTTTTGATCGGCTGTAGTAACTTAATTGTCATTTATGTGGGAGGTAACCAATACATCAATGGTGAAATTGAAATTGGTGTTTTAGCTGAATTCATTATTTATGTTAATATGTTGACTTGGCCTGTTGCAGTAGTTGGTTGGATCACCTCGATCGTCCAACAAGCCGAAGCCTCACAAAAAAGAATTAACGACTTTTTAACTGAACAGCCTGAAATCGTGGATGGCCCTGGAGTACCTCAAAAGATCGAAGGTAATTTAAGTTTCAAAAACGTATCCTTGTGCTATCCTGAAACAGAAATTCAAGCCTTGAATAATATCAATCTTGAAATTTCTAAAGGGACTACAATTGGTGTCATAGGAAATATTGGATCTGGAAAATCCACCTTTTTGGATCTGATCTCCCGATTATATGATCCAAGCGAAGGGAAAATCGAACTTGATGGAAAAGATTTAAAAGAGTATCGCTTGGAAGAATTACGTTCTTTCATTGGATATGTCCCTCAAAATGCCTTTTTATTTTCAGAAAGCATCGAAGACAACATACGCTTTGGAGCCGTTGATGCAAAAGAAGATGAGATAATTGCAGCAACCAAAAAAGCCGCCGTACACAAGAATATTATTGAATTTAAGGAAGGTTACAAAACGCTACTCGGTGAAAGAGGAGTAACCTTATCGGGTGGACAAATTCAACGCGTTTCAATAGCACGTGTTTTAATCAAGGATCCTACAATTCTACTTTTAGATGACTGCCTCTCGGCAGTTGATACTGACACTGAAGAAGAAATTCTTAAACATCTAAAATCTGTCTCAAAAGACAAAACTACACTGATTGTGAGTCACCGTATTTCTTCTATAAAACACGCTGATCAAATTATTGTTTTTGAAAATGGCGAAATTGTTCAACAAGGCAAACACGCTGATTTAATTGGAGTTAAAGGCTATTATAAAGAATTATCAGAAAAACAACAGACAGATAATTCCAAATAATAGGTTTTCAGTTTAATTTTTAATAAAATTGCTATGAAACCAATATTTACATTACCTAATGTCCTTTACAAATAGTGAAAATTCGGAAGAAATTTATTCAAAAGTTTTAAGAGCTGGTAGAAGAACTTATTTTTTTGATGTTAGAGAAACAAAAGCTAGTGACTACTATCTAACCATAACTGAAAGTAAAAAGTTTACCAACGACGATGGAACTTTTTATTTCAAAAAGCACAAAATCTATATCTACAAAGAGGATTTTAACAACTTCACTTCTATGTTGAATGAAACGATTGGTTACATCTTTGAGCAAAGAGGAGAAGAAGTCATTAGTGAACGTCATCAAAAGGACTACAGCTCGGATCAAATCAATTCGGATCAAATCCAATAAGGATTTTATAAAAACAAACTCATTTTATTTCTTCATGTGAGTAATTATTACAAACTTTAGGGTTTATAATTTTACTCATGAAAAAAACATTTACCCTCATAGGCCTTTTCCTAAGTAGCCTTGTATTTGGTCAAATAACCCTTGATTATTACCTAGACTCTGATCACCCTTATAACGACAATATTCCCACCCCTAAAGAACTCTTGGGATATGAAGTAGGAACTTGGCATGTATCACATGATAAATTGGTCAATTATATGTACAGGCTCGCTGAGGCCTCCGATAGAATTAGTATCGAAAACAGAGGCACAACCTATGAAGGACGTCCTATATTATTATTAACTATCACCAGCCCTGAAAATCATTCTAACTTAGATGCGATTCAAAAGACACATCTACAACTCACAAAACCAGAAGGTCAAAACGTTGATCTATCTTCACAACCATTAGTTGTATATCAAGGTTTTTCAATCCATGGAAACGAACCCAGTGGAGCCAATGCTGGTCTGCTTGCGGCTTATCATCTTGCTGCTAGTGATGCTCCAGAAACACTTAAATTATTAAACGATGTTGTCATTTTGTTTGACCCAAGTTTCAATCCTGATGGTTTACAGCGCTTTGCATATTGGGCCAATACCAACAAAAATCAAAACCTAACTGCAGATCCAAACGATAGAGAATACAGGGAAGTATGGCCTGGAGGAAGAACAAATCATTATTGGTTTGATCTAAATCGCGATTGGCTTCCTGGACAATTACCCGAATCACAAGCACGATTAAAATCTTTTACAAAATGGCTTCCTAATATCTTAACGGATCACCATGAAATGGGCACCAATTCTAGTTTCTTTTTTCAACCGGGAATTCCATCTCGAGTCAATCCACTTACTCCTAAAATGAATCAAGAACTCACCAAAAAAATAGGAGAATTCCATGTCGAAGCTTTTAATAAGCTCGGTTCTTTATATTATTCTGAAGAAGACTATGATGACTTTTTTTATGGAAAAGGGTCTACTTATCCTGATGTAAATGGTGGTATCGGAATTCTTTTTGAACAAGCGAGTTCAAGAGGTCATGTTCAAGAAAGTGATAATGGAATTTTAAGTTTCCCTTTCACCATTCGCAATCAGCTAACAGCTGCTTTCTCCACATTAAAAGCAGCAGGTGAGATGCGTCTTGAGTTACTTGAATACTTTCGTGGTTTTTACCAAAACACTTTAAGTGAAGCCAAGAAAGGGAAACAAAAAGCAATTCTTTTTGGAAATCCTAAAGACCCATCAACTACTTACCATTTTGCAAATACATTGAAAAGACATAACATTGATTTTCATAAACTAAAAAAGGAAGTCGTTCGTGATGGTAAAAAATATACTCCAGAAACGAGTTATATTATTCCTTTAGAACAAACAAAGCACCAATTAATCCGTGCCATGTTTACCACTCAACGTTCTTTTAGAGATAGCTTATTTTATGACATTTCTGCATGGACATTCCCATATGCATTCAATTTAAATCATGCCTATGAAAACACTACATCCAATATAGGAAACGCAGTTCAAGAATTAAATACTCCACAAGGAGAGGTGAGCCGAAAAGGAACATTCGCATATGTATTTGAAGCACATAATTATTATGTGCCTAAGCTTTTAAATAAACTTCAGCAACATGACATTCGTGTGAAGGTAGGACTCACTCCTTTTATGTTAGAAGGAAAAAAATATGACTATGGCACCTATATGATTCCTGTCAAAAATCAATCATTAAACGAAAATGAATTGTATGCTGTTCTTCAAAAAGTGGCAAAAGAAACTCACATCAGGATTGATGGAGTAAACACTGGACATACACAAGGAATTGATCTTGGATCAAGAGATTTTACAACGGTCAAAAAACCTGAGATAGCTTTATTAGTGGGTGATGGTGTTAGGAGTTATGATGCTGGAGAAATTTGGCACCTACTGGATGTTAGACATCAAATTACCATAACCAAAATTGATATTCGTAATTTAGGTAGAAATGACCTAAGCCGATATACCCATTTTATTATTCCTAATTTTAGTGGATCGGGACTTAACGCCCATGCCAAAAAAATCAAAGAATTTGTTAAAGAGGGAGGAACAGTAATAGGGTATCGATATACTACAAAATGGTTAGATAAGAATGAGTTTATTAAGCTTGATTTTATTGATCAAAGTCAAATTGCTAAAGGAATTAGCTTTGAAGATAAAGGAAGTTTTAGAGGAGCTCAACAAACCGGAGGCGCTATTTTCAATGCCAAAATTGACAGAAGTCATCCCATTAACTTTGGTTATCAAAACACTACACTTCCGCTTTTTAGAAATTCAAATCTCTATATAAAAGCAGATGAACAAAGTTATAACAATCCAATTCAATATACTTCAGACCCTTTGTTGAGCGGTTATATTTCAGAAGAAAACTTAGCAACTCTTAAAAACACTGTGCCTTTTAAAGTCAGTAGGCTAGGTAAAGGAAAAGTAATTGCACTCACAGATAATACCAATTTCAGAGCTTTTTGGTTTGGAACAAATCGTATTTTAACAAATGCAATTTATTTATCAGACAAGATGTAACTTATAAAATTTGTTGTCCATTGGGAAGTTGTGATTCAGGAGCAAGAAGAATCACATCTTTTCCATCGGCAGCTCCTAAAACGAGGCACTGGCTTTCATAATTTGCTACCTTTCGTGTGCCAATGTTGACTACAGCAATAATCTGACGATTGACTAATTCTTCTTTTGAATATCGCTGTGTGATTTGTGCAGAAGAATGTAATATTCCAAGTGGACCAAAGTCAATTTCTAATTGAAAGGCAGCTTGTTTAGCTTCAGGAAAATCATTAGCTGAGAGAATTGTTCCCACGCGTAGGTCTAGTTTTTCGAATGTACTATAGTCAATCATAAACAGTATTTGATTGGCATAAAAATACTACTTTTAAATTCAGTTAAATAAAAAAAATGGCACTTACAGAATCATATATGCTTCCCTTGGGAACGCAAGCCCCTAAATTCAAATTACTGGATGTTATTGAGAATAAAGATAAATCCTTACAGGAGTTAAAAGGCGAAAAAGGAACTTTAATAGTTTTCATGTGCAATCATTGTCCCTATGTAGTTCACTTGATGGATGCGATTGTAGAAACCGCAAGTATCTTTTCAAAAAAAGGTGTTAAAACAATTGCTATTTCAAGCAATAGCATACATTCTCATCCACAAGATGGGCCAATAGAAATGAATAAATTGGCAAAAGAAAAAAACTTTTCTTTCCCCTATTTATATGATGAAAGTCAAGAGATAGCACATCAATATCAAGCTGCGTGTACTCCTGACTTTTATCTATTTGATGAACATTTAAAATTAACCTACAGAGGAAGATATGATGCTTCAAGACCAGGAAATGACATCCCAATTAGCGGGAATGATTTACATCAAGCTTGTGAAAAGATGTTAAACAAACAAAATATCGAAGGGCAACAATACCCTAGCTTGGGTTGTAATATCAAATGGCATTCGGGGAATAGTCCTGAAGAAAGAGCTTAAAAACTAACTAACTCTACTTCAAAAATCAAAGTCGCATCTGGAGGAATTACTCCTCCTGCACCTTGTGCTCCATAAGCAAGATGACTAGGAATTACAAAACGAGCTCCAGCACCTTTTTTTAGCAACAAAATTCCTTCATCCCAACCTGGAATAACTTGGCCTATGCCTACAGCAAATTCGATAGGTTGATCTCTTTGATAAGAAGAATCAAAAACAGTTCCATCTACTAATGTTCCTTTATAGTGAACAGAAACTTTTGCTCCTTTGGGTGGATGCTCGCCCGTTCCCTCTTTAGTAATGTTATAATACAATCCACTTGCTGTTTTTTGCATTCCTTCTGTAAGCGATCCCATTGCTTTTTCAGCAGCTGCTTTTGCAGCTTCCTTTCTAGCTTCTCCACTTGAATTAAACACTTCAAAAGCCTCTAAAGCATCCCATGCTTCTGCAGCCTCTCCATGACGTTCAATATGTAAAGCTTTGACTGTATCTCCTTGAGCAATTGCATCTACAACATCTTGCCCTTCAACTACATATCCAAAAACAGTATGCTTTCCGTCCAGCCAGTCAGTTGCACCATGAGTTATAAAAAATTGACTTCCATTTGTTCCTGGGCCCGCATTTGCCATAGAAAGCGTCCCTGCTTTATCATGCTTCAATTCCGGATGAAATTCATCATCAAACTGGTATCCTGGACTTCCTGTGCCAGTTCCTTGAGGACAGCCACCTTGAATCATGAAATCCGCAATTACACGATGAAATTTTAATCCATCATAATAAGGTTCTCCCTCTGCTTTGTGATCATTTTTTTGTTTTCCTTCTGCTAGGCTTACAAAGTTACCCACGGTTCCCGGGGTTTTGTCATAAGTAAGTTGAAGTAATATATCCCCTTTAGAGGTCTCAAATTTTGCGTAAATGCCTTCCATAATAAATTTATTTGGTGGCAAAGATAAGAAACCCGTTTAATCCCAAAAGTTTAATTGACAAAAGCTTAGTTCGCTATTTCACTCATAAATTTTAATCGATACAAACGAAGTTCTTCCTCGTCAAAATCTCCGTCAAATTCCTCGAAAGCTTGCTTTATGGAATCTGAATCTGCTTCAATAAAATAATCATAAAGTTCTTCTATTTGATCTTCATCAAATAGATCTTCCATACAATAATCAATATTGAGCTTTGTACCAGCAAAAACAATGGTTTCCATCTCAGTAACTAGTTTTTCCATATTCATTCCTTTTGCAGAAGCTATATCTTCAAGAGGTAATTTTCTATCTACACTTTGAATTAAATATAACTTTAGTGAGGAATTAATCCCTGTACTTTTAACTACAAGGTCATGAGGACGAACAATTTGATTGTCTTCGACATAGGAATTGATTAATTCCAAAAACTTAGTCCCATATCGCTTTGCTTTACCTTCTCCTACTCCATTGATATTGACAAGTTCCTCTAAGTTAATAGGATATTTTAAACACATTTCTTCCAGAGAATACTCTTGAAAAACTGCATAAGGGGGTACTTGATTTTTTTTAGCAATATCTTTTCGTAAACTAATCAGCAATTTCATTAAGGCCGAATCAAGAACTCCTTGTGATTTATTTTGAATGATGTTTACACTCGGTAAGGCGTCATACTTATGATCTTCTGACATTAAGAAAGATTCTGGTTGTGACAGAAAATCTTTCCCTCTAGAGGTAATTCTCAGTAAGCCGTAAGTTTCAATTTCTTTGAGTAAAAAGCCTCCTACAAGAGCTTGTCGGATTAAAGCCATCCAAAAGAAAGCATCTTTAGTAGCTCCTTTTCCAAATAAAGAAATTTCATGTGTTTTGTGGGATTGTATCAATGCATTTTTCTCACCCATTAAGGTTTTTACTACCTCTTTTGCCTTGTAGTGTTCCTTAGTTGCCAGGATGGTTTCAAGTAGAAGTTGGAGCTCACTTTGGGCTTCAAACTGTTTTTTAGGAAAGCGCATATTATCATCCATTTCTCCACCTTCTCCTGTATCATTGTCAAATTCTTCTCCAAAATAATGAAGAATGTATTTTCTTCTGGAGAGAGATGTTTCGGCATAGGCAACCATATCTGCCAATAAAGCCATCCCAATCTCTTGTTCTGCGAGAGGCTTTCCTGACATAAACTTTTCTAATTTTTCTATGTCTTTATAGGCATAAAAAGCCAAGCAATGGCCTTCCCCTCCATCACGTCCTGCGCGACCCGTTTCCTGATAGTAGCTCTCAATACTTTTAGGAATATCGTGATGAATCACAAAACGGACATCTGGTTTGTCAATCCCCATTCCAAAGGCAATAGTGGCAACGATCACATCACAATCATCTTTTAGAAATTTATCCTGATTATTTACCCTTGATTTTGAATCCAAACCAGCGTGATAGGGCAAGGCATCAATTCCATTTACCTGGAGTGTTTGTGCCAATTCTTCTACGCGCTTTCTGGATAGGCAATAAATAATTCCTGATTTTCCTGAATTCTGTTTTATAAATCGAATTATATCAGAATCCACTTGACTTGTTTTGGGACGGACTTCGTAATATAAATTAGGTCGATTAAAAGATGCCTTGAATAATCTTGCTCCTGTAATACGCAAGTTTTTCATGATATCCTCTTGCACTTTTGGTGTTGCGGTTGCTGTTAATGCAATAATTGGAATGACTTGTTCAAACTGTTCTAGTATAGATCTCAAATTCCTATATTCTGGTCTAAAATCATGTCCCCATTCTGAAATACAATGCGCTTCATCCACTGCAAGGAAAGAAATGTTGACTGATTTGAAAAATTCAATATTCTCCTTTTTCGATAAAGACTCTGGTGCTACATAAAGCAATTTTGTAATTCCATTTCGTATATCAGATTTAACCTGCTCAACAGCTGTCTTATTTAAGGAAGAATTCAGCACGTGAGCAATTCCGTTTTCAGAGGAAATCCCTCGAATCGCATCCACCTGATTTTTCATTAAAGCAATTAATGGAGATACCACTATTGCTGTTCCCTCTTGCATGAGGGCTGGAAGTTGGTAACACAAAGATTTACCACCGCCAGTAGGCATGATAACAAAGCTGTTTTCTTGTTTAAGCAAATGGGTGATAACGCTTTCTTGTAAGCCTTTAAAGGCAGAAAAACCAAAATGTTTTTTCAGCGCTTTTTTAAGATCATCAGAGTTCATTAATCTTTAAATAAAGTTTTATTGATTATAACTTTCACTTTCTAAGATAAACCTTTTTGAATAGGTTTACAAATCCATTGCAAACTTATATCTTACAATTTGAAAAAAATCATTAAAAAGAATTTTATCGTATTTGATACCAATAGTTTTTGATATTTTTGCATTGAAAAAGTTCATCTAAAATAGCAATTCAAGTTTATGAGCAAAACTCCCCCAAGAGACGAAATGTCTTTTTTGGATCATCTCGAAGAATTACGCTGGCACCTAATTCGATCGGTGTTGGCTGTTGTTATAATTGCTGTCGTTGCTTTCCTTTTTAAGGATTTTATTTTTGATGTCCTTCTTTTTGGCCCAAAAAACAAAGACTTTATAACCTATAGATGGTTCTGTTCTATATCACAAACACTGGGTCAAGGAAGTAGTTTTTGTATTGAAGAGCTCCCTTTTCGTATACAAAGTCGTACAATGGCAGGACAATTTTCGGCACACCTTTGGACCTCTGTGCTTGCAGGATTTATACTGTCTTTTCCCTACATCATTTATGAATTCTGGAAATTCATTAGCCCAGGTCTTTACGAAAAGGAACGTAAAAATGCACGTGGTTTTATTTTCATTGCTTCGATTCTCTTTTTTATTGGAGTCTTGTTCGGGTATTATATTGTCACTCCGCTTTCGATCAATTTCTTAGGGAATTATTCTGTAAGTAGTGAAATCTTTAATGATTTTGACTTAAGTAGTTACATCGGCTTGTTACGTGCCTCTGTATTAGCTTCGGGAATTATTTTCGAATTACCTATCATCATCTATTTTTTAACGAGAATTGGAGTTATCACTCCTGAGTTTTTGAAGAAGAATAGAAAAATATCCTTAGTATTGGTATTAAGTCTCTCGGCCATAATTACACCTCCTGATGTGGTAAGCCAAATCATAGTAAGTATACCCATCTTAATTCTTTATGAAGTAAGTATTATCATTGCCAAAATAGTTACAAAAAATCAAGATAAAGCACTTCAAAATGTCTAATCCCGTAACAGAATTTAACGACTACAGAAGTCGAATGAATGAGCGTCTTTTGGATGACGGCTCTACCTTGCTAAAACGAATCTTTAGCTTGGACAATCAAGCCTATCAAAAAGGGGAGTTGAATGTTGCCACCAAAGAACTTTTGGGATTGGTAGCCTCTGCAGTATTGCGCTGTGATGATTGTGTAAAATATCATTTAGAAAATTGCCATAAAGAACAGCTTTCTAAAACAGCAGTAATGGAAGCATTAGAAATTGCTACTTTAGTAGGAGGAACAATTGTTATTCCTCATTTAAGAAGGGCATTTGAATATTGGGAAGCTCTTGAATCAAATTCAAAACAATAAAATGAAATTAAGTGCGCACAATATAGAAAAAGCATACAAAGGCCGTAAGGTCGTTAAGGGGATTTCATTGGAAGTTTCTCAGGGTGAAATCGTGGGGCTTTTAGGACCCAACGGTGCTGGAAAAACAACCTCCTTTTACATGATCGTGGGGCTGATAAAACCCAACAATGGTTCTATTTTCTTAAATGATCAGGAAATTACCAAGTTCCCAATGTACAAAAGAGCACAACAAGGAATTGGTTATTTAGCTCAAGAGGCCTCTGTGTTCAGAAAATTGAGTGTAGAAGAAAATATTTTGAGTGTCTTACAAATGACCGAACTTTCCAAAACAGCTCAAAAAGAAAAAATGGAATCCTTATTGGAAGAATTTGGTTTAAACCATATTCGCAAAAATAGAGGTGATTTACTTTCGGGTGGTGAACGCCGAAGAACAGAAATCGCGAGAGCCCTTGCAACAGATCCCAAATTCGTCTTGTTAGATGAACCCTTTGCAGGTGTAGATCCTGTAGCCGTAGAAGACATTCAACGTATTGTTGCCCATTTAAAAAAGAAAAACATTGGCATTTTAATTACTGACCATAATGTTCAAGAAACTCTTGCCATCACAGATAAAACTTACCTGATGTTTGAGGGAAGTATACTTAAAGCGGGAACACCAGAAGAACTTGCTTCCGATGAGATGGTTCGTAAAGTTTATCTAGGTCAAAACTTTGAACTCCGTAAAAAGAAACTGTCATTCTAAAAAAACTCCTGAATCCCCTAGATATTGATGTATCACGGTGGAATAATTGCAGGTTCTTTTTCTTTTATTTTTAATCTAATTTTTAAAATGTCGTACAAATGACGTTTTTTAATTTTAAATTATTGAATAGCTTTGTTTTAATGAATTTAAATAGGCAAATCAAAAATTTAAGACTGAAGAAAGGATATACACAATTAGATCTATCTGAAAAATCTGGTTTGTCGTTAAGAACAATTCAAAGAATTGAAAATAATGAAGTAAAACCCTCTCTCTATTCTTTAAAGAAGATTGCTGACGTATTCCAAGAAGAATTTGACTTGAAAGATTATTCCCCCTCAGGAAGCTTTTTAAAAAAAGAAAACAGATACTACCTTGCTTTTTTTATGAGTCTAATCTCAATATCAATTGGGATATTTTTTTACACACATGATGACAGAAACAATAAGGTTAAAATAGTCGACATGAAAGTACAATCGGATGATTTGGCTGATTTCGTACAGTTTGACTGGTTTAGTTTAAATGAAGTTGTTGAACTTAACACTGACAATGAATTTATTATTCATCTGGAATACAACAACAGAAATAAAAAATCTTCTGACAGATTGGAGAATTTTAGTCTGAAATTCGAATTGTCAAAAGATAATTTCCAAGAGAGGGTAAAGAATATTAAAGATAAATTAGAAAACTTGAACGCTTTGGATATTCAACTTAGAGAAAAATCTTAATCCAGACAATTCTTTTTAAAAGTGGACTAAATGGTAGATCATTTCTCCAGATAAAACGCTAGCAAATAAAGTAAAAATAATCATCCAAATCCATTTCGGATAACGTTTAAGAAAAGATATATCACAATCATAACTGGAACAGCTGCCCACTGTAAAAAGAAGAAAGCAGGCAATGCCAACGCCACCAAAAACAATTGAAAACCATAATCTTTAAAACGAAAAGACTGTATTTTAAAGGAAAATAAAGGCAGTCTAACATTCATCAAGATTGCAGAAAGAACAGAAATAAATAACAATGCGGGATAAGTGGTAAGGAAGGGCTTCAAAAAAGCAAAAAGAGGATGCTCCATTAAAAGAGGAAGGGCTACAATAAAAAGAGCATTGGCAGGCGCTGGCAATCCCCTAAATTCATAACGCTGTTGGCTATCTATATTAAATTTAGAGAGGCGTATTCCAGCTCCCAAAGAAATTAAAAACCCAAACAAAGCAAAGGGAGCGAAAGAAAAAGTAAAATCATTTTGAAAGATTGCAATGCTAAAATCAATTTCACGAATTCCAATCTCCAAAAACAATTTATACATGACCACCCCAGGGACAATTCCACTCGTGATTAAATCGGCCATGGAATCAAATTGTAATCCAAACTGACTTTCTGCTTTAAGTAATCGCGCAAAAAGACCATCAAATAAATCAAAAAAAGCGCCCAACAAGACCATCAAAAAAGCGGCTTCGAATAAATTCTTGTAAGCTAAAGTAACAGCGAAACATCCACACAAGAAATTTAATGAGGTGAAAAAGTTTGGAATGTTTCTTATAATAAGCCTCACAAATAAATTTTTATAATTTTTGGCAAGATAGTAATTGCTAAAGCTTCAAAAAAATTTAAATTCGTGCAAATGTCTAAGACTACAAAACACCTTTTATTAGCTATTGGATCTGGAAGCTTGCTCGCTGCTTCTTGGCCTATCAACGGAATCACACTATTAATATTTATAAGTTTGATCCCCCTTCTGATTTTAGAGGATAGCATCCGTAAAGATGAGCACAACAAAAAAGGAATTAGGGTGTTTTTATACAGCTACCTCACCTTTGTAGTTTGGAATGGTTTAACCACGTGGTGGCTAATCAACTCAACAGTATTTGGAATGTTGTTTGCTAATTTGTGCAATAGCCTTTTTTATGCCTTGATTTTTTTGTGTTTTTCTTGGACAAAAACAAGAGTTTCTTCCCGTAGTGGCTATCTGTTTTTTATTACGCTATGGATTGCTTTTGAAAAACTTCATTTGGAATGGGATTTTTCTTGGACGTGGCTCACCCTGGGAAATGTTTTCTCAGAAAAAATTTACTGGATACAGTGGTATGAATACACAGGGGTATATGGAGGTTCGCTTTGGGTATTAGTGATTAATGTTTGGGGATTCAGTATTTTAAAAAAATACGGCCTTTCATCAAATATCAAACCCCTCTTAAAAAAACTAATAGGCCCCTTACTCCTCATCGCATTGCCTATCGCAGGCTCTCTACACCTTTATCAGCAAGTTGATGAAGTTGAAAAAAACATAAGCGTAGCGCTCATACAGCCTAATATTGATCCTTACGACACTAAATATCAATTAACCAACTCAAAATTTCTATCCCTCTGGGCAGAACAGACAAAGCCTTTTTTAAAGGATTCGTTGGATTACATCCTCTCCCCCGAAACGTATTTTGCTGAGGGCTTTGGAGAAGAATTAAAAGATTATCCGAAAAGTATATTGCACCAAGAAATTCAAGAAGAATTGGGTAAAATCCCTACAACACAATTCATCACTGGGATTCAATATTATAATGTTTATGTCCAAGAAAAAGCCCCCTCTTTGACAGCAAATTTAGTTAGAAAAGGCCTTTGGGTAGAATATTATAACTCTGCCTTAGGTGAACATTATTCGCAAAAGCCTCAGGTATATCACAAATCCAAATTAGTAGTAGGGGTAGAAAATATGCCTTTAAAATCCATTTTAAAACCTCTTTTGGGTGATTTGATGTTAGACCTAGGGGGGACAGTAGCCAGCCGAGTGACACAAAGCCAAAGATCCGTTTTCAGTCATCCAAATCTCAAAGAGAAAGCAGCGCCCATTATTTGTTGGGAATCGATTTTTGGTGAATTTGTGACGGGCTATGTAAAAGAGGGTGCTACTTTTTTAGCCGTTATTTCCAATGATGCTTGGTGGGGAGAAACTCCAGGCCACAGACAACTCCTAAGTTACACCCGATTGAGAGCGATAGAAACCCGAAGGGATATTGCCAGAAGTGCCAATACCGGGATTTCATGCATCATTGATGCCAGAGGAGAAATTCTTGAACAAACAAGCTACAATACCAAAACAGTTCTGACAGCTAACCTAAGCTCTAGAGACACCCTTACTTTTTATGTTCGCTTTGGAGATATTATTGCCCGTTGGGCAGGGTTCATTACTGTATTATTTTTCTTGTTAGCGTTAAGTGGTCGACTTAAAGAAAAGGATTCACTCAAAAACTAATTCTGTCAAAAGTGCATCAATTCTTCAAAATTGGTATCTTTGTAATAACCAAATTATTAAAACCTACAAAGTACATTGATGAAGAGAGCATATGGAAGAGAATAAAGTCTATACTAAGACGGGAGATGGCGGATTTACAAGTTTAATTTCAGGTAAAAGAGTTCCCAAACACAACATTCGTATTAAAACCTATGGCACTATAGACGAGTTAATCGCTTGGCTGGGATTGATTCGAGATACAACAAAACTAGAAGACGTTCAAACTACCATTCTAGAAATTCAAAAACAATTGATGACTGTTGCCGCTCAATTATCTATTGATTCCGATAAAAAAATTCCAAAAAATTTAACTCCCATTCAACCGAGTGCTGTTAAATTCATTGAACACGAAATTGATTCTCTTACTTCAAAATTAGAACCACTCAAAAACTTTGTCATTCCAGGAGGGCATATTTTGATTTCTTACGCTCACCTCGCTAGATGCGTATGCAGAAGAGCAGAACGTTATGTTACTGAACTGGATCAAGAAGCTTCAATATCTTCTACTTTGATTGCGTATATGAACCGTCTTTCAGACTATTTTTTCACCTTGTCTAGAACCTTTGCTGCTGATCTAGAAGTGGAAGAAATTAAATGGAGTGGAAACTAAATTCTTAAATTAGTTGCATAATTTGGATAAAAATCTATTTTTGCAAAAAAAAACAAATACTATGTATTGGACTTTAGAACTTGCTTCCTACCTAAGTGATGCCCCTTGGCCAGCCACTAAAGATGAACTTATTGACTTTTCGATTCGTACAGGAGCTCCCCTAGAAGTGGTAGAAAATCTACAATCTATGGAAGATGAAGAAGACATCTACGAATCAATCGAAGAGATTTGGCCAGATTTTCCAACAGAGGACGATTATCTTTGGAATGAAGATGAATATTAAGTCATTCTAAAAACGAATTTAAAAAGTCTCTAATAGAGGCTTTTTTTTTAGTTACTTTTGAATAAATAAAGAAAAACACCTCAAAGAGTATATGAGTTTTTTAAATAGCATATTAAAGACATTTGTAGGAGATAAAACAAAAAAAGATTTAAGCAAGATTACCCCATTAATTGCCCAAATCAACAAGCATCAAAAAGATTTTGAAAGTCTTTCTCACGATGCCCTACGTCAAAAAACAGAAGATTTTAAGCAACAAATTGCATCGGCTCGAAGTAGCTTTGACACCACTATTGAACAGCTCAAAAAAGAGGTGAAAGAGACGAATGATATTGACGCGAAAGAAAGTCTCTATCAACAAATTGACTCACAAGACGAAGAAGCTCAGAAAACGGTTGAAGACCACCTCAATACAATTCTACCAGAAGCTTTTGCTGTAGTAAAAGAAACTGCAAGGCGTTTTGTAGAAAACACAACTATAGAAGTAACAGCTTCTGCTTATGACAGAGAGCTATCTCAGAACAAAGATTACGTTCAATTAAAAGAAGACAAAGCTTATTGGGCAAACTCATGGGATGCCGCTGGGAAACCCATTACTTGGGATATGATTCATTATGATGTTCAGCTGATCGGAGGAATAGCGTTACACCAAGGAAAAATTGCTGAGATGCAAACAGGAGAAGGAAAAACACTTGTTGCCACCCTACCTGTTTACTTGAATGCCTTGACTGGAAAAGGAGTACACTTAGTAACAGTTAACGATTATCTTGCCAAACGAGATAGTGCATGGATGGCACCTATATTTCAATTCCATGGCTTGAGTATCGACTGTGTAGATTATCATAAGCCCAACAGTCAAGAAAGAAGGAACGCCTATTTGGCCGATATCACTTATGGAACCAATAACGAATTCGGTTTTGATTACCTGAGAGACAACATGGCGCATACCGCCGAAGATTTGGTTCAACGAAAGCACAACTATGCCATTGTAGATGAAGTAGATTCTGTTTTGGTTGATGATGCACGTACTCCTCTTATTATCTCTGGTCCAACTCCAGAGGGTGACAGACACGAATTTGATGCCTTGAAATCCAATGTAGGAAATTTAGTAAGTACTCAAAGAAGCTTACTAACCAGTGTTTTGGCCGAAGCTAAAGCTAAAATAAAAGCCGGGGATACAACAGAAGGTGGATTGTTGTTGTACCGTGTTTTTAGGGGGCTACCAAAAAACAAAGCTTTAATCAAATTTTTGAGTGAAGAAGGAGTAAAACAATTACTTCAAAAAACAGAAAATCACTTCATGCAGGATAACAATCGTGAAATGCCAAAGGTAGACGAAGCCTTGTATTTTGTGATTGATGAAAAAAACAATCAGATTGATCTAACCGAAAAAGGAATTGAACTCCTTTCAGAAGACAATCAAGATAAAAACTTCTTTGTACTTCCTGACATTGGGGGAGAAATCGCTAAGATTGAAGCCCAAGAACTCGATTCAAAAAAAGAAGCCTCAGAAAAAGAAGTATTGTTCAAAGATTTTGATGTGAAAAGCGAACGAATTCACAGCATGAACCAATTACTGAAGGCCTATACTCTTTTTGAAAAAGATGTCGAATATGTAGTAATGGACAACAAAGTTAAAATTGTAGACGAGCAAACCGGTCGTATCATGGAAGGACGTCGCTACTCCGATGGACTCCACCAAGCAATTGAAGCCAAAGAAAATGTGAAAATTGAAGCGGCTACCCAAACCTATGCCACCATCACACTTCAAAATTATTTTAGGATGTACCAAAAACTCTCGGGAATGACCGGAACTGCAGTTACAGAAGCAGGAGAGTTTTGGGAAATCTATGAATTAGACGTTATTGAAATTCCAACTAACAGACCCATCGCTAGAAAAGATGATGACGATTTAATTTATAAAACTAAAAGGGAAAAATACAATGCAGTTATTGAAAAAGTAACCGAACTTTCTCTGGCTGGAAGACCTGTCCTAATAGGAACCACCTCCGTTGAAATTTCAGAATTGTTGAGTAAGATGCTTAATATTCGAAAGATTAAGCATAATGTCTTGAATGCGAAAATGCACAAAAAAGAAGCCGACATTGTAGCCGAAGCTGGAAATCCAGGAATCGTTACTATTGCAACCAACATGGCGGGTCGTGGGACCGATATTAAACTCTCACAAATCGTTAAAGATGCAGGAGGTTTAGCCATCATAGGAACAGAACGCCATGATTCAAGACGAGTAGACAGACAGTTACGTGGACGATCTGGACGTCAAGGGGATCCTGGAAGTTCTCAGTTTTACGTTTCACTTGAAGACAACTTAATGCGTCTTTTTGGATCTGATCGGGTAGCTAAAGTAATGGACCGTATGGGCCTTGAGGAAGGTGAAGTGATCCAACACTCCATGATGACCAAGTCTATTGAACGTGCCCAAAAGAAAGTAGAAGAAAACAACTTTGGAATTCGTAAACGTCTTTTGGAATATGACGACGTAATGAGTGCCCAAAGAGAAGTTATTTACAAAAGAAGAAAGCATGCACTTCAAGGTTCTCGACTGAAATTAGATGTCTTGAATATGCTTTTTGATACTTGTGAAGACATCGTAGTTAACAACAAAGCGGGGAATGATTACAAAAACTTTGAGTTTGAAATCATTACGAACTTTTCCATGACTGCGCCCATTTCAGAGGAACTGTTTTTAGAAACATCTGAAAATGATTTAATTCATAAACTTTATGATGCCTTATTAAAGCATTATGAAGAAAAAACAGCACTCAATGCACAAATGGCATTCCCTGTCATAAAAGATGTATATGAGCGTCCTGGAAATAAATTTGAACGCATTGTTGTTCCTTTTACTGACGGAGTCAAGTCCTTAAATGTTGTAACCAATCTCAAAGAAGCCTACGAAAGTGAAGGGAAACATTTAATTGAAGATTTTGAACGCAATATTACTCTTGCGATAATTGATGAAGCCTGGAAAGATCACTTACGTAAAATGGATGAATTGAAACAGTCTGTTCAATTGGCCGTTCACGAACAAAAAGATCCTTTATTGATTTACAAATTTGAAGCCTTTGAGCTCTTCAAAAGCATGATGAGTAATCTGAATAAAGAAGTGCTCTCCTTCCTAATTAAAGGGAGCTTGCCAAACCAAAACCCTTCAAGTATTCAAGAAGCAAAACAAACAAGAAACAAACAGAGCTTGAATGTTTCTAAAGATGAAGTATTGAATACAGAAGAATTAGCTGCGCGAAATAGAGCCGTTGGTGCTGGTGCAAGTCAAGCAAACCGTAGGGTGATTGAAACCATTACAAGAGAGCAACCAAAAATTGGTAGAAACGAAAAGGTTACAATCAAAAATGTGGCCACAGGAGAAACAAAATCTGTTAAATTCAAACAGGCAGAACCGCTAATAAAACAAGGGAGCTGGGTGATTAGTTCATAATTTCTTATTTTTATAAAAAAGAATAAGGAATGAACACTTATGCAGCAGTTTTACTTTGGGCAATCCCTGCTTTTTTCGTTCTTGTTTTAATTGAAATTGCTTACGGTCATTTCACTAAAAATCAAACCTACACCTTCATGGATACCCTGGCGAGTCTTAGTTCGGGGATGACCAATGTGATCAAAGATGTTTTAGGCTTGGCTTTCATACTGATCTCCTATCCTTTTATTCTGAAACACCTTGGACTCTTTACGCTGGAAAGTTCTATTCCTGTGTATGTTGCTGCTTTTATCTGTATTGACTTCGCATCCTATTGGGTACATCGTCTTAATCATAAAGTAAATATTTTTTGGAACCAGCATGTTATTCACCATAGTAGTGAAGAATTTAATCTAGCCTGTGCGCTTAGACAAAGTATTTCTAACCTCATTGGTTTTGGAGCCATATTTTTAATTCCGGCTGCTCTTTTGGGAGTACCTGCGAAAGTGATTATGACTTTGGCTCCACTACACCTTTTTGCACAGTTTTGGTACCACACTCAACATATCGGAAAACTTGGTTTTTTAGAATACATTTTAGTCACCCCCTCTCAACATAGGGTACATCATGCTATCAATTCTATTTATATAGATAAAAATCTAGCTGCTATTTTCTGCGTTTGGGATAGATTGTTTGGTACTTTTCAAGAAGAATTAGATTCAGAACCACCTGTTTACGGAACACTCAAAGCTTCAAAAAGCTGGAACCCTATTTGGATAAACTTCCAACATTTTTGGCAACTTACACAAGATGCATGGTATGCAAAAAAGGGAATAGACAAACTTAAAATATGGTTTATGCCCACTGGGTGGAGACCCGCAGATGTTGAAGAGAGGTTTCCCATTCTTCCAAGACCAGTTGAACAAACAACTAAATATACTCCCCACTACACTTTACAATGGAAAATCATTGCCTTATTTCATTTCGTTTCCCTTACACTGCTCTTACTTTTCTTTCTGGGAAATTTCAGTGAATTGACAACTGTATTTCGGCTCAATTTTGGAATTGTATTATTTTGCTCCATTTTCGGATTTACTGGACTTATGGACTTTCATCGCTGGGCACCAACAGTTGAAATGGTCAGAGGTCTTTTTGGGATTTTATTTATATTTCTGCCCCAATGTGAATTTATCCATTCTCAATATCCTCTTTTCTTTACAGGCTACATCACTTATTTTGTTGCTACCGCTGTAATTGGATTATGGTCTAGAACAAAAGCGATCAATCGATCTTTAGCCTTATAAAATGGCAGAAACTGTATTAGATTATCTCTTTATTGGTCCTGCACATCCTTTTAGGGGAGGGATATCCGAAACTCAACATGAATTAACAAAGACCCTGGTGGAGCAAGGATTTAATGTAAAGCTTTTTACATTTACTTCATTATATCCAAAAATCTTATTTCCAGGCAGTAGCCCTTATAGTTCACAAAAAGCTCCAAAGAACTTGGTCATAGAACAAAAGATTCACGCCTATTCGCCTTTAGGTTGGAAAAAAATAGCAGATCAAATCAATACACTACAACCCAAAAATGTGATCTTCCGTTATTACACTCCGTTTTTAGCTCCTGTATACACATCTATAGCAAAACGATTGGACATGGGAATTAAAAAAATTGCTCTAGTGGACAATTGGTTTCCACATGAATCCAATATCTGGGATAAAGCCTTGAATCGGTTTTTTGGAAAACAAATGCAAGGTTTCACAACTTTATCAATACAAGTAGCACAACAACTAAAATTAGAATTTAAGGTGCCTATTTGGTCTGGGTTTCACCCTATTGCTACCCACCTCCTTCCTGAAATTGAACAACAAAAAGCAAAAGAGATTTTGGGATGGTCGCCATCAGAAAAAACAATCCTCTTCTTTGGTTTAATTCGAAAATATAAGGGCCTTGAATTACTCATTCAATCTTTTGCTGAATCCCCATTGAAAGAAGAAAACATTCGCCTCTATATTGCTGGAGAATGTTATGAAAATCCGAACAAATACAGCAACCTAATAAAAGAATTGCAGCTTGAAAATCGAATCACACTCGACCTAACTTTTAAAAACACAGAAGAGACAGCCCTTCTTTTTTCTGCAGCAGATGCCGTAGCGCAAACCTATCATACTGCCACTCAAAGTGGAGTTACTCCCTATGCGTACTTTTACAATAAACCACTTTTAGTGAGTGACATTCCAGGCCTTAAGGAGGTCATTAAAAAAGACAATACGGGAGTTTGCTCGTCAAAGAACCCTTCGTCTATTGCCTCTCAATTAATTAAGCTTTTAGACACAGAAAACACAACAAAGTATCAAAAGAATATTGAAAAAGTAAAAGGCCATTACCAATGGAGTTCTTTTGCCGAAAAATGGCACCACTTTATTGAAAAAATTTAGCGCTTCAAACTGATTTTAAATCAATTGAAGTATCTTTCTTCCTCAAATTGATCAGCCAATGCACCGCAAACTAATTTTGCCCAATCTATTCTTCTTTTTTTCTACTCTCCTACTGGGTCAAGTAAACACAAACAACTACCGTCTGTCTATTCAAAAAACAAATGAAAAAATAAAGATCGATGGTGTATTAGATGAAGCCACATGGAAAAATGCAGCTGTTGCTGAGGATTTCTTTATGATCACCCCTGTTGATACTGGTAAGGCTACTCAATTTTCTGAAGCAAGAATGAGTTTTGATGAGGAAAATTTATACCTCTCTATCATTTTCTTCAACAATAGCACTCAAGGAGCTTATGTAGTAGAATCATTAAAGCGTGATTTTTCATTTGGAAAGAATGATAACTTCATAGTAGCCATTGATCCCTTCAACAATCAAAATACTGGATTTGCATTTGGACTAAATGCTTACGGAGCTCAGTGGGACGGAACAATGTTCAATGGAAGAAATGTTGACTTAAATTGGGATACCAAATGGTATTCAGAGGTGCAATTTGATGAAGAAAAATGGGTGTGTGAAATTGCCATTCCTTTTAAATCCATTCGTTACAATGAAGACATTTCTGAATGGGGAATTAATTTTAGCCGTTTGGATTTAAAGGCAAGTGAAAAATCAAGTTGGGCCCCTGTTCCAAGACAATTTCCCTCAGTGACCTTAGCTTATGCAGGAGCTTTAGTTTGGGAAACCCCTCCCCCAAAACAAAGTAGTAATGTTTCGCTTATTCCGTATTTGTCGAATAATCTAAATAGTGAAAATAACACAACAGCAAATAATACTTTTAAAGTAGGTGGAGATTTAAAATACAGTCTCACTTCTGCATTGAATCTTGATGTTACCATAAATCCAGATTTTTCTCAAGCAGAGGTCGATCAACAAGTAACCAACTTGGATCGATTTGAGCTTTTTTTTCCAGAAAGACGGCAGTTTTTTTTAGAAAATGCAGACTTATTTTCCAACTTTGGATACCGATCCATCCGTCCCTTTTTTTCAAGGCGAATCGGACTAAACGTTCCCATTCAAGGAGGGATTCGTTTAAGTGGAAATCTAGATGAAAATTGGCGAATAGGGCTTATGGACATTCAAACCCGTCAAGACGATGAACTAAACTTAGCGGGGGAAAACTTTGGTGTGGTCACACTTCAAAGAAAAGTCTTTGACCGTTCTAACATCAGTGCCATTTTTGTAAACAAACAAGTTATTGGATTCAATGAAAATCAAAACAACACTTCAGAATACAATCGCAATGTAGGGTTAGAATACAATTATTTTTCAGCTGATAATTTATGGAGCGGAAAGTTACTATTTCTCAAATCCCTGAGTCCAATCGCTACGCAACAGGGTGAAGTATTTGCTTCACATTTTGGATATCAATCCACTCGATGGAATTGGCGTATTCAACAAGAATATATAAGTGGGGATTACAGCGCTGAAGTAGGATTTATACCAAGAAATAATTACATTAAACTGGAAGCTACAGGAGGTTATTTGTACTATACTAAAAAAGATACTCCGCTACTTGCCCATGGGCCTAGATTGGGAAGAACCTATTATTTTGATACTGATTTTAATAAAAAAGATCAAACCCAACAGTTTGACTATTTGTTCAATTTTAAAGACCGAAGTAGATTCACTATAGGGGTACAACGCCAGTATATTGAATTACTTTCTGATTTTGATCCCTTACGAACTCAAATAGCAAAACTTGAAGCGGGAACAAAACATGAGTGGACGAGTTTAACCCTTTCTTATGATGCCAAACCGCAGAATCGATTTACCTATTCGGCAGAAGTCATTGCAGGGGGGTATTATGCCAACGGAAAACGCAATGCCTTTTTGGGAGAATTTGGTTATCGCTTTCAACCCTATTTAGAATTGAGTTCCTTAGTGAATTACAATCAAATTGAATTACCGGCACCTTGGAACACCAATTCATTTTGGCTTTTGGGTCTCAAGTCAAACTTGACATTAACTAATAAAATTTTCTTTTCTAATCTCTTCCAATATAACGAACAATTGGGGCTATGGAATTTCAACTCCCGTTTTCAGTGGAGATACAAACCTGCTTCAGATATTTTCTTAGTATTTAATAGTAACGAGATAAGTGTTCCCAATGTAGCTACAGGCTGGAACCTTACCCTAAAGGTAAATTATTGGCTAAATCTTTAATTGTATGAGTGCATCAAAACAACATTGGGAACAGGTTTTCACCTCTAAAAGTCCACAAGAAGTAAGCTGGACACAAGAGTACCCTTCCACTTCTATGGAATTAATCGAATCTTTCAAGCTTCCAAAGTCAAGTACCCTAATTGATGTTGGTGGTGGTGATAGTAAACTTGTAGACGCCCTCTTGGCAAAAGGATATAGTGATATTACGGTCTTGGATATTTCTAAAAAAGCCTTAGATCGGGCGCAAAAGCGATTAGGCGATCAAGCACAAAAAGTAAAGTGGATAGTGAGTGATATCAATGACTTCAAACCGCAAAGAGATTATGCTATATGGCATGATCGAGCTGCGTTTCATTTCCTAACTCAAAAAGAAGACATTCATCATTATACTCAAAAGGTAAGTAGCCATGTTTCCAGTGCTCTAATTGTGGGTACTTTTTCTTTAGCGGGACCCAAAAAGTGTAGCGGATTACCTATTACCCAATATAGCTGTGAAGCAATGATAGAAAATTTTGCTGAACACTTTCGATCTCTAGAATGCAGACAAGAAAACCATACAACACCCTTCAACACTGTTCAAAATTTTACTTTTAGTCGATTTCTTAAAAAAGGTTAGGGCTAACTTTTTACTTTTTCAATTTCTCCTTTAATAATGCGATTCCACACTTCATATCCCTTAGCATTTAAATGCAATTGATCTTCCACAAACCATTGAGGTTTGGGTTGTCCGTTTTCATCTAAAAATTCTGGAACTGTATCGATAAAATAAAGGTTTTCTGTTTTTTCACAATAGGCTTTTATCAACCTATTTGCTTCTTTTATTTCGGGCCAAACTTTCCACCTACTCTTTGTTGGAGTAATTGCAATTTGCATGATGGGAATTTTAGGATGTTTTGCTCTTACTTGATGTACAAAGTATTTAAAAAGCTTCAATACTTCTTTAGGAGTTCCATCATTAGGAGAGCCACTTATATCATTTGCCACAAAACACACAACCATACTTAATGGGTGATTTGCCAAAATACGATCGGTAAAAAAAACCATATCTCTAAAATGTGCTCCTCCATATCCTCGCTGAATTACAGCATAAGGTTTCATATCTGTCTCCAATGTTTTCCATAAACGAATACTCGAACTCCCAATAAATAAAATGGCATCATCTGCATAGGTTTGTGAATTATCTAAACGCTCAAAGGCCTCAATTTCGGGATACGCCCACTTACGTTCTTTTTCTGAATACTTTTTCAGAGGAGAACATGAATTTAAAAACAGTGCTACAAGAGCTATGGATAAAAATAAAGTGTGATGTAGTTTCATATGCATCTTAAAATTTTGACTAAATTAGAAAACCAAATTAATCCTTTTTAACCTATTATTTAAGTTCTATGAAATTTAAACTCCCCATTTCTTTTCTGCTCTTCTTTTCCTTTTGGTTTGTTAATGCTCAAGACAGTAACATTCAAATTTACACTCCTTCTAAGCTAATGCAAAGCGGTCAATGGGATATCAAATGGTTTAATAATTTATACACCGAAACCCTAAGTATAGACGAAAACAATACTACTTTAAATAGTCCTAGAAGAAATTTCTTTACTTCCTCCCTTGATGTGTTTACGGGTTTAAATACCAATGCAGTGTGGAATGTTGGTGTTCATATTGAATATCGATCTAACACAATTAATGGCTTAAATCTTTTAGCACCTTTTGCATTCAAAGACAGACCCGAACAAAGAATGGGATTTACACGAATTGCTCCAGCTATAAAAGTCGCACCCTTTTCAAATTTGACTAATTTTTCCATTCAATCTTCATTCAGTTTTCCTCTTTTTGATGAGGAAGTCCTACAAGGAGTGTTTTTAGATCAAAAAGGCTTTATCTGGCAGAACAAAGCTTTTTATGATTACTCTAGTTCTAATGGAAATTTTCAGGTCTTTTCAGAACTTAATACAGAATATAATTTTGGTGAAACAGAAGCCAGTTTTGCAAATGATTCTTTAAGACTTAGTCCAGGAATATTTCTTAGCTATTTTCCTAATCAAAATTTTACTGTGTTAGGTTTGATTCAACATAGTTCATTGATTGCAATCAATAATAATTTTTCTCAAAACTATACTGCAATTGGTGCAGGGTTAAAGTATCAAATCAGTCGTACCTTGAACATAGAAACAATTTACACAAATTTTATAAGAGGGAACAGTACTGGTCTTGGTGAGACTCTAAATCTCGGACTTCGAGCTGTTATTAATTAATATATGCGATTTTTCATTCTATTTTTTCTAGGCTCTTTTATAAGCTTTGCACAAGGTATACTGGTCGATTCAATTGCAATTGAAGGAAATAAAAAGTCCAAAGAGCGTTATCTCAGAAAACTAATCCTAACACAACAAGGCACTCCGTATGACAGCCTAAGTGTTCAAAAAGACATCATTCGTATAATACGTGAGCCTGCAATAAGTCACGCCTATTATGAACTTGAAAATACGCAGAAGGGAAACTATAAGCTCACCTATTTTGTAGAAGAAAATACAACCCTTATTCCTGCCTTGGACATTTGGTCCACACTGAACAATAAAACTGCGTATCATCTTGGAGTCAACGAATATAATTTTTTAGGAAAAGGCTATTTGGTTGGCCTTTTTTATCGGAAGAATATTTTTGATGGTTTTGGACTTATCCTTGGAAATCAGAATTTCATTAAACCCTTTTATGGAATTAATTTTATTCTTCAAAGTAGAAACACTTTTGAGCCAGTGGGAAATCAAGAAGGCCTTGGCTTTTACAACTACAAACTATTAAGCTCAGATTTAGAATTTAAATATAAACCCACTGTAGAACACAATTATTCTTTAGGTATAGGATTATTGAGAGAAACTTATGAATTTGAAGAAGGAATAAAGTTGATTAACGCACCCGATTACTTTACTGCAGACAAATTTATTTTAAAGCTTGGACATGACTATAATGTAATAGAACAGTATTATTATTTCTTTTTTGGTCTGAGGAATCAAGTCAATGTATCCATGGCCTGGGGAGAGAATTTTGGTGGAGAAAATTCTTTTTATAGCATCAATAACATCACAACCTATTTTCTAAAGAGCAAAGGAAAAGGAAATTGGGGAAGTAGATTATTACTAGGGGTATCCAAAAATTTTGAGACTCCCTTTCCTGTCTTTGTCTTAGACAATAATCTCAACCTAAGAGGCGTTGGAAATAAAATTGCTAGAGGAAGTGTAATTGCTGTTTTTAATACAGAATACCGATACACTCTTTTAGAAAAAAAATGGCTTGCTATTCAAGGGAATGGATTTATAGATTATGCAAGCTTACTTCCTGCTGGAGCTAAGAAAAATGAACTTTTTCAAAAAGATAACAGTCACCTTTATGGAGGGATTGGTGTACGGTTTATACACAAATTCATTCATAGTGCTACGCTGCGAATTGACTACGGCTTTTCATTAAAAGATCCCTCAAAAAGAGGGATCGTTTTTGGTATTGGCCAGTACTTTTAAGGCTTACAATAAGTAATCTGTACTTACAAAATTGGATTCGTTTGAATTCAACAGTGTTTCTAAAATTTCATTGTTGTAAGGAGAATCTTTTGCCGCAACAAAAGTTCGGATGGAAAAAGAACGAAGCGCATCATAGACACTCAAGGTTCCTACTGCCGAATTTTTTCTTCCTGCAAAAGGGTACACATCTGGACCCCGTTGGCAAGCTGAATTTAAATTCACTCGACACACTAAATTAGCAAGCGTATCGATCAGCGGTCCAATTTTTCTTACATCACGTCCAAACAAACTTACTTGCTGTCCATAGTCAGATGCTGCCATAGCATCTAAAGGCTCATCAATCTCTTTGTATGAAATGATAGGAATCACAGGGCCAAATTGTTCTTCGTGATACACATTCATGCTATCATCTACGGGATACAATACCGCTGGAAAACAATAATTATCTGTCACTTCTCCCCCACGTTTGTTCAATACTTTGGCGCCTTTAGAAACAGCATCATCAATTAATGCTTTTATGTATTCTGGCTTTGCTGGCTCAGGAAGGGGGGTTAAAAAAGTATCCTCCCAAGGCATTCCAAATTTAAGCGCATCAACAGCTTTTGAAAAACGTTGATTAAATTCATCCACTAAGGATTCATGCACATACAAAACCTTTAGGGCCGTACACCGTTGTCCATTAAAGGATAAGGTTCCAGAAATACATTCTTTTATTGTTAAGCTTAAATCAGCATCGGGTAGAATAATCCCAGGGTTTTTTGCTTCAAGACCTAACACCAATCGGAGTCTGTTTTTATTTGGGTGTTCGTCTTGCAAAGCAACCGCCGAAGAACTGTGACCGATCAAAGCGAGCACATCAACTTTTCCCGTTTGCATAATAGGACTTGCAATTTTACGTCCACGTCCAAAGACTATATTTACTACTCCTGGAGGAAAACTTTCTTGAAATGCTTGCAATAAGGGCGCTATCAGAAGTACCCCATGTTTTGCAGGTTTAAAAATGGCTGTATTCCCCATAATAATGGCAGGAATCAACAAACAAAAAGTTTCGTTTAATGGATAGTTATAGGGACCCAAACAAAGAACTACCCCCAAAGGACCTCGACGAATGTGAGCATGAACCCCTCCTTGTTTATCGAACTTAGCTCCTTTTCGATCTAAATTTTTATAGGCATCAATCGTATCGACTATATAATCTATGGTTCTATCAAATTCTTTATAGGAATCCGATTTGTTTTTACAGATTTCCCACATTAGTAATTTCACTACCTCTTCTCTGTGTTCCTTCATTTTTTCCACAAAGGTTTCCATACACTTCAAACGGTCCCCTACTTTCATTGTAGGCCAAATCCCCTGGCCTCTCTGGAAAGCCATTTCAGCTGCATTAAGAGCTTCTAAAGCCGTTTCTGTTTCCATGTCAGGTATTGATCCCAACAAGGTAGAGACGGTCTCTCCAGCTTCATTGACTGTCTTAATAGTTGAAAATACGTCGGTGGTATTCCCTTGCCATGTTTTCAGTTGACCGTTGACCAAATATTGATCACATACATAGGGTTGTACTTGAAATTCCTTAGGAATATCATTTAAATTGACTTTCATAGTTTTTCTTTTTCTTAGCTTTTTTTATTTCAAAAATTGAAACAAGTTTTCTTTTTCGTTTATATAGTCGAAATTGAAGTTATGGTTTTTCATTCGATCTACCAAAAACCCTAAATCATCTTTTGATTTCAATTCAATTCCAACAACTGCTGGGGCAACACTTTTACTGCTTTTCTTTGAAAATTCAAAATGGGTAATATCGTCTTCTGGACCTAAGACTTCATTTACAAACTGCTTTAATGCCCCGGCCCTTTGCGGAAAATCAATAATAAAATAGTGTTTCAGATTTGCGTACAATAAAGCACGCTCCTTTATTTCAGGCATTCTTAAGATGTCATTATTTCCTCCACACAACAGTACTCCTATATTCTTATTTTTAAGATCATATTCCACTAAATCAAGAGCAGCAATTGCAAGTGCTCCTGCTGGCTCAGCAACTATTCCCTCTTTGTTATAAAGATCCAGTATAGCTTGACAAATTTTTCCTTCAGGGACATGCACTAAGTCGTCCAAAAATTCTTTGCAAATTTCAAAAGGTAGCGCTCCTACTTGGCGAACCGCTGCGCCATCCACAAAACGATCCATCTCTTTAAGGGGGATGCGCTTATTTAATTCCAAAGCCAACTTCATAGATTGTGCTCCTTCAGGTTCAACTCCTATTATCTTGGTCTTGGGAGATAAGGCTTTAAAAACAGTAAGAATTCCCGAAACTAAACCTCCCCCACCTACGGGGACAAAAACATAATCAAAACCTTCGGTGTGCTGAGCAATCATCTCGAGTGCAATGGTGGCCTGTCCCTCGATTACTTGAACATCATCAAAAGCATGGATAAATGTTTGCCCTTCTTTTTTTGCAGTTTCCAGCGCTACCTTCTGACAGGCGTCGTAGGTATCCCCTGTCAAAATAGTTTCAACAAATCCCTCTCCAAACATTTTTACTTGAGCTATTTTCTGTTGTGGAGCTGTGGCGGGCATATAAACTCTCCCTCTTATTTTTAAGTGATTACAGGCAAAAGCAAAACCTTGTGCATGATTTCCTGCACTGGCACATACAATCCCTCTTTCTCTTTCTTGAGGGGTTAATGAGGCGATTTTATTATACGCCCCTCGAATTTTGAAAGAACGTACTTGCTGCAAATCCTCCCGCTTTAAAAAAACAAAAGCGCCTGTCATTTCTGACAAGCGCTTATTCGATTCCAAAACGGTTTCTTTACAAACCTCTTTAAGTTGAAGTTTGGCATGTTGAACTCCTTCTAATGAAGGGCGTTGCAATTTCATTACACAATCTTTTTCATCGCAACCATAGAGGCACGAAGATCGTATCCTATCATTTCAACAGGGTGATAACGAATGATTTCATTGATATCAATGAGTTGTTTGTTATCCACTCCTGTATCGGATGAAGTTAATCCCCCTCCAATAACGTCTTTTTTGATTCCTTTCATAAACTCAACTAGCATTGGTTTTGCTGCATGATCAAAAAGATAACATCCGTATTCTGCAGTATCTGATATGATACGATTCATTTCAAATAATTTTTTACGTGCAATGGTATTTGCAATTAATGGTGTCTCATGGAGAGATTCGTAATATGCAGATTCTTCTTTAATCCCTGCAGCCACCATAGTGTCAAATGCTAATTCTACACCCGCACGAACAAAAGCGACCATCAAAATACCATGATCAAAAAATTCTTGATCGCTAATCTCCTGATCAGTAATTGCAGTTTTTTCAAAAGCAGTTTCACCTGTAGCTGCTCTCCATGCCAATAAGTTTTTATCGTCATTGGCCCAATCTTCCATCATTGTTTTAGAAAAGTGTCCTGACATAATATCGTCCATGTGCTTTTCAAATAAGGGAGCCAAAATTTCTTTTAATTGTTCTGACAATTCAAATGCCTTAATTTTTGCTGGATTGGACAAACGGTCCATCATATTGGTAATACCTCCGTGCTTCAAAGCTTCAGTGATAGTTTCCCAACCGTATTGAATCAATTTTGCAGCATAAGCAGCATCTATTCCTTCTTCTACCATTTTGTCAAAACTCAAAATAGAACCGGTTTGAAGCACACCGCATAATATAGTTTGCTCTCCCATTAAATCTGATTTTACCTCAGCAACAAAAGAAGATTCCAATACACCTGCACGATGTCCTCCAGTAGCAAATGCATAGGCTTTTGCTTGAGCTAATCCATGAGCTTGTGGGTCATTTTCTGGGTGAACGGCAATCAAGGTAGGCACACCAAATCCTCGCTTGTATTCTTCTCTAACTTCAGAACCAGGACATTTAGGTGCAACCATAATTACTGTCAAATCTTTTCTAATTTTTGTTCCTTCCTCTACGATATTAAACCCGTGAGAATAAGACAAAGTCGCTCCTTTTTTCATAAGAGGCATTACCGCATTTACTACCGGTGTATGATTTTTGTCTGGAGTAAGATTAATTACTACATCTGCACTGGGAATTAATTCTGCATAGGTTCCAACTTTAAAATCATTGGATACAGCGTTTTGGTAGGAGGCTCTTTTTTGTTCAATGGCACCATCACGTAAAGCATAAGAAATATCGAGTCCTGAATCACGCATATTAAGTCCTTGATTAAGACCTTGCGCACCACAGCCTACAATAACGATTTTCTTTCCTGCTAAAGCTTGAATTCCATCTTCAAATTCGGAAGCATCCATAAACCGGCATTGCCCAAGTTGATGTAATTGGTCACGTAATGATAATTGATTGAAGTAATTTGACATGATTTTTATTGATTATTATTTTTTAAAGGTATTTAATATTTCTGAAATGCCCATTTTGGCTTTGGTTACTGAAATGCGTCCAGAACGAACAAACTGTAATAAACCATAGGGGGCTAAGTCCTTGCGCAATTGTTCTGTCTCCTCTCTGAAACCTGTTTTCTCGATTACAAAAAATTCAGGAGAAACAGTGACTATGGTAGCGTGACTCTCTTTAATAATATTCTGTATTTGTCGTTCCTCAAACAAAGAACTTGACTTTACTTTGTACAAAGCGTTTTCTTGAAAAATAGTTTCTTCATCGGTATGATAATACGCCTTAATCACATCGATTTGTTTTTCAATTTGTTGCACCACTTTATGTACTTTTTCTGGCGCTATATTGACAACAATTACAAACCGAAATACATTGGGAATCTCGGATTCAGAGGTAGAAAAACTCTCTAAATTGATGTGTCGCTTTAAAAAGATTGCCGAAATACGATTGAGCAATCCGATGTTGTTTTCGGAATAAACCGAAATGGTATATGTTTTTAATTCCATCTTATTCTAATCTAATATCCGACACACTAGCTCCTGTGGGGATCATTGGAAAGACATTGTCTTCTTTTTCCACACATATTTCTAGAAAATAAGGTTTATCAGAAGCCATCATTTTGGCGACTGCTTGATCTAAATCCTCTCTATTGTCTACTCGATCGGCTTCTATATAATATCCCTTAGCTATGGCAACAAAATCAGGATTTGTCATTTCTGTAGAAGCATAACGTTTGTCAAAAAACAATTGCTGCCACTGACGTACCATTCCTAAAAAATCATTGTTTAAAATCACAATTTTCACGGCAACTTGTTGTTGGAAAATTGTTCCCAACTCTTGTATGGTCATTTGATAACCACCATCCCCTATAACGGCTACAACCTCTCTTGAGGGGGCTCCCATTTTAGCGCCAATTGCTGCTGGCAGGGCAAAGCCCATCGTTCCTAGTCCTCCAGAGGTTACATTACTTTTGGATTGAGTAAACTTGGCATAGCGACAAGCAACCATCTGGTGTTGCCCAACATCGGTTACAATAACAGCATCTCCATTGGAATGCTTGTTGATCATCTCTACACTCTCTCCCATGGTCAAGCCAGGTTTGGTAGGATGTAAATCACCATCGATCACTTTTTCATTCTCAATAGCATCTAAATCATCAAAACGTTTAATCCATTCTGGATACGTTTTTGTCTCAATTTTGTCTGTGAGTGCTCGTAAACTAATTTTACAATCACTAAGAAGTGTAACATCAGCCTTGACATTCTTGTTCACTTCGGCAGGATCAAGTTCTAGATGAATGATCTTTGCTTGCTTTGCATAGGTTCTTAAGTCTCCTGTCACTCGGTCATCAAAGCGCATCCCAATGGCAATTAGCAAATCACATTCATTGGTTAATAAATTAGGTGCATAATTCCCATGCATCCCCACCATTCCTCTATTAGAAGGATGTGCCGTAGGTAAAGCTGAAAGTCCTAAAATAGTCCATGCAGCAGGAATTCCTGACTTTTCAAGGAATGCTTTAAACTCTTGTTCTGCTTGTCCTAGAATAACCCCTTGACCCCAAACAATAAAAGGTTTTTTAGCTTCCCCAATCAATTGAACAGCTTGTTCAAGACTCTCGTTAACTAGCTTTGGATAAGGTTGATAACTGCGTATGCCCGTACATTTTTCGTAAGTAAAATCGAATAGTTCAAATTGTGCATCCTTGGTGATGTCAATTAATACAGGACCGGGTCTCCCAGAACGAGCAATATAAAATGCTTTGGCCATGATTTCTGGGATCTCGCTGGCTTTTGTAATTTGATAATTCCATTTGGTTACCGGAGTTGAAATTCCAATAATATCGGTTTCTTGAAACGCATCAGAACCTAATAAGTGAGAAGCCACTTGTCCTGTGATACACACCATAGGGGTAGAATCAATTTGTGCGTCGGCTATACCCGTAACAAGATTGGTAGCACCGGGTCCAGAAGTTGCCATAGCAACTCCAACTTTCCCTGAGGTACGTGCATATCCTTGGGCAGCATGAGTAGCGCCTTGTTCATGGCGTGTTAAGACATGATGTAATTGATCTTGAAATTTATAGATCTCATCGTAAATAGGCATGATAGCTCCGCCTGGATAACCATAAATCAGATTTGCATCTTCGGCTAACAGACATCGAATTACTGCTTCAGCTCCAGATATGTGAAGTGGTGCAGCGGTGCCCTTTGGACTTTTTTGTTTTGCTTTTGTTTCCATAATTACTCGGAATCTGTAACACAGCCTTCAGAAGCAGTTGCTACACTCTTAATATATTTATACAATACCCCTTGTTGAAATTTATAGGGTGGTTTTACCCAAGCTGCTTTTCTTTCTGCTATTTCATCATCACTTAATGCCACACTAATCGTATTCTTTTCGGCATCAATTGTAATTTCATCTCCATCTTGAACCAGAGCAATGGTCCCTCCTTCTTGAGCTTCAGGAACAATATGTCCCACTACAAATCCATGGGTTCCTCCAGAGAAGCGTCCGTCAGTGATCAAAGCCACGCTTTTTCCAAGACCTGCTCCCATGATGGCTGCCGTAGGCTTTAACATCTCTGGCATTCCAGGCCCCCCTTTGGGTCCTTCATAACGAATAACAACAACCTCTCCTGCATTGACTTTTCCATCTCGGATACCGTCATTTGCCGCGTACTCTCCATCAAAAACACGTGCAGGCCCTTTGAACAAAAGACCTTCTTTACCTGTGATTTTTGCTACAGAACCGCCTGTTGCTAAATTTCCTTTCAAAATTCGAATATGTCCCGTTTCCTTGATAGGTTGATCAATGGGACGAATAACCTCTTGATTTTCTTTGAGACTTGGAACATTTGCAAGATTCTCGGCTAAGGTTTTCCCTGTAACTGTCATACAATCACCGTGTAGCATTCCTTCTTCCAACATATATTTTAAAACAGCAGGAACACCTCCCACTTGGTGAAGGTCTTTCATTAAATATTTCCCACTGGGTTTCAAGTCCGCTAAAAAGGGAGTGCTATCGCTTATCTTTTGAAAATCATCAATGGTTAGATCAATTTGAGCTGCTTTGGCAATCGCCAAGAAATGCAATACCGCATTGGTCGATCCTCCTAAAACAGCGATCAAGCGTAAGGCGTTTTCAAGTGATTTTCGAGTGACTATGTCTCTTGGTTTTAAGTCAAGTTCCAATAAGTTTTTAAGGTGAGCTCCTAAGGCTAAACACTCATCTTTTTTGTCTTTACTTACTGCAGGATTGGAAGCATTATAAGGCAATGCCATCCCACAAGCTTCTATGGCCGAAGCCATGGTATTGGCTGTATACATTCCGCCACAAGCTCCAGCTCCAGGACAGGCGTTACGGATTACACTTTTAAATTCTTTTTCGTCTATTTTTCCAGCTACTTTTTCTCCCCATGCTTCAAAGGCAGAAACCACATCCAACTCTTTGTCGTTGTGACATCCAGCAGCAATGGTACCTCCATACACTAAAATAGAAGGACGGTTCAAACGTAACATTGCCATCAAAGCCCCTGGCATGTTTTTGTCACAACCCACTACAGTGACTACCCCATCATAAGACATTGCTTGAACCACTGTTTCCACTGAATCCGCAATAACATCTCTAGAGGGTAACGAAAAACGCATTCCGGGAGTTCCCATTGAAATACCGTCACTAACCCCTATTGTATTAAAAACAAGTCCAACCAATGATTGCGCATTGATTCCTACTTTTATATCTTGCGCAAGCGCATTTAAGTGCATGTTACAAGGGTTTCCCTCATAGCCTGTAGAAGCAATACCAATTAGAGGCTTTTGAAAGTCTTCATCAGTCATTCCAATAGCATGCAACATGGCTTGTGCTGCGGGTTGCGTTGGGTCTTGGGTAACTGCTTTACTGTATTTGTTAAGTTCCATAGCTTTTATTGTTAATCAAATTTAGATATGTTTATTTTTTACAAGAGAAAACAGCTATGCTTACTCTTATATTCAACCCTTAACAAAAGAATACAAGAAGCTGATTATCAGTACTTTTTAATTAATAATTTAATACACTCAATCCCCCTAAAAAGCTAGTCGCTTTTTCATTAACTTTACACAAAAAGAAAATTGAAAAATAGTACCCCTGCTCTTATAGAAAATATAAAAGAAAAACAGCTGATTTTTTTTAAGAATTTCAAAACTCAAGATGTAAAGATCAGAATTCAGCATCTCAAGAAATTAAAGAAGGTTTTAGAAGAAAGAGAAGAAAGTATATTTGAAGCCTTATATCAAGATTTAAAAAAGCCAGTCTTCGAATCCTTTACAAGTGAACTCTTAATGGTTCAAAAGGAATTAGGCCTCCACATTAAAAACATTAAAGAGTGGGCTGCTCCAAAGCGAGTTTCAGGAAGTTTGATCAATTTTCCTTCTCAGGATTATATCCTCTCTGAGCCCTATGGTACGGTCTTGCTAATTTCGCCTTGGAATTACCCTTTTCAATTGGCGATGATTCCCTTTATAGGGGCAATTGCAGCAGGAAATACAGCGGTGATTAAACCCTCTGAATCTGCACCCCATACCGCACAAATTATTGAAGAAATCATCAGTGAGGTTTTTCCACCAGAGTGGGCTATCGTAATCCAAGGAGATGTGAAAGTAGGTGCTGCCTTGTTAAAAACACAATGGGATTATATTTTCTATACTGGAAGCACAGCCGTAGGAAAAATTGTTGCTAAAGCTGCCGCAGAATTTTTAACTCCTACCACACTGGAATTGGGTGGGAAAAGCCCCTGTATTGTGGACGGAACAGCACCAATACAAAAAACAGCCCGACGTATTGTATGGGGTAAATTTTTAAACTGTGGACAAACTTGTATTGCTCCAGATTATGTTCTGGTTCAAAAGGAATACAAAAAGGCATTGGTGGCCGCTATGATTCAAGAGATTGAAAAAGCCTTTGGAAAAAATGCGAAGAACTCCAAAGATTACGGAAGAATCATCCACCAAAAACATTTTGAAAAACTGGAAAAAGATCTGGACAAACAAAAGCTGCTCTTTGGAGGTGAAAAGGACAAGGACGAACTTTACTTTGGTCCTACCCTAGTGGAGGAACCTGCACTAGACAGTAGTTTACTTGTGGATGAAATTTTCGGTCCTATTTTACCTGTTCTAAGTTATACCACTGAAAGCGACATCGATTCTATTTTAACAAAACTTAAGAATCCATTGGCATTTTATCTGTTTAGTACCAATCGACGTTTTATCAACACGATGATCCAACGGTATTCTTTTGGAGGAGGAGTGATCAATGATGCCATTATTCATTTTACGAATGACAAACTTCCCTTTGGAGGGATTGGAAATAGCGGTATGGGTGCCTATCACGGGAAGCATAGCTTTGAGGTTTTTACTCATGCTAAACCCGTTGTAAAACGTTCTTTTTGGTTTGACCTTCCCCAACGCTATGCGCCCTATCCTAAGTCATTAAAAGCATTAAAATTTTTATTGAAAAAAATCTAAGCATGAAAGAGAAAACCGTATCCGAAGCCGTGGCCTTCAGAAGATCGACTAGAGTTTACGATCCCGAAAAGCCCATTGATAATGAGCTTGTTAAAGAATGCATTAAACACGCAAGTTTAGCCCCTACAAGTAGTAATTTACAGCTTTGGGAATTTTATCATATTACCTCCGAAACCCAAAAGAAAGAAATAGCTGCTGCATGTTTCAATCAACCCGCTGCAAAGACAGCCCAACAAATGGTGATCCCTGTTGTCCGAATGGATCTTTGGCCTCAGCGTGTCGAAGCGAATATTGAATTCATCAAATCAGGTTTTGCCAAAAACAAGGTAACCGATCCTAAGACACAAGAACGTGCTTTGTATTATTATCAAAAGATGATTCCTCATTTGTACAAAGGAGGAACTCCCATTCGAGGGTTTTTGATGAAACTGTATATGACTTTTCGAGGATTGAGAAAAACCACCTACCGTGAAGTGAACGCTTCAGACCTAAGGGTAGTTGGACATAAAAGCACAGCACTCGCCTCACAAAACTTCATGATGAGCATGGCGGCTAAAGGCTATGACACCTGTCCAATGGAAGGATTTGATTCTAAAAAATTAAAACAAATCCTAAAACTTCCCGCAGCGGCCGAGATCAGTATGGTCATTAGCTGTGGAATCCGAAAACCTGAAGGAATCTACGGAGAACGCTTCCGTATTCCTTTTGAGGAAGTGTATTTTGAGCGATAGTATTCTATAAAATTAATTTAGTTAATAATTTTCAGGTTTTCTTAACCTAAAAATTTCATTTAAACGGATTTTCAACCCTACCCATGAATAAACTGGGTAGGTTTTATATGTTTATTCTCTAAATTAATGGGGTAATCCAAACTTACTGCACCAAACTATGTCACCTACTTCAAACCTATTGTCCTACAATAGATTTTCATTACTGTTATTCTGTTGTATAATTTTCTTCTCTTGTAAACCAGATGATATTATGCTTAACAGTGAAAACAATATCATTTCAATTAAAATCTCAGAAGATAAAATTGATTTAAATTTTGATGAATTACAAAAACTTATCACGATTACTCTTCCACACGATTATTCCTCTGAAAACATACCTATTAATTTACAGGTTTCCCCTGGAGCAATTCATTCACTAGCTCAAAACATGATTCAAATAGACGGTATCAATCAGATAACCATTACTGCTGAGGACGGATCTGTGAATACGTATAGAATTTTAATTATCAAATCTAAAAATGATGAAAATTTGATCCTAAGTTTTAATGTAAATATTGAAAATGTTATTTATGAAGGAAAAATAGATCAAACAACTAATAGCATTGAAATTGATATTCCTACTATGCTGGATATCAGTTTAATTTCTACTGAAATCACAATTTCTCCAAAGGCAACTATCACACCAAATGCAGGGGATACAATTAATGGTGAAAATGAAATTAAATACATCGTTAAATCAGAAAGTGGAATTGAACGAGCTTATAATATAATATTGAATGAAAATAAAAGTGAAGAAAATAGTATCATCAGTTTGAAATTTCCAATTAATGACACTTCATTCATTGAGGGTGAAATTAATCAAAATACAAATGAAATAACAATTAATGTTCCCTTTATCTTTGATTTGGAAAATGTTGTTCCACTAGTTGAAATTTCTGATAGAGCTGAAATCTCATTTACACCAGGTACCATTTTTAATTTTACTAATCCTGTTTCATTTGTTGTTACTGCGGAAAATGGTGAAGAGCGAACCTATAATGTTAATGTTATTAGGGAAGAAAATACGGAAAATTATATTCTCTCTTTTGCAATTAAATTATTCGAAAATGAATTAATTCAGGCAACTTCAATAAATAGTCTTGAAAACATCATCCATATTGAAGTTCCGTTTGATTCAAATCTTTCTGAACTTGTTCCAATTGTAGAAATATCTGAAAATGCAACTCTATCACCAAATTCTAATCAATCACAGAATTTTGAAAATCAATTAAAATATACCGTAACCTCCCAATCTAATAATTCAAGGATCTATACCGTAATCGTTTCGCTAGAAAAAAGTAATGAGAATTTCATTACATCATTTAATATTCCAATTGATGACGAAACCCTCGAAGGTGAAATCAACAATGAAGAGAATACAATCACGATTGATGTTCCATTTGGATTTGATTTGTCATCTTTGAATCCTTCAGTTAGTGTCTCAAATTTAGCAGAACTATCTCCAGAATCAGAAAGTGTTCAGAATTTTGAAAATGATATAAAATATACTGTAACTGCTGAAAATGGGGAAGAAAGAATTTATGAGATACTTTTCATTAAAGGTCCAAATTCTGAAGGGAAATTGATTGAATACAAAGTTGTATATGAAAACGAAACATTTTATGGGAATATTGACCATGATCAAAACATAATTTCTCTTTTAGTCCCTTTTAGTTTTAATTATGAAAAGGCCTCGGTCTTTTTTAATTTTTCTGACAATGCAACTGTTATAAGCAGTGGAGATTCACTTTACAACTATAAATATTTAGTTATTTCTGAAACAGGAAGCAGAAGAATATATAGCTTAGAATTCGAGCGCGATAAAAACAATGAAAATTTCTTCATATCATTTAATTTAAATTTAGATGGAGAGTTTATTGAAGGGATTATAGATAATGAAAACAATACTATAACCCTTGAAATACCATTAGAAACTGAATCTACTATCACAACACCAATTATTGAAGTTTCTGAAAACGCAACACTTTTTCCGTCAAATGAAAGTGACATAGATTTGTCGTCTACTACATATATAATTACTTCTGAGAGTGGAGAACCTCGTTTTTATGATATTGTTATCAAAAGAGTAAAGAGTGATAATAATTTAATAAGTTCATTTAGTTTATCTATAGAAAATCAAATCTACTACGGCATAATTGATAATGAAAAAAATGAGATTTATTTTAGAATTCCAGAAGGTAAAAATATAAACAACCTGATTCCAATTCTTGAATTTCATAGAAACGCTACTCTTTTTCCTGCAGAAACTGAAAGTCAAAATTTTGAAGCAAACGTTATCTATAGCGTTGTTGCTGAAAACAATGATTTGAAAAATTACACGGTAATTGTTGATGAATTTAATTTAAATGATCTAAATGAATCGTATAGTCTTATTTGTGATAGCTATACAAATTTCAGCCAATGGTTCGGCGGGGACTCAAGACCTGATTTCTACCCAAGAAATATAGGGGCTGGCCAAGCAATAACATTAGAAAATGATTTATCTCTATCAACTTTTAGCATTTATCTGACAAATCAATTTGCATATGACTTTAATGCAGGACTATTTTATCCTAACACTGTTGCAGTAAAATTAGATATTCGAAACAGTAATGGAAGTATTCTTGCATCTAAAAATATAAATATTCCTAACTCCTTCACCGGGGGATGGGTAGATTTCAATCTCTCTAATTTGAATTTATTTTTACAAAAAAATGTCCTATATATTTTTACCATGTATCTACCGAACGGTGAAGAGATTAGAGCAAATACTGGCATAAGAGGAGGAACTAAAATCACTGATACAGGAATTTGCTATCTGGCTTCTTATTCGGCAGGATCTTCAAAAGATGACCCAAGAGATCTTGAAGATTGGGATTCTTGGTACGTGAAAAAGCCCTATCAAGGTGAGCCTGATACTTTCTTTAATTTTAGATTAATTGGGAAAAAATGATGCCTTATTTATTTATCAACAAATAGAATTCTTATTCAAGAACAAACCCTCTAATCTAAAGAATAATTTAATTTTTAGTCACATCTCATAATCATATATTATGAAATCAGTCGTATATCTAATAACTGTCAACGTTCTTCTACTTTCAGGTCAACAAGCTATTGCGCAGAGTGCGTTTGATGACTGGGATCAATTTTACAAACTAGTTAATATTCAAGAATTACTTAAAAGAGAATATGAATATAAAGCAAGAACAGAAGAGAACAAGGAAATTGCTCAATATTATTTAGACTTTTCAAAAGTAAGATTTCTAGGAAAATTTAATGGAGAAATTGAAAAAATCCCAGTGGAAACAAAAGAATCTGCACAAAGAAGTATGTTGGTTAGAACAGGAAATCAAACTTTCGTTAATGAATATTATCAACACCAAGTTAAAATATATGTTAATGAAAAGTATTTTTGGATGCCAATTCAGAAACAGCTTTTAGCTTCTTTTAAATCAGAAGTAGAAATGAATAAAAACGTTTTACTGTATTGTTTTTTCACTCTTGAGCATAGTGAAGATGGTGAATTAAAAATAATTTTTCTAATATCAGATTTTGCTACGGATTACTCATTGTAAGGACAGTTTTATACTAAATCTCAAAAATTACATTTGCAACATCAACCTAAATCTTATAAAATGAAAAAAAAATACCTCCAGATCATTCTAAATCATACATTAGATTATACATTTTTAAAATTCAAAAGCAGTTACTTTTTTGTGTTCATATTCTTTTTATGTCAATTGGTTAATGGACAAAACCCAAAAACTAAAACAAACACAAGTTGGGAAAATTTAATTCTGTTAAGTAAAACTGTAGGGGTTAACTCTGATGGAATAAAAATTCAATATTATAAGAATAGAGGTAATAAATATACCAATGATTGGATTTTTCCTTGGACTGTAGGAGTAGAAAATTATGCAATAGATTCAAAACTTATTTTAAAATCAAATTACAGAAGCTATTCTTCTGGTTACTTTGGTATCGGGCGAAATGCAATTAAACATTTCAAAAATAATTTTTATTTTAACATAAATGCCTCTATTGTACTAGGCACTGAAAAATTGATTGATTATTCATCAGAACGTTTTGATCGTATTCTTATTGGAATGACAACTTCACAAGGTCTATTGTTCATCCCTAAATCAAAATATGGAGTAGTCTTTGGAGCTAGTGTCTTTGAAAAGGCATTTACTTCCAAAATATATTCCTTTGATCTAGGTATTCAATTGTCCGTTGGAGTGAAATTTTGATTGTAAGGCAAATCTTATCACTAGTTTTTTTTCAATGTTAATTATTAATTGACATTAAATATCCTTTTTAAATCAATTGAAAAAAGTTAGTTTAATTTGGTTTATAATATAAACTACTTTATATTTGTTTAAAATAAAACCCAATTCAAATGAAAACAACTGATTTTACTCCAGAAGAAAGCTTCCAACTCATTAATTCTGTGATTCAAAAGGCAAAGAGTCGTTTTGAAGAAAATGGAATTCCCTTTATTTTATGGGGAGTGATTATTGCACTTTGTAGTTATACTCAGGCATATATGATCTCTGTAAACATGAGCAGAGAAAGCTGGTACCCCTATCTTATTATGCCCATTGTAGGCATAGGCCTTTTTATTTATTATTACAATAAAAAGAAGAACAGTACTCCCAATCCTTTAGCATCAATCTATGGTCGTTTATGGCAATTTGTTGGACTCAACATTATGCTGATTGCTTTTGGGTTTAATGGATATTTACAAAACAACTTAGTCCCAATTATTTTAGTATTGATGGGTATTGCAACCTTACTTTCAGGAAGTTTTATCAAAAGTAAAGTCCTCTTTTTTAGCGGATTAATTATTAACACTAGTGCTTTTATTTCTTTTTTCCTCAGCTGGGAGCAACAACCACTTTTAATGGGAACGGTAAGTATCTTTGCGCTATTGATCCCAGGAATTTTACTACGTCTAAATCACAAGAAATAAGATGTATAAAAATCTGGACCCCTTATTGCATGCACCTTTGCGTCTGGCCATAGTTTCGCATTTGATGACCCACACCAAAGCTAGTTTTAAAGAATTAAAACAAAATACATCAGCAAGCGCGGGAAATATTAGTGTTCAGCTGAAAAAATTAGAAGAAGCAGATTATCTTCGTATCGAAAAAAGTTTTTTGGACAACTACCCGCTCACTCAAGTAAGTTTGACGAAAAAGGGAATCAAAGCCTTTGAGGCTTATGTTGAATCATTAAAAAAATATATTTTTTAAAAAACCAACTACTATGAAATTGATTTCCCTTCTACTGTGCATTTCACTAACAGGTATAAGCCCACAAAACCAAGAAAAAAAATCACTACAGTACGCGATAGAGCTGGCTTTTACAACTTGTATAACGACTAAAAGCGATCAGCCCCTAGAGGAATTGGTAACTGCCTTGACCTCGGCTTTTGAACAGGAAGACACAATTTCGACTCGATATTGGCTTTCTTATGCCTATTACTATCAAGCCCTATTCGCTGGAGAAATTAATAAAAATGAAAAAAGGGCTGAACGCTTAATCGATACAGCGACCTCACTTTTAAAACCTTCAAATACAGATTCAGAAAGTTTAGCATTGCTCTCGCTACAGACAGGATACAGCATTCGTTTTAAAAGCTACTTCTCCATGATGAACCTAGGTCAAGACTCCAAGGAATATGCAAAAAAAGCACTGGAAATCAATGCTAATAATTTACGTGCCTATTACGCCTTAGCATTAAATAATTTCTACACTCCAAAAGTTTTTGGAGGGGGTTCAGAAGTAGAATTTTATCTTAAAAAAGCGCTTTCCTTGACCGAGACAACCAAAGCAGAAAATCAACCAATCTGGGGAAAAGAGAGTGTTTATGAATTACTTATTAAGCATTATCAAAAAGAAGAAAAAGGGAGTTTAGCCACTAAATACTTAATCGAAGGTTTGGAGTTATTTCCTGATAGCAAACTACTAAAAGGCTTGAAAAAACCCCTTTAAAACAACAAACGTTTTAGAAGGTAAAAACAGCACTATCCAAGCCATCCCTCACGATCCAAACTTCGGTATTGAATGGCCTCAGCAATATGGCTTTGCGCCACTGCCTCCTCCCCCTCCAAATCGGCTATGGTACGAGCTACTTTTAAAATACGATCATAAGCTCTGGCTGAAAGTGAAAGACGTTCCATGGCACTTTTTAATAACTGGGTAGAGGCTGCATCCAAAACACAATACTTTCGAATCTGACGGGAACTCATTTGTGCATTATAATGGGTGTTTTCTAAGTCTTCAAATCGTTTTTGCTGAACCTCTCTAGCAGCGCTCACACGGTCCCTGATTGCCTCAGAAGATTCGGCTGGAGTTCGGTCAGCCAGCTTTTCAAAAGGAACGGCTTCTACTTCAATATGAATATCAATACGGTCTAATAAGGGACCAGAAATTTTACCCAAATAACGCTGCATTTCCATGGGTGAGGGTCCTAACTTAGATTGCGGATCATTAAAAAACCCCGAAGGGCTGGGATTCATACTGGCCACCAACATAAAAGAAGCGGGATAAGTAACTGTAAACTTGGCTCTTGAAATTGTGACTTCCCGATCTTCCAAAGGTTGACGCATGACCTCCAAAGCCCCTCGTTTGAATTCGGGCAATTCGTCCAAAAAAAGCACTCCATTATGTGCCATAGAGATTTCTCCAGGCTGAGGATAGGCACCTCCGCCCACCAAAGCAACATCGCTAATGGTGTGATGAGGAGAACGAAAAGGCCTTACACTCACCAATCCCTTATTTTTAACCTTACCCATCACCGAGTGAATCTTAGTTGTCTCCAAAGCTTCCTTCAAGCTCATGGGAGGTAGTATGCTGGGTAAACGTTTGGCAAGCATCGTTTTTCCTGCTCCTGGAGGTCCTATCAGAATAATATTATGACCCCCAGCTGCTGCGATTTCCATACAGCGTTTGATTCCTTCTTGTCCTTTTACGTCAGAAAAGTCATGTTCGGGATATTTCAACTGCTCCTGAAAGGTTTTACGTGTATCTACTTGAACTGTTTCAAGACAAGAACGATCTTTAAAAAATTGGATTACCTCTTCCAAACGCTCCACACCATAAACGTCTATGCCTTTTACTATAGCAGCCTCCTCTGCATTTTCCTTTGGTAAAATAAATCCCCTAAACCCATCCCTCAAGGCTTGAATTGCAATAGGTAATGCCCCCTTGATAGGGCGAATACTTCCATCCAAGGACAACTCCCCCATGATTAGATAGTATTCCAAATCCATAGCTTCAATTTGACCGGAAGCTGCTAAGATTCCAATGGCTAAGGGTAAGTCATAAGCAGAGCCTTCTTTACGAATATCGGCAGGTGCCATATTGATGGTGATTTTTTTTCCAGGGAGTTTATACCCTATATTGGTAAGAGCTGCAGCAATTCGAAAATTACTTTCTTTTACTGCATTATCAGGCAAACCCACCAAGTGGTATCCTATTCCTTGACCAATATTTACCTCAATCGTAATAAGATTGGCTTCTACGCCAAAGACGGTACTTCCGAAGACAGAAACTAACATAAATAAGATTTGGACACTTAAAAATACAACTTTTATCCATTATCCTATGCTAGAGAAAAACAAGGTATACAGATAGAATACTTTGGTTATCTTTAGCTAAAACATATCATCGAGATGAAATCATTCCTCTATTGCTGTACCTTCTTACTATTAATCCATTGTGAATCACCAAAAGAGAAGAATCTCTTGCAAGAAAATTGGGCTTTTCCTTTTTTTGAAAAAATAGACAGCTTAAATCCCATTTTAAAACCCTCCCCAGAATTAAAATTCACAGATCCTATGACACAACAAGAAGTGGCTTGGGAAAAACGCAATGTGTTAAATCCTGCGGCTGTGGTCAGAAACGATACTGTATTTCTCTTATACCGTGCTCAGGATGAGTGGGGAACTTCTCGGATTGGTATGGCAATCAGTACGGATGGAATGAATTTTAGCAAACGAGCTCAACCCATCTTTTATCCCGATAAGGATGAGCAAACCCCTCAAGAATGGAACATAAGAAAAGTAGAGGGACAGGCTTATGATTTGGAATGCGTCTCTTGTTATTTTGATGGTGTGGAAGATCCGAGAATTATTCAAAATGAAGCCGGAACTTATATAATGACTTACACCGCTTACAACGGAAAAACAGCACGCTTAAGTAGTGCTTCCTCTCCAGATCTTATTCACTGGACCAAACATGGAGCCGTTTTAAAGGGAGAAAAATACAAAGACTATTGGTCCAAATCTGGAGCTATCGTTACAGAAATCATTGGCAATCAACAAGTGGCTAAAAAAATAAAGGGTCGTTATTGGATGTATTTTGGTGACACCCAGCTTTTCATGGCAAGCTCCACTGATTTAATTCATTGGGAAGGAGCCATCAATGAGGAAAATGGTGCATTGATTTCTGTTTTACATCCTAGAAAAGGGTTTTTTGACAGTCGTCTAGTAGAGCCAGGACCTTACGCACTGTATACGGAAAAAGGAATTCTCTTGATCTATAATGCCAGTAATGCCTCCAATTTTAATGATCCCAATTTACCCATCTTTACCTATGCCGCTGGGCAAGCACTTTTTGATAAAAATGAACCTCACAAACTTATTGACAGAACTCCTTCCTATTTTATTTATCCAGACAAAGACTATGAAAAAGTAGGGGAAGTCAACGAAGTCTGTTTTGTAGAAGGATTGGTTTTCTTTAAAGAAAAGTGGTTTTTATACTATGGTACTGCTGATTCAAAAATAGCAGTTGCAGTGTATGATCCTGCTAAAAAGAAATAAATTGTGCTTTAGGCGAAGGTGCATTGTTCTTTAATCCTTGCTCTAACCACGCCTTATATGTTGCTGTATCCGTGTATTGAATAGGCACATTCAAAAGAGTCCCATCAGAAGTCATTTGCACATAAAAAGGCTGTGAAGCAGTCTGGAAATTTATGGCTTGGAAGGTTGCCCACTTTTTTCCTACAGTGTTGATTCTTTTAATTCTACCATCAGAATATTGGTAGTTAAACTGCTGTTCTTCTTCCAGGGTTTTTCTGTCATCCACATATAGAGAAATGATTATATAGTTTTCGTTTAATAAAGCATACACCGCTGGATCAGACCAAACATTTTCTTCCATTTTTCGACAGTTTACACACGCCCATCCCGTAAAATCCAGGAGGATAGGTTTGTTCGCAGCAATTGCTTTTTCCAATCCTGTCTCATAATCTTTATAGCACTCTAAACCTAGAGGACAATCTGACGCTGTGGAGTGAATACTATAAAATTCAGGAGGTGGAAAACCGCTCAATAGTTTTAATTGATTCCCCTCAGAAATCAAACCGTTAACAAGAAACGAAGTGAATAACAAACTTAATGCTGCAAAGCTTCCTCTAACGACTCCCAATTTTTGTTTCACTTCATGTTTAAACCTGAAGATACCAAAAAGATAAAGTGTTAACAGGAAGGATATCAATGCCCAAATTCCAATAAAAACCTCGCGTTTCAAGAGATCCCAATGCGCAACTAAGTCAGCATTAGACAAGAATTTTAATGCCAAGGCCAATTCTAAAAATCCTAGGACAACTTTGACAGTAGTCATCCATCCTCCAGATTTTGGTAAGGCTTTAAGGGTGTTGGGAAACAACGCAAACAAACCAAAAGGAAGACCTAAAGCAATTCCAAATCCTAACATACCCGTACTAAGTTGCATGGCGCCACCGTCTGCAGTCAACGATCCAGCCAATAATGACCCTAAAATAGGCCCTGTACATGAAAAGGAAACAATGGCTAATGTTAATGCCATGAAAAAGATCCCCACTCCCCCTTTGAAGCCTGAAGCTTGATCGGATTTATTCCCCCATTGAGAAGGGAGGCTTAATTCATAAAATCCGAAAAAAGAAAAAGCAAAAAAGACAAAGACACCAAAAAAGATCAAATTTAAAGTAACATTAGTGGCTATGGTATTTAAAATTTCAGGATTTAGAGAGTCCAAAAAATGAAAAGGTAAACTCAATAAGCCATAAATAAGGATTATAAAAAAAGCATACAACAAGGCATTATACACCCCTTTTCTTCTTGTAGTGGCTTGTTTTAAAAAGAAAGAAACTGTAAGCGGAATCATTGGAAAAACGCAAGGAGTCAACAAGGCCAATAAACCACCAATAAACCCTAAAAAGAAGATGTTCCAATTGGATGTAGATTCTTCGCTAGAAAGTTCCGTTGCTAAAAATTCCGTCTTTTTTAAATCAAGTTTTAATGCTTTTGATAATTCTTGACTTCTAGTATCTGTAGTCAGTACGTTGTTATCCACCGTCCCGTCTAATGAAAAAACAAAAGTTTCGGATCTAAAAATACAGAGTTTATCATCACAGGCTTGATAATTCAATTCAACAGACAGGCTGCTTAAAGTCTCATCTTCCAAAACAATTTCTTGACGAAAGTTTGCAGAATCATTGAAATAGGTCAGGTCCATTTCAAATACCTTATCATAATCGGTAATAGAAGGAC
>Ga0209653_1000189_pt1 | contig 54366 bp, 45 predicted proteins | sample SaaInl6LU_22_DNA_FD_184644 | JGI IMG/M metagenome (GOLD analysis project Ga0209653, IMG submission 184644) | Marine microbial communities from expanding oxygen minimum zones in the Saanich Inlet - ESP_116LU_22_DNA (SPAdes) (version 2) | ecosystem: Environmental > Aquatic > Marine > Intertidal... | reverse complement strand
CTCACCTCTTCCCATTCCGAACAGAGAAGTTAAGCCTACTAGCGCAGATGGTACTGCCACTGGTGGGAGAGTATGTCGCCGCCTTCTTCGAGACCCTTTAAGTTTTACTTAAAGGGTCTTTTTTTTGAATAACGGTCTGGTGTATGAGTGTCAGTTACGGGTTAATATGCTTTAATTTTCGGAATTGTGATTATACATTTTTGCACGCAAGTTTTTTAATTCATCCATATCAAAATTCCAATTATTAAAATCAATCCGAAAACAAGTAAAATTCCGTAAATCAATCGTTCTTTTTTTTGTTCCACTCTAGAACGCTCACGAATCTGATTTTTTATTTTAGTCAGTTCCTTTTCAGGTACAGTTTTGAATTTCAGTTTTTGTGTTTTTACCTCAGTTGAGTAAATTCCTTCTCGATTATTTTCTTTAAACTTTGCTCGTTTTGATGGACTTAGCGCTCGGTTTTGTTTAATCCGATTATTCATATCCTGAATGTGTCCTACTCCAAATCCCATTTCAATTATTTTCTATCATTTTCAAATTGAGTATAATTGCGCAAACTTGAGTACAACCGTCTAGTATTAGAATAGCACCAGATTTAACTCACTAACTTTTCGGTAAATCACAAACCATATTTGCTGAATTTCGTTTTAGAAATAAAGCGCTATTATTTTATAAAGTATAGGCATTAGTTTTTTGTGTAGGCAATTCTTCTTGATGCTTTGCGCATTAATATATTTATCAAACTATCATTATCACTACCGATACTGCTATAACTTTTTTGTTATAATTAACAAGAAGTTCACCATCAACAGCATTATAAATACTCAAATTTATTGTTGCTGAGTTAGTTGTTCCCCAAAAACCAATTAACAAACCTAATGCAACAGAAGCACCTTCTGACATTGGCTTGTTAGTATCAAAAGTTCCCATAATAATTGCATCTACTTCTAATATTTTTGCTAATTCCGATGGTGTAAAGGTTTCGTAACTTTCGATGGTTACTCCAGCTTTTTTGAGTTTCGCATTTGTTGTTACAGTATTTTGAACATTTACACTTAGTGTTCCTCTCTTTTTTCTTTTTAAAAACCAAGAATACATAGCAGATTGGATTGATTCTCCTTCCAATTTTTCCATTCTTTCTAATTGCTCAGGTGTTATGTCTTTCATTTGTTTTGGTCTCAAAGTAATAGAGGTTTTTAAAAGGAATAACACCAATAATTTTATGGTCTATTGCAATTTTATCGAAGTCAGGATTCTCAAATAAGTTAGTTTGACTAAAATTCAAATTGCTAGAAAAGACAATCAATGTAAATAATAATAATTTTTTCATTTGTTTCAGTTTTATTTTAATTCAAATTTGTGGGCATATACACCTTTAGCTGTGTTTAGTTCTCTTATGTTTGACGTTTTGTTCCACAATACTACCTAATCCAATATATATTGTTAAACTTTCTGTATTGTAGGTTTGCATTTTAGATTGTAACATATTCCATTTATCAAGCGACACTTTTGGATAGGACAAATCACGCTTAGAAAAACACAATCTAACAAGCGAATTTGAAAAAGGGACTAATGGAAATGCCTTCTGTAGGGGGATATAATTATTGGTAGAAAACGGCGGGTCTCTCATGATATAGATCAGATTTGGGATCGTATCTACATACAATATATAAAATTTTTGAAAAATGAGAGCAAGAAGAGCAAAACTACCTTTCATTAAAAGAAGTATTACCATCTGTTTTGTTTATGAGTTGTTTCGTGGTTTAGCACTTAACTTTGCAAGTACACACCAAACTGACACGAGCGCAGCGAACTGGCGCAAGCAAAATCCTTGCGGATTTTCAGAAGTAGGCGAGAACAAGCAATTACTTATAACCATTGTTGTAAAACGTTATTTTCTTATCAATTGTAATGGGTTTATAAAAAAATCAGATCGAGTTATATTTTTCTCAAAAAAACTTATCAATTCTTTCTGTGAGTCAAATTCTGTTTTTCTAATTTTATCAGAAACTTCAGAGAACTCCAAAGTGTCATTTTTTATTTTTACTCCATAAAAAACATTAATTTTTTTTCCTTTTGCGCCATCCACTATTAAATTCATTATAGTGAATCCTTTGATCTCTTTGGTATACCCTTGAATAATCTCTTTTTCATCGGATAAGATTATTTCATATATAAAATCAGTTTTTTTATTAATTATTAAAGAATCTTTTTTATTATCAAATAAGTACCAAACATCAATTAAATTTTTATTGACTTTTTCATCATTTGGTAATCCGAATTTGGATTCCAGTGCACAGCTAATAATTAGAAGTAGAGTCAGGATACTAAATATGATTTTTTTCATAGAATTTATGCTTTAATGTTTTACAACTAGTATATATATACACCTTCAGGTGTGTTTATTTCCGTTATATTTTTGTTTCTGTTCAACAATACTTCCCAAATCAGCATGTATTGTTGAACTTTTGGTTTTGTAAAAATCATCTAAAGGGTTTTTTATTTTTCCAATTTCTTGAACAGAAATTTGTGTACAAAGCTCTGGTGTCTTTGAATCTCCATATCCTAAAAGCTCTCGAATATATCTTAAATCGGTTCCCTATTTTCAACAAATGTGTGGCAAAACTATACCGTAACAGTAGAGGAGTAAATCCAGCAAAAACTGCATTTACAATAGTTTGTGGTCTGTGTAAGTCGGATATGAGACGTAGGTTCTTCATAGGTAGAAACAGCTTTGGGTACTGTTCACTCAAATATAAAAAAATTTGGAGTTAAATAGGCGTCTATTCTTCTACAGCTTCGGGTTCCATTTGAATTTCGATTTTCTGATGCATCATTTTTGCAATGGTAAATGCAGCTGTACCGATAATTTGATTCATATTTTCCACTTCCATTTTTTCAGCTTCGTCTCCCGCTTTGTGGTAGTAATCAAAATTTTTGAAGTCAAAGGAAGACAACGTAAAAGCGGGGATTTTCAATTCCTTAAAAAACGCATAGTTATCGGATCGTTTAAAGAGGTTAAGTTCTTTCGCTTCTGGGAGAAATTGCACAAAATTTGGAGAAATAGTATTCATCACCTTAGGCATATTGGAGTAGTTGTATCCCGTCATATAGACTTGGTTTGTGCCTGTAGTTAAGGTTTTTCCAATCATTTCAAAATTGATCATATAGTCAGGTTTGATGTGTTCTTCTTTAAAGCGTTGTGCCAAGTGATACGCACCTTTCAGACCTTTTTCTTCATCAGCAAAAAGGGCGAGTATGATATTTTGATCCCAATCAAATTGGGCTAAAAATTTACCTAGCTGCATGACAGCAGTTGACCCTGTAGCATTGTCGTTTGCCCCATTATAAATGGTGTCACCTTCGGACTCTCGGATCCCAACATGATCCAGATGGGCTCCAATCAAAATCGTTTTTTTCTGGGGGTCATAGGTCCCGATGCGTCCTACGACATTGTAGGTTTTCACACCTTTGGTGCTCAAAGTATCTTGGTAATTGGAATAAAAGGGTGCAATGTTGTGTGCCTTGAAATAATCAGTGACAAATTGTGCAGCTTTAAAGTAACCGCCATTTTTAGATTCCCGTCCTTTCATACTGTCCGCAGCAAGGGTGAAAAGAATTTGCTGGGTCTCTGAGGGATCTATTTGTTGTCTGATTTGTTGCAAGGTGAGTTTCCCTATTGGGTTTGGATCTATTTTATTACAACTGATAAAGAGAGCGAAAACGGAAAGAATTACTATATTTTTTAACATTATTGTTTTTTATTTTTCTAAAGATAAGATTGTATTTTTAGATCATGAATAAATTAGTATTGTTCTTTTTTTTAATAGGTTCGCTAACCTTTGGTCAAAGTGCAGAGCGTTCACAACTCATCATCCCTGCCAAACAAATTGTACAAATTGATTATCCTTTGTACCAAGGTTTTAATGTAAAAATATGGAACAAGTCCAAATTTGAACTGGGTGTTTCCGCACGCAATAAAAAAACAGATTCGTTAGTCAAAGGCTTTGGACTAGACCCTAAAAACTCTGCGGTGCTTGAGATCAATAAAGGTCTGTATTTGCAGTTTGAAAACCGCTATTTAACTCCACTAAAAGTGGAATATACCTTACAAAAAGGAATAGGAGGAAAAAAGAAATCTTCAAAACCCCTCACTCCGCAACGCGCATTTTATTTGGAAAATAATACCGCGCAAAGTATTCCCTTACGTATTCCTGGTATAATGAATCCTAACCTTAGTCCGTTTTCAAGGAGTGGCGTCGATTTGCCCAATGGACAACAGGTTTTTCTTGATCTCAACGGCAAACGTATTTTAATCCTTACGGTTACGGATTCCATTCCACACGGTGCACGAATTGATGTGGCTACTTTAATTGAAAAGGCATTAAATCAACCCTAGCTTATTGTCCTAGGACATAAGCAAAGACTAAAGGTGCTACGATGGTGGCATCAGACTCAATGATGAATTTTGGTGTATCTATATGGAGTTTTCCCCAGGTTATTTTTTCATTCGGAACAGCCCCTGAATAGGATCCATAACTGGTCGTAGAATCACTTATTTGACAAAAATATGCCCAAAAGGGAATGTCTTCATGCTCCAAATCTTGAGAAAGCATAGGCACTACACAAATAGGGAAATCTCCTGCAATACCTCCTCCAATTTGGAAAAATCCAATACTTGACTTTGCATTTTGGTGGTACCATTCTGCCAAGAAAGTCATGTATTCAATTCCTGACTTTACGGTGTTTGCTTTTAATTCACCCTTGATGACATAACTAGCAAAAATATTACCAAGTGTACTGTCTTCCCACCCAGGGACTACCATAGGAAGGTTGGCTTGTGCAGCAGCATACATCCAAGAATTTTTAATATCTATTTCGTAATACGCTTCCAATACACCAGAAAGAAGTAATTGATATAAAAATTCATGAGGAAAGTAGCGCTCTCCTTTTTCTTCGGCAGTTTTCCACAATTTGAAGATATGTTTTTGCAACCGTCGAAACGCTTCTTCCTCTGGAATACAGGTATCGGTCACTCTGTTCAGTCCTTGTTGTAATAAGTCCCACTCCTGCTGTGGGGTAAGGTCGCGATAGTTTGGAATTCGTTTGTAGTGGGAGTGAGCAACAAGGTTCATCACATCTTCTTCCAGATTGGCACCAGTACACGAAATAATATGTACTTTTTCTTGTCGGATCATTTCGGCAAAAATTTTCCCTAATTCTGCAGTACTCATAGCGCCAGCAAGAGAGACCAGCATTTTACCTTCTTGCTCCAACTGTTGTTCGTAGCCCTTGGCTGCATCGACTAGTGCTGCGGCATTAAAATGTAAAAAGTGCGATTCTATGAATTGGGAAATAGGTCCTTTTGGTGTACTCATTTTATTAGATTTAATGAAAGTGATTTATTTTAAAATGCATTTTAGTCTTCAATGAAATCGAGGCTTTTTAAATGAAATTTATAACTCAACATTTTATAGTAAAGTTTTGCTGCCAGAAAATCAGACGCATATAAAGCTGGGTCTGGACAAAGTTCTACGATATCAAATCCAACTACATTTTTTTCTTTAAATACTTCACGCAAAAAGGCTAAGGTTTCGTACCAAAGTAATCCTCCGGGCTCAGGGGTTCCTGTAGCAGGAAGGATTGAAGGATCCAAGGCGTCTAAATCAAAAGTAATATAGACATTGTCTGTCATTCGTTCGATGGCCTGTTCGACCCAATATTCATTAGAAACCATTTCGTGTGCAAAAAATACATTGTCAAGGTTCATCACACTTTTTTCATTGTGTTCCATACTGCGAATCCCCACTTGAATCAATTGGGTAGTTTGGCTTGCTTCGTAAAGAGCGCAGGCATGGTTGCAAGTGGAGCCTTGGTAAGATTGACGCAAATCTGCATGTGCATCAATTTGTACAACTGTTAAATTTTCATAGTATTTCGAAAAAGCTCTAATGGCTCCAATAGAAATGGAATGCTCCCCTCCAAATAGGGTCACAAATTTATTTCGGTTCAAGTAGCTTTTTACTTTTTCAGTAACTGCGGCTACCATAGCTTCTGGAGAATTGTTTTCAGTGATGGGTGCACTGAGAAATACACCATGCTTATACACTTCACTCTCCGTTTCTATATCGTAGAGTTCCATGTTTTTTGAAGCTGCTAAAAAGGCATCAGGACCTTTGTCGGCGCCTTTTTTCCAGGTACTTGTTCCGTCATAAGGAACAGGGATTAATACAATTTTTGATTTTTCTGAAGTTGCATAAGAATCGGGAATTCCAGCATAGTTTGAATTTTGTTCCATAAGATTATAAATAGCCTAAAAGGGTTAAAAAATTAGCAGCAGTTTGTTGGGCTGCAAAGAGCTTGTGGGTCAACTGACCTTCCGCATCCCGATCGATCAAAATATGTTTGGGTTGCGGAATCAAACAATGTTGTAAGCCTCCAAAACCCCCTATGGATTCTTGATAGGCTCCGGTGTTAAAAAATCCGATATACAGTGGTTTTTTTTCGTCAAAATAGGGTAAGTGAATGGCATTGAGGTGCTGCTCACTATTGTAATAATCGTCACTATCACAGGTTAAACCACCTAATAGAACACGTTCGTATTCATCATTCCACCTATTGACTGATAGCATGACAAAACGTTTGTTGATTGCCCAGGTGTCTGGCATGGTAGTGATGAATGAGGAGTTTATCAAGTTCCACTTTTCCCGGTCATTTTGTTGCTTTTGATACAAGACTTCAAAAATAGCACCCCCACTTTCACCCACAGTAAAACTTCCAAATTCGGTATAAATATCGGGAACTTCTACTTTTGATTCATGACAAGCAAGTTGGATCTGACCTATAATTTCATGAGCCATATAGGCATAATCATATTCAAAACCCAATGAATTTTTAATAGGAAAACCTCCGCCAATATTTAAGCTGTTCAGACTTGGACAGATTTTTTTAAGATTTACATAAACCCGCATACATTTGAGTAATTCATTCCAATAATAGGACTGATCTTGAATGCCTGTATTGATAAAAAAGTGCAACATGGTCAATTGTACTTTCTTGTTTTTTTGAAGATGTTTTTTGTAATAAGGAATAATATTCTTGTAACCAATACCCAAACGAGAGGTGTAAAACTCAAACTTAGGCTCTTCTTCAGAGGCAATTCGAATGCCGATATCAAAAGGGTTTGTGATCGATTCAGTAAGTAAATTGATCTCTTCATAGTTGTCTATAATGGGGACGCAGTTTTTAAATCCATTATTCATCAGCCGACTAATGTTTTCAATGTATTGCGCCCGCTTAAATCCATTACAAATCACCTTAGTGTGCGGATGAATTTTCCCTTGCATTAAAAGATTTTCAATAATATTGATGTCAAAGGCGGAAGAAGTTTCTATATGGATATCATTTTCGAGTGCACGGTCTAGTACAAACTTGAAATGAGAACTTTTTGTGCAATAACAGTAATTGTATTTACCCTTGTATTGGTGGTCTTTTATGGCATCGCCAAACCATTTTTTTGCCTTTTGAATGTTTTCAGAAATTTTAGGCAAGTAGGTAAATTTTAGTGGACCTCCATAGGTGTCCACCAAATCCATAAGGTCAATACCGTGAAACTCGAGTTGATGTTTTTGATTCAATTTAAATTCCTCTTGCGGGAAATCGAAATTTTGTTCGATTAAATCGATGTATTTTGTTTTCATTATCTAGAATATGAGTGATTAAAAAAGCGATTAAGGGCCTTATAATCATTCAAATTCGAATAATAAACCGAGGAAAAAAGTTAAGTGAAATTTTCTCCCAAAACTGAGGGAGCCAATGAATTCGAGAAGCCAGCCGTAGAGCTCGGATCCTTAATCCTAAGGCAGCTAGGTGGACAGGCTTCTTTCGTCCACTTCGCCCGAACTTAAAAAATTCATTCACTGCGTAATGTCAAAACGTTTGTTGAGACGTTAAGCGAAATTAGTATTTTTTTTAAAACAAGTATATTTTTTTATAAATCAAATAAATATTGAAATTTCATGTACAATTGGCTATTTTCAATACTGTACTGGTTTCTTTCATCGATTCTAGAATACCCATTGGTTCCCCCGATATAAAAAATGGTAAAAGGATTGGGATTCCATTTGAGCAAGGGTTGTAAGAAAAAAGCCTTGTCAAAATCATTAAACTCCCCGATAAGGCGAAAGGAAAAGTTCGGATTGAATTGGTAATTAATCGTGGAACGTGCAATATAGCCTGAAAAGTAAAGGCTCCCGTCTTCTTTGTTTTTCAATTGCGAGTACCTCAGGGAAGGACTAATTCTAAGTTTGGGTGTAATCTGGAAGTTATTAAAAGTTCCGATAAAAAAATTGTTCCCTACGGCGGGATTATCAGAATCGTAGCGCAAGGCTTCCCCAACTCGACTAAAAACTCCGAGCCGAACTGCCTCTGAAGGATTGTAGGAAGTAAAGACACTAAATTCTGGCATATTTTCTCCAATAAAACCTTCAAACTCCTCATTAATGACATAATTATAACTGATTTCACTTTCAATATTTCCACTTAATTGGATGTACATTGCACTTCCAAAATCTAAATATTTCCTTAAGTTGTCGTAATTAAAATTGATTTCACTTCCTAAATAAACCCCCAACTGTTTGACAAAATTCTCCTTGTCAAAAAAGTGCTGATACCCGTGAAAGACATCGAAGAAACGAACACTGTTTTGGGTCACAAAACCCAGAGGTGTTTGGTAATGCGGAGAATATTGTTCGTATTCAATTTCTGTATTCCAATCTTTGGTATTGCGTTGTAATGAAAAATACAGGGCGTCACCATTCAGTTTTTCACCGTCTAATTGGGTGTTTTTATCGCGAATGCGATCTGTTTCCTCAATCCAATCTTGAGTGGGTTCTAGGAGAATACTTTTATTGAACTCGAAACTCGCAGTATAAGATTTTTTAAACCAATAACGTCCGTCCACACCAAAAGTATGCCCATAGCCTCTAGACTTAAAAATACGATTGGTGGTTAAAAAACCAATATTATTTCCTTCGTCATAGGTGCGTTGATATCTGAAAATATTAGAAAAAGATGCAGTCCCTTCGCCAAAATAGGATCGGTTTTCACCTGCAATTAAATAGGGTGAGGCTTCATCATAAGCAGTCAGCCAGTAAAACCGTTGGTTTTCCCCCTGACTGATCAATTTAGTTGAAAGAAGGGGTTTATTAATGGAACGGGTGTAAACGGTGTTTAAACTTGTTTCAATGATGTCATTACCTTCATTGAAGTACGGACGTCGCTCTTGAAAGAAAATCGCAAAGGTATTGTTGGCTGTGATTTGGGAAACATCCGCTTCTACCTGTGAAAAGTCAGGATTTATGGCATATTCCAAAGAGGTAATATTGTTCAGATCAAACAAACCGCTCAATCCCACGGTGCCCTTGGGATTTCCATAAACTAAGCTTCCCTCTGGAGCAGTTCCTTCCAAACCTCCATAAGCATAGGGCAATAAGTTTACTCGATTTTTAGATTTGATATTTTTTAAAGTAATCTCTGTAGGAGTTTGACAAGGGAGGCTAGGATTGTTTAAATCTATAGGGAAATTGATGTTTTGACTACGGTTGTTTTCTGTAAATGTAGAACGGTAAAGTAAAATTTTCCATTTCAATTCTGGAGCTTGTTTGAATTGCAATACACCAAAGGGAATTTTTAGTTCCACGTGGTAACTGTCGTTGTGTTTGCTAGCTTTGGAGTCAAAATTGACATCATAAGAAATGTCATCTTGACCTGTAGAAAGTAATTTTAGATCTAGTTGATTTCCTTCCGGGTTGGCACCCAAACTGACCATATAGCGTCCATCTCCGTAATTGTCAATTCCAATTAAAACATTGTCGTCTCTAAAGCCTTCATCTCGGTTACGCACTGAAGAGCGCAAATTGGTCATATCGGCATATGCAATAAATCCAACATATAAATCCGTTTCGGAATAGGTAATAAACACTTCAGTCAAATGAGGGGAGGGGATATTGTTTCCTGGATCAATTTCATAATTGATTTTAAAAGTTTCTGCCCCTTCCCATTCTTCGGGACTTACTATTCCATCGAATTCTGGTAGTACTTTTTGGGCTTGAATAAATAGAGGAAAAAGGAGTAATAGGTAAATAAGGGGTTTATACATTTGGGGTATTTTATCTTATGACTCATTTATTCTGAATTTGTTACAGTTGTATAAAAAAACCTCACTGAGGTGAGGTTTTTTTAGGATTTTGAGTTCAAGATTTATTCAGCTACCAAATCACCTGCCATATTTTTTTGAGGTAGGACAGAACTTCCCATCAGATAGGCATCCACTTGATGGGCAGCTTCGCGACCTTCCGAGATAGCCCATACAATGAGGGATTGTCCTCTACGGCAGTCTCCAGCCGTAAAAATATTTTTCTTGTTTGTTTGGTAGTCGTTTTCACCTTTGATGTTTCCACGGTCGTCAAAAATGAGTCCAAACTGTTCTGGCAAACTTTTTTCAGGACCAGTAAAGCCGAGCGCAAGTAAAGCCAGATCACAAGGCCACTCTTTTTCAGAACCTTCTTTTTCGATGAGTCTAGGACGTTCGCCAGGAATTTTTTTCCATTGCACTTCTACCGTTTTTAGGGCCTTGACATGACCTTTGTCATCTCCAACAAAGGCCTTGGTTAGAATACTCCATTCTCTGTGACTTCCTTCTTCGTGCGAAGAAGAAGTTTTGAGTTTGAAGGGCCAGTAGGGCCAGGGGTGTTCTTCCGTCCTCCCCTCTGCAGGCTTGGGCAGTATTTCAAAGTTGGTTACGCTTTTCGCTCCGTGTCGGTTGGAAGTCCCTATGCAATCGGATCCTGTGTCTCCCCCTCCAATGACGATGACATGACGGTCTTTGGCAAGGTATTTTGGATCGCGTTCATGTTGTTCGTCCACCGCTTTATTGTTGTGTGGAAGAAAGTCCATAGCTTGTACAACTCCTTCTAAGTCTGCTCCTGGAATGGGCATTTCTCTTTTGATTGTAGCGCCTGTAGCAAGAACAACGGCATCGTATTTTTTTTCCAAGGCTTCTACAGTGATTTTTTTGCCAATTTCGACATTGCATTGGAACTGAATGCCTTCCGCTTCCAAAATCTCCAAACGACGATCAATGATCTTTTTTTCCATCTTAAAATCAGGAATCCCATAGCGTAATAGACCCCCTATTTTATTGTCACGTTCAAAAACGGTAACTGAATGTCCGGCGCGGTTCAACTGTTGTGCAGCTGCTAGGCCTGCAGGCCCTGATCCCACAATCGCAACTGTTTTACCGGTTCTATTTTTGGGTGGGTCAGGTTGAATCCAACCCTCATTAAAACCGCGTTCAACGATATATTTCTCGATTAATTCTATAGAAACAGGAGGGTTTACAATTCCCAATACACAAGCTTCTTCGCAAGGTGCAGGACACAATCTTCCTGTAAACTCTGGAAAGTTGTTGGTACTGTGTAGAATCATCAGCGCCCGTTCCCATTCATTTTTATATACGGCATCATTAAAGTCGGGAATTAAGTTTCCTAATGGACATCCACTATGACAAAACGGAACACCACAGTCCATACAACGAGCTCCTTGTTCTTGCAATTCCTCAGTTTTGGGAGCAAGAGTGAATTCGTTGTAATTTTTAATTCTTTTTTTGGGATCAACGACCGGTTCTTTGAGTCGGTCGTATTCCATAAAACCTTTAATTTTTCCCATGGTTTAAATTGATTTTTCAAGTTCTTGTTGTGCCAAAATTTCCAAGGCACGTTTGTAATCGGTTGGCATTACTTTGATAAAGTTTTTGCTCAACTCAGACCAGTTTTTCAATATTGATTGAGCCTTTGGACTTTGAGTATAGTCGAAATGATTTTGAAGTAATTCCTGAACGGTATCTCGATCGTTGTTTTGAAGAGCTTCCAATTCCACCATTTCTAGGTTGAATTTTTTTTCATCAAAAACACCTTTTTCATCGTATAGATAGGCAACTCCCCCACTCATACCAGCGGCAAAGTTTCTTCCAAAGTCACCCAAAACTACTGCAATTCCGCCAGTCATATATTCACAACCGTGATCGCCAATTCCTTCTACTACAGCTTTAGCTCCAGAGTTTCGTACGCAAAAACGCTCTCCAGCAATACCGTTGATATACGCCTCTCCTTGGGTTGCCCCATATAATGCGACATTTCCAATGATGACATTTTCATGAGGGATAAATGTAGATTTTTCAGGTACTTGAGCGACTAGTGTTGCTCCAGAAAGCCCTTTGCCAAAATAATCATTTACGGTTCCCTCTACCTTCATAAAAAGTCCGTGGGTTGCAAAACCTCCAAAGCTTTGACCTGCTGTGCCTGTAAATTTTAAACTCAATGTATGTTTGGGTAATCCACCAGCACCATGAATTTTTGAGATTTCATTACTTAAAATGGCACCAACAGTACGATTGGTGTTTTTGATACGATACTCCAGATGTTGCTTTTCTTTTCGATATAAAGCAGGATGCGCCTGACTCAAAATGTCAAAATCCAATACATTTTCCAACTGATGGTCTTGAGTTTCAGTATTGTATTCTTTTACTTGGATTGGCACTTCCGGTTTATACAAGATATTGGACAAATCTATGCCTTGCGCTTTGTAATGTTCTAAGGCTTTTTTCGTATTTAACTTTTGAGACTGACCCACCATTTCATCAATTGTTCTAAAGCCTAGTTCTGCCATGATTTGACGTAATTCCTCGGCCACAAAATACATGTAGTTGATTACATGTTCGGGTTTTCCTTTAAAGTTTTTCCGTAGTTCGGGGTCCTGGGTTGCGATCCCTACGGGACAGGTGTTCAAATGACACGCGCGCATCATGATACAGCCTGAAGCGATAAGGGGAGCTGTAGAGAACCCAAATTCTTCAGCACCCAATAAACAGGCAATAGCGACATCTCTTCCTGTTTTCATCTGACCGTCACATTCCAATACGATACGACTTCTCAAGTCATTCATAACCAAAGTTTGCTGCGCTTCGGCTATTCCGAGTTCCCAAGGAAGTCCAGCATGTTTTAATGAAGTAAGAGGTGAAGCGCCAGTTCCTCCATCATAACCTGAAATAAGTATGACGTCTGCTTTTGCTTTGGCAACTCCGGCGGCTATGGTACCTACTCCTACTTCAGAAACTAGTTTAACGTTTATTCGCGCTTCTCTATTCGCATTTTTTAAATCGTAAATCAACTGAGCTAAATCCTCAATGGAATAAATGTCGTGATGGGGAGGAGGAGAAATTAGCCCTACATAGGGAGTTGAATTTCTTACCGAAGCAATGTAAGGGTTGACTTTAGGCCCTGGGAGTTGTCCACCTTCTCCAGGTTTGGCTCCTTGTGCCATTTTAATTTGAATTTCTTTAGCAGAACTTAAATAGTGACTGGAAACCCCAAAACGTCCAGAAGCAACTTGTTTGATTGCTGAGTTCCTCAGATTTCCTTCTTGATCAGGTTGGAAACGTTTCGGGTCTTCGCCACCTTCTCCAGAATTGCTTTTCCCTCCAATTCGGTTCATCGCAATGGCTAAATTTTCATGTGCTTCTTGACTAATGGATCCTAGGGACATGGCACCTGTTTTGAAGCGCTTTACGATCTCTGTCCAAGGCTCTACTTGATCTATTGGGATGGGATCAAAACTAGAAAACTCAAATAAACCTCTTAGGGTCATGAGTTTTTCATTTTGATTATTGATCATTTTTGAAAAGGCCTCATAGCTCTCAGGTTTATTTTGCCGAACGGCTTGTTGTAAGGTTGCAATGGTAGAAGGGTTGACCACATGTGCCTCTCCATCTCTTCTCCAGCGGTAATCTCCTCCTATTTCTAAGGGCAATCCCAATTTGGATTCGTGAAGGTATGCTTTGGAATGTCGTTTACTTATTTCCTTTTCTATCTCATACAGTCCAATTCCTTCAATACGGGTTGCGGTTTTGGAGAAAAAACGATCAATTAAATTTTGGGATAAGCCTAACGCTTCATAAATCTGAGCCCCACGATAGGAATGTAGGGTGGAGATTCCAATTTTATTCATCACTTTGACAATTCCCTTAGCAATGGCGATGTTAAAATTTTCTATTGCTTTGTCTGCCTCCAGAGCAATAATACCTTCTTGTGTTTGATGAATGATGATTTCATTTACCATGTAGGGATTTATTGCACTGGCACCGTATCCAAAAAGAAGGGAGAAGTGATGGGGTTCTCTGGGTTCTGCGGACTCAATTATAATTCCAAACTTTGAACGTTGTTTTAATCTTTTGAATGCGTGATGGGTATGAGAAGTAGCCAACAACATGGGGATGGGAGCTAGGGAGGGCGACACTCCGCGGTCAGAAAGAATTATGATGTTTGCCCCTTGGTCTATAGCCTTTTCAACTTCTTTAATCATTTCTTCCAAGGCGTACTCTAAACCGTTTAAGCCACTTTGAATTTCATATAATGTAGAAACTGTAGTCGATTTAAAATTATCACTTTCTATAAACTTAATTTTGTCTAAATCCTCATTCGAGATGACAGGATTTTGAATACTTAATTTTTTGGCATGATCGGCGGTAATGTCAAAGAGGTTGAATTCGCTTCCTATGCTTAAACTCGTATCGGTAACAATTTCTTCTCGAATTCCATCAAGAGGTGGATTGGTGACCTGAGCAAAAAGTTGTTTAAAATAGTTATACAAAAGTTGTGGACGATCGGACAGAACAGCCAAAGGGGTGTCTGTTCCCATAGACCCAATAGCTTCTTTGCCATCTACACTCATAGGTGTAATTAAGGTTTTTAAGTCTTCTTGAGTATAACCAAAAATACGCATACGGGTTTCAAAACCTTCTTCCTCCACAGGAGTTTTATTTCCTGTATAAGGAACATTTTTTAAAGGGAGTAAATTTTTATCGAGCCATTTTTTATACGGTCGTTTAGTAGTAATTTCTTTTTTGATTTCATCATCTTCTATGATGCGCCCTTCATCCATATTTACCAAAAACATTTTCCCAGGCTCCAAACGTCCGTGTTTTTCAATGTTTTCAGGCAAAATATCGAGTACCCCAGTTTCTGAAGACATGACTACATAACCGTCCTTAGTTACCGAATATCTGGAGGGACGTAAGCCATTTCGATCCAATAGGGCTCCGATGTATTTTCCATCCGTAAATGGTATGGATGCAGGTCCGTCCCAAGGCTCCATAATACAAGCATTATATTGGTAAAATGCCTTCTTATCTTCATCCATAGATGCGTGTTTTTCCCAAGCTTCTGGGACTAGCATCATCATCACTTCTGGGAGAGATCTTCCGGTTGCCAAAAGAATTTCAACGACCATGTCCATAGATGAAGAATCTGATTTTCCAGGGAGAATTACAGGTAAAATCTTTTTTATTTCAGGACCAAACAGGTCGTTTTCAAGGAGTTCTTCTCGAGCCTCCATTCGACTGAGGTTACCACGAAATGTATTGATTTCTCCATTGTGACACATGTATCGGAAAGGTTGAGCTAGATCCCAAGTAGGGAAAGTATTGGTAGAGAAACGTTGGTGAACCAAAGCCAAACGGGTCACAACAGCAGGGTCTCTTAAGTCTTGATAATATCCTTTGATGTCTTCAGGAATCAAAAGCCCTTTGTAAATCAATGTATGTGTAGAAAGGCTAGGAAGATAGAAATACGAGGCTTCGGAGAGTTTGGAATTTAAAATGGTATGTTCAGCGATTTTACGGGCACTAAATAGTTTGATGTTGAATGCGTGATCAGTTAGAGAATCCGATCCTCTTCCCACAAAAATTTGCATGATATGAGGTTCGGTTTGGGCTGCAATACTACCTACCACTTCATTATTTACAGGTACCTTACGCCAGCCTAAGACTTCCAACCCTTGTTTTATAATTTCGTTTTCCAGCACGCCTATACAATAAGACCGTTGGTTTTCTTTTTTAGGCAAAAAGACCATTCCTACAGCATATTGGTGTAGTTCTGGAAGTGTAAAGTCACATTGGGTTTCCAGAAAATCATGTGGAATTTCGATCAATATTCCAGCTCCATCACCCGTTTTACCGTCGGCGCTTACAGCTCCACGGTGTTCTAGTTTGTCTAAAATATCTAACGCTTTGTGGATGATGTCATTGGTTTTTTTTCCTTGAAGACTGCAGATAAATCCTGCTCCACAATTGTCATGTTCGTACTGAGGATCGTAAAGTCCCTGTTTTGCTGGCAACATAAAATAAATTTAAGGACAATAAAATTAAGAATCCTTAAGGGAAAGCATGTCGGAATCAAAATATAAATCTCAGGGTTTTGCGATATCCTAAATTTTTATTCTTTAAATATGGAAATCTTTATTTATTAGTCAAAAAACTGAATAAATGTTAATTTTCATTTCCTTTGTTTACATCTAAATTAGATTTTATTGAAAAAGCAGGATTACAAAGTTATTGGGGTCATGTCTGGTACTTCTTTGGATGGTATTGATTTGGTCTATTCACACTTTACTTGGGATGGCCAATGGAATTTCTCTATCAAAGCGGCAAAGACAGTAGCCTACACAACAGCTTGGCAGGAAATACTTGGTGGGCTGCACAATGAAGCTCCCGACCGTATCCGAGAAGTAAATAGTGATTATACTGAGCTGTTAGCCAAAGTCATCAACCAATTTATTGTAACGCATAAATTGGAACAGATCGATGGGGTGTGTTCTCATGGACACACTGTGTTTCATCAACCTGAAAAGGGCATTACCTTTCAGTTGGGAAATCAAGAAAAATTGGCCAAAAGATTGGGTCTTACAGTAATTTGTGATTTTAGAACTCAAGATGTTGCTTTTGGAGGACAAGGTGCACCATTGGTTCCCATTGGTGATCAGTTACTTTTCAGTAAATACGAAGCTTGCTTAAATTTAGGAGGCTTTGCCAATGCCTCTCTGACCCAAAAAGGAACCTTAGTTGCTTTTGACCTTTGTGCGGTAAATACTGTTTTAAATTTTTTAGCTCAAAAAGAAGGATTGGAATGTGATTTTGGGGGTGGATTAGCTCAAAAAGGAAGACGTATTGACCCATTATTTGAAGCCTTAGAAATACTAGATTTTTACACCAAATTACCTCCAAAATCTTTGGGGATAGAATGGGTTAATGCCACTCTTTTTCCTCTTTTAAAAAAATACGATACACATCCAACCGAAGATGTACTCCATACCTATACACTTCACATTGGTAAACAAATTGGGGCATGTTTTGATTCACAACAAAAAGTTTTGGCAAGTGGAGGAGGGGTAATGAATGATTATTTGATGTACCAAATTCGAAAACATACAGCTGCAAGAATTCACATTCCAAGTTCTGATATTATTAACTTTAAGGAAGCTCTGATTTTCGGTTTATTAGGAGTGTTGCGATTGCGAGGAGAAAACAATTGTTTGGCCTCTGTCACAGGGGCTTCTCAAGATCATAGCTCTGGTAAAATTTTCCGAGGTTAAATTTTTGTTGGATTCCATGGTTATTGGGGTGTAGATTTTTATATTTTTAAGGAATCAAATTAAGTTAAACTTTATGGAAACCATCATAATAACGATTTTTGTTTTGGGTTACTTGGCAATCACTTTAGAGCACAACCTCAAGGTAGATAAACTGATTCCAGCCTTAACAATGATGGCTTTGATTTGGGCGATTATGTCCTTAGCCCACCTCCCTGTTTTTGAGGTAAATACAGAATTAAAACAATTAGAACCCTCACACCTAGAGGAAATTCTTTTACATCATTTAGGAAAAACCGCAGAGATCATTATTTTTCTTTTAGGAGCGATGACCATCGTGGAGATTATTGATTATTTCAATGGCTTTTACACGATTAAAAACTTTATAAAAACTCGAAGTAAAAAGGGTTTGCTATGGATTTTCGCCATTTTAGCTTTTATCCTTTCCGCAATTATAGATAACCTCACTGCTACTATAGTATTGATCACAATTTTGCAAAAAGTCATTTCTGCTCGAGATACCCGATTATGGTTTGCGGGATTGATTATTGTTGCTGCCAATGCAGGTGGGGCTTGGTCTCCTATTGGCGATGTGACCACAACCATGTTGTGGATTGGCGACAAAGTAACTACTCTAAGTTTGATTAGTTATGTTTTAGTGCCTTCCATAATTTGTTTAATCATTCCTATTGGGATTGCTTCCTTTTTACCTGCATTTCAGGGAGAGATTGAAGAAATCAAAGTAGATGAGGGCGATGTGGGTTTTCACAAGCATGGAGCTCGAATGTTATACTTAGGTCTGTCGGCAATTGTTTTTGTTCCAGTATTTAAAACCATAACGCATTTACCTCCTTACGTTGGAATGATGCTGTCATTAGCTATTGTGGCCACATTTGCAGAAATTTTCAGTAAAGCCAAAATTAATATCACTTCTATCGACGAAGAAAGTGACGCGCATCAAACAAGCAGTCCTGTGCATCAATCATTGTCAAAAATCGAATTGCCTAGTATTTTATTCTTTTTAGGAATTTTATTAGCTGTTGCAGCATTAGAGTCTTTGGGATTATTGTTCAATTTTGCAGAAGGACTTAACATAGCAATTCCCAATACGGATATCGTAATTGCTTTGCTGGGAATTGGTTCTGCAGTGATAGACAATGTGCCCTTGGTAGCAGCAAGTATGGGAATGTTCTCTGCACCAATAGACGATCCAATATGGCATTTAATTGCCTATGCCGCAGGTACGGGGGGGAGTATGCTAATCATTGGTTCTGCGGCAGGAGTAGTTGCCATGGGTATGGAAAAAATAGATTTTTTCTGGTATTTAAAAAAGATTGCCTGGTTAGCCTTTTTAGGATTTATTGGAGGTTTCGGAGTCTTTATACTCATGCGAAATTTTTTAATTTAATAAAGGGGTATAGAATTTTTTGACCCTATTTACGTTTTAATGTTAAACTAACTTTGATATGAAGCTATTCCTAGTTCAAGATCCCTCACCTCTTCAAACAGAAAAAACTCTTTCGCTGATTGAATTAATCCAAAATGGAGGTCTTGGAGGTCAAATAATTATTGGGGTCTTGAGTATTCTTTTGTTGATGGTGGTTTATATTTATTTTGAGCGACTTTTTGCCATTCGGGCTGCAGTAAAAGTGACTTCTACTTTTATGTCACAAATCAGATCTCACGTAATGCAAGGAAAAATAGATGCTGCCCAACAATTATGTATTCAGGAAAATGCCCCTGTGTCTCGACTGGTTTCAAAGGGTTTATCTCGAATTGGAAGACCTTTAGAGGATATCAATACGGCTATCGAAAATGCTGGACGTTTGGAGGTTTATCAATTGGAGAAAAACATCAGTATTCTTGCTACAATTGCTGGCTCGGCTCCAATGTTAGGATTTTTAGGAACGGTGATCGGAATGATTTTATCCATTTTTGAAATTTCAAATGCTGGAGGTAATATTGATATGCAATTACTGGCAGATGGTTTATATACAGCGATGACTACTACAGTTGCAGGCCTTATTGTTGGGATTATTGGGTATATCACTTACAACCATTTGGTAGTGAAGACCAACAAGGCGGTTTATCAGATGGAAGCCACAAGTCTGGAATTTTTAGACTTATTAAACGAACCCGCCTAAGATGAAGCTTCGCGGAAGGAACCAAATTCGCCCAGAATTTAACATGTCCTCCATGACGGATGTGGTTTTTTTATTATTGATTTTTTTTATGATTGCCTCCACTCTAGCCAAACAGCTCAATACAATAGATGTAAAGCTTCCACAAGCGGAAGGCAAAACAGAAAATCGAAATACCCTAGCTGTAACCATAACCAATGCCAATCAGTTTTATCTCAACGCTGATCGGGTTTCGAAAACAAATTTAGAACGGCAACTTATACAAAGTCTTTCTGCTATGAAAACTCCATCTATCGTCTTGAGAACAGAAAAAAAAGTACCCATAGACCAGGTAGTCTATGTGATGAACATCGCCAATAAAAACGGCATCAAAGTTGTTTTGGCAGTAGAGACACCATAAAAGGTAAAAATGAAATTTCTAAATACACCACATAAGAAAAAGTCTGCAGGGCTTACCGCATTGGTAGCAGTCCTTTTGCTATTCCTCTTTTTTGTACTGGGACTGACGTATTATGATCCACCTATTAGTTACGGAATGGAGGTGAATTTTGGAACACTAGCTCAGGGGAGCGGAAACATCCAACCCCAGCAGCCCGTTAGTTCAAAACCAACACCGGTTCAAAATGAGCCAAAAGTAGAGCAAATCAAACCACAACCTACTCCCAAGACAACAACCCCTGAAAAAACTCCTCCCGTTCTTACCGAAAAAGAATCTGAAGTGAGTGTCCCAAAAAAGGATGTTTCTACAAAAGAAATTCAACCTCCTGTTGAAGAAGAAAAAGTAAAAGAAACGCCCCCAGAGAAAGTAACGCCAAAAGTTTCTGAGGCAACAAAAAGTGTGGTATCCAATTTGCTGAAAAAGAACCTCCAAAAAGGGGAAGAGATAGAAGGAGAAGGTGATGATCAGGAAGCTGGAGATAAAGGAAAAGTTGATGGAAATCCTTACGCAAGTAGTTATTACAACAACGCAGGTTTGGGAGGAATAGGAAAGGGATACGGACTGAATGGAAGAAATTTACAAACCAACGGTAAAGTAGTACAGGACTGTAATCAAGAAGGCACTGTAGTGGTTCGAATTACTGTCAATCCCCAAGGGGAAGTAGTTCGCGCAGAGCCAGGGGTAAAAGGAAGTACCAATACCCACCCTTGCTTGATGGATCCAGCAAAAAAAACAGCTTTATTGCACAAGTGGTATCCCGATTCTCAAGCACCAGAGCAACAAATTGGGTTCGTCGTAATTCAATTTAAATTAGGAGAATAAGCATTGGAAACCTACAAGGAAACCATAGCATGGATGTTTTCAAAGCTTCCAATGTTTCAGCGAAAAGGAGCTGCTGCATATCGTCCTGGTTTGGAAGCTATGCATCAGTTTGACCAATACCTAGGGAGTCCACATCTATCGTACCGATGCATCCATATTGGAGGCACAAATGGCAAAGGGTCAACCGCACATATGACCGCCTCCATACTTCAAACAGCAGGGTTTAAAACAGGACTTTACACCTCACCACATCTGTTGGATTTTAGAGAACGGATCAAGGTTGACGGACGTATGATCTCGAAAAAGGATGTGATTGAGTTCATCACGTCCCATAGGCCCTATTTTGAGGTTGCCCAACTTTCATTTTTTGAAATGACCGTAGGTCTTGCCTTCTGGTATTTTAAAAAAGAAAAAGTGGATTTTGCAGTCGTTGAGGTTGGTCTAGGGGGACGTTTGGATGCGACTAATATTATTACTCCTGTACTTTCTGTAATCACCAATATTGGTTTGGATCACACTCAGTTTTTAGGAGATACTCACGCAGCAATTGCCCAAGAAAAAGCGGGGATCATCAAGTTTAAAACTCCTATTGTAATTGGAGAAGAAGATCCCAAAACTCGAAAGGTTTTTGAAGAAGTAGCTCAACGTCAACAAGCACCTCTTTTTTTTGCTAATCCACAAAAAATTTCATTCAATTCTGACTTGACAGGAATTTATCAGAAAAATAATATTCGAACCGTAGTTTCAGCTTTGGGACAACTAAACATAGAATTGGATGAAAAAACGATACAAAAAGGCCTTTCGCGTGTCGTAGCCAATACAAAATTGATGGGGCGATGGCAACAAATAAAAAAAGCTCCGGAGGTAATTTTGGACGTGGCACATAATAAGGAAGGATTGAGCTTAATTGCAAAACAAATCAAAACCCTATCTTTTAAAAAATTGCATCTGGTAATGGGCTTTGTTCAAGGAAGAGACGTTGTTGATTTGACACGGCTTTTCCCTTCTACCGCAACATTTTATTTGAGTAGTCCCCGTTTGGAGCGAGCGATTCCTTTGACACTCTTAAAAGAACTATTGACCCACTCACCATTGGATATTCATTATGAAGAAAGCATTACCATAGCTTACCAAACGGCATTAAAAAACGCAGCCCCTGAAGATCTTATTTATATAGGGGGGAGTACTTTTGTAGTTGCGGAGGTTCTGGAGTTTGAAAAAAGTAAACATCAGAAATAAAATATAAATAGGAATAGTTTGGAATTGCAGTATAAATTTTATCTTTGCGAACCTTTAGGAAACAATATTTTCTAGGGGCGCTTAGCTCAGTTGGTTCAGAGCACCTCGTTTACACCGAGGGGGTCGGGGGTTCGAATCCCTCAGCGCCCACTTCCAAAAAAGAGATGTAGTATATACATCTCTTTTTTTAGTATATCTATTTACTTTTTGTGAAATTGTGAACCTTTGATAAGTTTCCTTTTTAAGAATAAAACTAATTTTTTATATTGAAAATTGGAAGCCTAATCCTTTTTAAAACTAAAGCAATGAATTTTAAAAACAGCTTTAGCATATCCTATTTTAGAAAGTGTATATACCCTTCTAAAGCGAATCGCTCTTAGAAAGGTTTTAACATTTTATTATCATTTGGTCATGTAACTTTTTAAAAAAAAGCGGTCTTTATTATAGATTGGTTTATTGTTAGCCTGCTCGCTTATTCATTCGTTCTGATAATTATTTGATTTTGTTTACAATTGAGTTCTTTAAAGTGAGCAGGTTTTTTTTACTAAAGTCTTTAACTTTCCTTTTTCTAGTTCAACTATTAATCTTTAAATTGGATAAAAATTTAGCATGCCAAGAGTTGGAATCACAGATCGACTTTCCTTTGTAATTATTGTCATTTTTTATTTGACGACCCTAATCATAGGTTATTTTTTTATCGATGGCACGTCATCTTCCAAGGAAAAAAACAATAATAGAAAAATGTTAGTCCATCTTGTATTAATCCAATTTAAGGACGAAACAACTCCGGAAGATTTTCAAAAAATCACAGATGGGGCATATGGGTTACAGGCTATTCCTGGTGTAGAAGCATTAAATTTTGGCGAAAATGTTTCTCCAGAGGGATTAACACAAGGATTTACTCACAGTTTGACCATGAAGTTTGCCAGTTCGTTAGATCGAGACAGCATATACCTTCCCCATCCTATTCATCAAAAGTTTGTAGAACTATTTGTTCCAAATACAAAATCTGTTCTGGTTTACGACTATTGGGAATAACTAGCCTCCGATGAGTTTTTGAATTTTCTCTTGTTCTTCTTTAGCAAGTTCTGCATCAACTAGAATTCGTCCACTGTGTTCATCCATGATGATTTTATTTCGCGATGCAATTTCTAGTTGGATCTGAGGAGGAATTGAAAAATAAGAGCCTCCAGAAGCTCCTCGTTCTACAGGAACAATGGCCAGTCCATTTTTTACACTTCCACGAATACGATTGTAGGAAGTAATCAATCGTTCTTCAATAGCTTTTTCGAATTCTTTAGACTTTTTTTGAAGCAAATCTTCTTCTTTATGCGTTTCTTTTAAAATGGCATCCAACTCTCCTTTTTTAGAATTCAAATGTTTGGACCGTTCTTCTATTTTTTCATTTAAAGCGGTTAAACGTTCTTGTTTTTGTTCGATTTGCTCTTTAAACTCTTTTATTTTCTTTTCAGCCAATTGAGATTCTAGATCTTGGAATTCTTGTTCTTTTACGATCGAGTTATACTCTCTGTTGTTGCGAACATTTTTTAGTTTTTCTTCGTACTTTTTTAGAAGTTCCTTTGCGTTTTCAATGATCTGTTTTTGATCTGAAATCCCTTTTTCACTTTCTTGGATCTCCTCATTTATTTTCTCAGAACGGCTGCTTAGCCCTGCAATTTCGTTTTCTAAGTCCTCTACTTCTAGGGGAAGTTCTCCTCTTAAACTTATGATTTCGTCGATTCTAGAATCAATGAGTTGAAGATCATAAAGTGCTCTAAGTTTATTTTCGACAGTTACTTCAGTTTTTTTGGCCATAGCTAAGAATAATTAACAGGATTTGTTTTGGTACGTGATAAAACGAATGCAAAATTAGGCAATTTTTTGGTAAGATAATCAAATATCAAATTTTTGATAAATTGTTCGCTTTCGTAGTGTCCTACATCGATAAGTACAAGTTGTGCTTCTCCTTGATAAAATTGATGGTATTTTAAATCTGCAGTAATGAAGGCATCGGCATTTTGACGTTTAGCCTCTTCTATGGCAAAGCTCCCTGAACCTCCTAAAACCGCTACTTTTTTTATGGGTTTTCTCAGATCGGGACTGTAGCGTACAAATTCTGTATTCAATTGTTTTTTTACAAAACTTAAAAAAGCATTCAGATTCATTTCTTTTTCTAAAAAGCCGATACGACCCATACCAATCTCAGAGTAGGAATTGATCAAATGATACATTTCATATGCCACAGTTTCATAGGGATGGGAAACGTGAAGTGCTTTTTGAATCTGATGGAGTAAATGAGATTCAAAAACGACATTGACCTGAACTTCTTCTACGGATACCTTTTCTAAACGTTTTCCGAAATGAGGGGTGCTTATTTCGTTGCCTTTAAAATTTCCTGTACCTTCTAATAAAAAGCTACACTCACTGTAGTTGTCTAAATTTCCAGCACCCGCAAGATGTAAGGCCTTTAATACTGTTTCTGTATGGTTTTTTGGAACGTAAGTCACCAGTTTTTTAAGGTTGTCTTTTTTGGGGATTAATACCTTAGTGTTGACCAGTCCTAAACGTTCACAAAGCACGTGGTTGACTCCCTGAGGATGATTGTCTAAGCGAGTGTGTAAAGCAATAATAGCAATATCATTTTGTATGACTTTTTGCACTACGCGCTCCACATAAGTAGCTCCTGTAATTTTTTTTAATCCTGAAAAAATTATTGGATGAAAACTCAAGATTACATTACAATTCTCGGTTATAGCTTCTTCCACTACGGCTTCTGTACAGTCAAGGCTTATGATGACTCCAGTACAGACACTTCTGTGGTTTCCAACCAGCAGTCCTACATTGTCAAAGTCTTCCGCATAAGCTTTTGGAGCCCATTGCTCTAGGGTTTCGAGGAGTTCCTGAATGATCATAATCTAAAGAATAAAAACAAATATAATATTTATCTTCATCGACATGAAACAGTGGTCTGTCTTGTTGTTCCCATTAGCATGGATTTATAATGTAATTACTGCTCTAAGAAACCGCTTATTCGACTGGAAATGGATTTCCTCATACAAAATAAAACAGGCCAGTATCGGTATTGGAAACTTGAGTGTAGGGGGGACGGGTAAGTCGGTAGTTGTAGATTATCTAATCACACATTTTAAAAACCATTTTACTCCTGTTGTAGTAAGTAGAGGTTATAAAAGAAAATCCCGAGGGGTGGTTGTTGCTTCAGAAAAAAGTACTGTACAGAGCCTTGGAGACGAACCCTATCAATTTTTTTCAAAACATGGGGTAGCAGTTGTTGTTGCTGAAAAAAGAAAAGATGCGTTGAACGCTTTAAGTCAAATCTATCCTCAGCCAAATTTGATCCTATTGGACGACGTATTGCAACATAGGTATGTGAAACCTAGGCTTACAATTTTAACAACAACTTTTTCAAATCCTTATTATTCTGATCATTTGATTCCTTGGGGGTGGCTTAGAGAATCAAAATTGGGTGCAAAAAGAGCTCAAATTATTTTGGTGACCAAATGTCCTGATAATTTGAGTTTGGATGTGCAGCAACAAATGATTAAAAAATTAAATCCTTCCAAAGACCAAAGTGTTTTTTTTACCAAAATAGCATATCAAAGTAAGGTCCTTAACCGTAAAAACGAAAAGGCAATCACTTCAATCACTTCTCCTTTTTTACTTGTCACGGGCGTGGCAAATCCTGAGCCTTTGGTTTCTTTTTTAAGAGAAGAAGGCAAAGTTTTCGAACATTACAATTACCCCAATCACCATGAGTTTAAAACTTTTGAAATAGAAGAGCTTCAAAATTTAAAACGCAATCAGATTATAATTACAACTGAAAAAGACTTTGGACGTTTGGAGGATTTTTTTAGTCCAGAGGAGCTTTTCTATCTTCCGATCGAAATGGAGTTTTTAGAAAAAAAGGAGGCAGAACGATTTAAATTTCTTGTAAAAAGTTTGATTTAATAAAATTAAGCAATATGCTTATGTGCCTTGTAAGAAGAACGAACTAGGGGTCCGCTTTCTACATGAAGGAAACCTAATTCCAATGCATATTTTTCATACACTTTGAATTGTTCTGGGGTAATAAAAGAATGAACTGGAAGGTGTTTTTTACTGGGCTGAAGGTACTGTCCGATTGTGACTACATCCACTTTAGCCTCTCTAAGATTATTTAAGGTTTCCAATACTTCTTCTTCGCGTTCTCCCAAACCTAGCATGATTCCTGATTTTGTTCGGTTGATGCCTTGCTCTTTGAGATAGCGCAATACCTCTAAACTGGTTTTGTATTTTGCTTGTACACGTACTTTCCGTGTCAAGCGACTTACCGTTTCCACATTATGAGAAACTACTTCTGGTCTCACTTCGATGATACGATCCAAATTACGATGGTTACCTTGAAAATCTGGGATTAAGGTTTCCAGTGAAGTAGTGGGATTGATTCTGCGAATGGCATTGACCGTTTCTGCCCAAATGATTGAGCCCATATCTTTTAAATCATCACGATCTACCGAGGTGATAACGGCGTGTTTAATTTTCATGATTTTAATGGAATTTGCTACTTTTTCAGGTTCAGCCCAATCTACGGCGGAGGGACGTCCTGTTTGGACACCGCAAAAAGCACAGGAACGTGTGCAAATATTTCCTAAAATCATAAAAGTGGCAGTTCCCTCAGCCCAACATTCACCCATATTAGGACAGCTTCCTGAAGTACAAATAGTGTTGAGTTTGTAATTTTCTACCAGACCCCTAAGTTCAGTGTATTTTTTCCCAGTAGGCAATTTCACACGTATCCACTCGGGCTTTTTTTTATGTGTAATTGTTTTTTCTTGTACCTCCATCTTCATTCTTTTGTGCAAAGATAATCGAATGCTTACAGACTCAAAAGATAAAATAGGGTAAACCCAGTTAAAACGATCAATCCTATTAAACTTAATATACGAAGTCCTTTCTTAGGCTGATGCTCTTTGGGCATTTGTTTGCTCATCACCAATCGGTAATTTAAGAAGGCATATAAAGGAGCAGTAATAAAAGAGAGTACAGTAGCGATTTGAACTAATCGTCCCATTTCGGACAAGAGGAAAAGAAAAATACAGCCTGTTCCTAGTCCTAAGATGATCAACCAAGGTGTATAGTAAGACTTTTGTCTTTTGAAAAGTAGTTGCATGGTTTTGGACATCGCACGTGGAGAAGCATCCAAGGTAGTAATGGTGGTACTGAGCATTGTTGAAAAAGCAGCAACAGCAATAAGTAAATAAGCACCTTCTCCTAAATTTGAAGTGTAAAGTTGTATGAGTTGACTTGCGAAAGTGCCACCCTGATTGGAAAATTCAATTCCAGTACCAAACATAACCAGTGCCCCCAGACCAACGAAACAAATTGCCAAGATTGTAGTAGCAATATATCCTACATTAAAATCAAACAGACTCTCGGCTATTGAAGATTTTTTGGATTGTGTTTTGTTTTTTTCAAGCGTCCAGATGGAGTGCCAAATAGAAATATCTAAGGGTGCAGGCATCCAGCCCAAAAAAGCGATTAAAAAAAGTAAACCACTTCCGGTTGGGAATACCTGTTGAAATGAAAGGGTAGTTTCATTTTTTAAAAATGCTACACTCACTGCCAAGACACTACTAATTGCGAGGGAGACCATAATTACTTTGATGAATTTATCCAACCAATGATACCTACCTAGCACAAGGATAATACTACAAAAGAGAGTGATAATAATACTCCAGCTGACAATATCGTCAGTTATTCCGAAGAGTTTAGAAGCCAAACCAGCAGTAACCACAGTAACTGCACTTTGGATGGTAAACATGGTTCCTAAATTAACAAAAAAATACGCCCACAAATATCCTTTTCCTAATTTGTGATAACCATCTAAAAGGCTTTCACCCGTAGCCTGGGCATAGCGAGGGCCGAACTGAAAAAACGGATATTTAAATAAATTGATAAGAAGAAGTGCCCAGATTAAACCCCATCCATAATCTGCTCCAGCTCGTGTAGATTGAACCAAATGGGAAACCCCAATAGCTGCTCCTGCAAACAGTAATCCAGGCCCTAGTTTTGAAAGATTAATTCGCATCTCGATCTAATAAGTTTGCTAACATTTTTTTTGCTCTAAAAAGTTTTACTCGGATTGTAGTTTGTGGTTCATCCAGTAGAGTTTCGATCTCTTTTAAAGTCAAATCTTCAAAATAACGCATTCTCAGAAGGGTTCGAAATTCCTTCTTCATAGACTTTATGTGGAATAAAATATTATCTAAGTTTTGATTAGCAATCATCAGTTCTTCTGGTGATGGGGCTTTACTGGACAGTTCCAAGTGCGAAGTAGCGTCAATATCTTTATGCTTTTCAATCTGCTGTTTTGATTTGCGAAAACGATCAATGTGATGATTTCGGGCTATAGTCATCAGCCAAGATCCAAAAGAGAGTTGTTCATCAAAACCATCCAAACGATCAAAGGCTTTGGCAAAAGATTCTATGGCAAGTTCTTCCGCAATATTGGGATTTGAAGTTCTTTGATACAAAAATGAATAAATGGAGTTCCAATAACGGTCAAAAAGGATATTGTATGCATTTTGATCTTGAGTCTTTGCCCTTATAATCAAATTGAGTTCTTCTTGAGATTCCATTCTGGGAAGGATCAATTTTTAAAAGGTATCGGATTTTTACATTCCGCTTCTTCCGGCATTTTCCCACATAAACCACAAGGCTGATTGTCTTTGTTTAAAAAGGGGCTTTGACTGGCACAGGTACCCGCAAACTCACCGTCTTTTTTTGCCCAGATTTTGATGGCAATACCCGCAAAAGCAAGCATAAGTAGTACAAAGGAAATTAAAAAAAGCTCCATGATCATCAAATTATCGTTTCAAAAATACTAAATCTTTATTGGAATCTTCTATTTCATAGCCTTTGTAAGAAAAAGACTACAAACCCAAATAAGTTAATATTACCTGTTACTACAAAAACCTTACCTAAGATTACTTTAAATAGCTACTTGATTGAATTATAGAACAATCAAAACATAATTATTCTCACTTTTGAAGAGCAAACTTTTTGCCCCAAAACTAAATTTTAACCTACGAAATGTTCTTAACGCCCCAATCCCATAAACAATCTGAATTAAATAGCCAAGGCCTGTTGTTAAAGCATAAAAATACATGCAATGGCATAAACAACATTCATTAAATAAATATAGTGTTATGGTTTGATTGAATTTTTGGAGAAAGGAGCTGCTTTATCGTATTATAATAAGACCTCCCTGAATTTCCACAAGGTTTGGAAATAGGTAACGGCGAATGCCAAACCAATAATTAATTTCAAGAACACCCCAGTAAAAAAACCAATTAAAGCTCCTAAAGCTGCTTTAAAGGCTCCTTTTTTATTTTCAAAATTTAGGATTAGTTCACCAAATAGAGCTCCAAAAAAAGGGCCCAAAAGAATACCAAAAGGACCTAAAAAAAGAATTCCAATTAGCAATCCTAAAGCACTACCGATAACACTACCTCTCCCTCCGCCAAATTTTTTGGCACCAATAACGGGGATGAAATTATCCAAGATGAAAATAGCAAGGGCAATACAAAAACTGATAATTAAAAATCTATTTTCAAGATGGATAGAAGGAGCAAAGTTCAAAATGAGTAAACCCAACCAGGAAGTAATAGGCCCTGGGATAATAGGTAAAAAACTACCTGCAATACCCAAAACAATAAAAAAACCTGCAATTCCTATTAGTAGTAAGTCCATGTGTAAAATTATTCATTTTCTTGTGTTATTACGACTTTAGGTAGCTTAAATAGATAAAAAAAGTGTACTTTTAGTAGGAATTTAATGTTTATGAAATCGTTTTATACCCTTTTAGTTTTAGCATTATTTACACTCTCTTTTTCAGGATGCCATCTTTTTGAATCTACCCAAGTGCCTACAACCGAAATTGAAGCTGCTTCAGCATGGTCTCAAAAGGATCTTGCACCCACCTTCCCAATATGTGAAGACATCGAGGTAGCATCGGAACGTCAAGAGTGTTTTGAATCTGTTATTTCAAATTCAATAAGTGAATATATCATTCAAAACCCATGGGAATCTAAAGTTTTTTTTGAGGAACAAATCAATGTGAAACTACTCATTGACAAGGAAGGAAATTTTACTTTAAAAGAAGTTTTGCGATCAGATGCAATAGATGCTGCAATTCCTAATTTAGTTGAGCAACTAGAACAAGCCGTGAGTCAACTGCCTCAAGCGAAGCCCGCAGTAAAAACTAATGTTGGCACATATGTTTCCACTGAACTGACTCTACCCATTATGATTTTCGCAGAGTGATGCGCTTATGAACGAGCATAGCATCATTTTGGGAATTGATCCAGGAACCACCATAATGGGATTTGGACTTATCAAAACCACAAAAAGTGATATGGAATTGATTCAAATGCATGAATTGCAATTGAAAAAGTACGACAACCATTTTATAAAGCTTCAAAAAATATTCAATCGAACTATTGAATTGATAGACGAGTTTCATCCAGACGAAATTGCTATTGAAGCTCCTTTTTTTGGAAAAAACGTACAGTCTATGCTAAAGTTGGGTCGAGCTCAAGGTGTCGCCATGGCTGCTGGACTTTCAAGGGAAGTTGCCATCACCGAATATTCCCCAAAAAAAATAAAAATGGCCATTACTGGCAATGGAAATGCGTCAAAGGAACAGGTGGCAAAGATGCTTCAAAAACTATTAAAGATCAAAACCTTACCAACCCATTTAGATGCCACAGATGGATTGGCAGCAGCCGTCTGTCATTTTTACAACAAGGGAAAAATTGCTTCTGAAAAGTCCTATTCTGGTTGGGGGGCCTTTGTGAATCAAAACCCCAAGAAAATAAAGTCCTAGTCTTTTTTTCAGCCATGGCCAATCTCTACATTCATTATCCATTCTGCAAACAGGCCTGTCACTACTGTAATTTTCATTTTTCTACAAACGCAAAGGGAAGAGATCAAATGATGGATCTTATCGAAGAAGAACTCCATATGAGAGCTAGTGAGCTTAAAAGTCCATTAGAGAGTATCTACTTTGGAGGAGGTTCTCCTTCGTTAATTTCTACCGAAAGATTGCAGAATTTTATTGCTAGAGTAAAAAATCAATTTGATACAGTAAAGGGGATTGAAATTACTTTAGAAGTCAATCCAGATGATGTTAACGAAGAGTATTTACAGCGTCTCAAAGCTTCAGGAATCAATCGTTTAAGTCTCGGGATTCAGTCTTTTTTTGAAAAGGATTTGCTTTTGATGCATCGAGCACACAATAAAGTGCAAGCTGAAGACGCTTTGAGAGAAGTCAGAAAATATTTTGATAATTTCTCACTGGATTTGATTTATGGAATGCCCTATTCAAGTATGGAGAATTGGCAAGATAATTTAATCCAAGCCTTGCGCTCTGAGCCACCCCATATCTCTGCGTATGCCCTCACCATAGAAAACAAAACAGCCTTACACCATTTGGTCAAAGAAAACAAAGTAAAACTCTTGCCTGATGAAGCGGTTAATGATCAATATAATTTGCTGGTTGATCAATTAGAGCAAAAGGCTTATGTCAATTATGAATTTTCAAACTTTGGAAAGCCGGGATTCTTTTCAGTCAACAATCAGAACTACTGGAACGGAAAACCCTATTTTGGTCTAGGACCCTCCGCTCATAGTTTCGATGGAGTTGCAGAGCGGAGTTGGAATGTTTCTAACAACCACCTATACACTATAGGGGTACATAAAAAAAAGTTAGATCGAATCATTGAACGATTGAATACCAAAGATCGATACAATGAATACATCATGACCTCACTTCGAAAAAAGGAAGGGGTTTCACTTGCTCATGTTGCAAATGTATTCGGAAAAACATATGTCGCTTATCTTGAGGAACAAACAGCTAGACATTTAAGCCCAAGGAATCTATTTTGGGATGGCGATCATCTCAAAATCAGGAAGGAAGCCAAGTTTTTAACCGACGGTATTGCTGCAGATCTATTTATAATTTAGTTACTCTTCTTTGCAGAGTCTAACGTAATGCTCATAAAATTTCGGAATCGTTTCGATCCCTTTAAAAAAATTGAACAAACCGTAATGTTCATTTGGTGAATGGATGGCATCAGAATCTAGCCCAAAGCCCATTAAAATAGACTTTACGCCCAATTCTTTTTCAAACATAGGTACTATGGGGATACTTCCTCCTCCGCGTTTGGGTACTGGAGCGGTGCCGAAAGTTTCAAGATACGCCTCTTGTGCGGCTTGATAACCGATTGTATCAGTAGGAGTAACATAGGCATAGCCTCCATGATGCGTCACTATCTCTACTTCCACTCCAACAGGAGCTAAAGACTTAAAATATTGTGTGAAAAGTTCGCTGATTTCGTTCCAGTCTTGATTGGGCACTAAGCGCATAGAAATTTTGGCATACGCCTTACTTGGAATCACTGTTTTGGCACCCTCTCCTGTATAGCCCCCCCAAATACCATTGACATCCAATGTAGGACGAATAGAACGGTGTTCTTCGGTATTATAGCCTTTTTCGCCGAGGACTTCTTTGATTCCGATTGAACTTTTAAACCCTTCCAAATCAAAAGGGGCTTTGCCCATTTCGGCACGTTCTTTCTCTGAAAGTTCGACCACCTTATCGTAAAATCCTGGGATGGTAATTTTTTTGTTTTCGTCCTTAAGCTGTGCAATCATTTCACACAAAACGTTGATGGGATTTTGTACTGCACCTCCGTAAAGTCCAGAGTGTAAATCTCGGTTAGGTCCTGTCACACACACCTCCATATAACTCAATCCTCTTAGACCTGTAGTGATAGAGGGTTGATCTTTGGCAATCATACCTGTGTCTGAGATGAGAATGATGTCACATTTTAATTTTTCTTTATTTGCTTTTACAAAATCTTCTAGATTGTCGCTACCTACTTCTTCTTCGCCTTCAATCATAAATTTTACATTACAAGACAAGGGTCCTTGAGAGCGCATCATCTCAAAAGCTTTGATATGCATAAACATTTGACCTTTATCATCACAAGCCCCACGTGCAAATACAGCTCCATCAGGGTGGAGGGCAGTGGTTTTGACTATCGGTTCAAAAGGTGGGCTATCCCACAGTTCCAGAGGATCTGGAGGTTGTACATCATAATGACCATAGACCAATACGGTAGGAAGATCGGGATCTACTAGGTACGCACCATAAACTATAGGATGTCCTTCCGTAGGGATGATCTCTACCATCGGACAACCCGCCTGAAGGAGTGCGTTTTTTACCCATTGGGCGGCTTCTTGAACATCAGCAGTATGTGCAGGATCGGCGCTGATTGAAGGAATTTTTAAAAAATCCATCCATTCTTCTAAAAACCGTTGTTGATCGTGGTTCAATTTCATTTTTTTCATTTTACTTGAATCGCAAAGTTAACGCATGTATTTTTTTTCCAAGGGTAATTTTTATTGAAAAACTTAATTATATTTGTCCACCTTTTGCGGGTGTGGTGAAATTGGTAGACACGCTAGATTTAGGATCTAGTGCTTCACGGCGTGGGGGTTCGAGTCCCTTCACCCGCACACTATAAAAGTATAAAACCTCAGTATTTACTGGGGTTTTTGCATTTTGAAAATGGAGCTATACAACTCCCATACAATAACTTTATAAAAACCCTTAGGGCTAGTGAGGTTACGGGATTGTGAGGATGCTGTCATCCAAATGCTAGATGATCTGCTGCCTGACTCTAGGTTTCCTTATTTTAGCATAGGTTTTTCTAACAGGGCATTTTTCGATCAATAATTCATTATTACAGATTCTAAAAGATGAGTAAGGGCTCGTCTTCATTTGCTAGAAAAAATCATACTTATTCAGGTGTTGTATTTTTTGACCATTTGAACAATTCGTTGTGAGAAATTCCAACACTCTTTCCGATCTTTATTAAAATCAATTTCGTAGAGTCTTCATACTCGAATATGCTTTTAATGTTAGGAATGCTCCATCTTTAGAGCCTGTGATCTTAATGTTTACTTCCTTAGCATTAAGTTAGAATAATTTTTAAAATGAATTTATTAATGAATCATTCACCTTTCTAGGAATCATTTTTTAAATTGTAAGACTATTTTAAGTGAATACACTTTTTCAAAATGATGGGCAATGAATAAAAAAATAGCAAAAAACTTCAAGTTAAGTCTATACTTGTTTACACCCCTTCTTTGCATTTGGGGATACAAGGCTCTGATATCGGGGCCTAAAAGTGAGATGACGAATGCTAATGACTCTCTTTCAGTAAATGAATCGATTCCCGAAACGATAAATTACAACTTTGATGTAAAACCAATTTTATCTGACAAATGTTACACCTGTCACGGTCCTGATGCGGAAGCACGTCAAGCGAATTTACGTTTAGACACAGAGGAAGGAGCCTTTGCTACAGCTCAAAACTTAAGCAGTTTGCCCATTATAAAAAGGGGAGATCCAAAGGGAAGTGCCCTTGTTTTTCATATCAATAGTACTGACTCCAAAACCCAAATGCCCCCTCCAGACTCAAATTTATCACTAGCACCCTATCAAAAGCAAATTCTGGAAAAATGGATTGCCCAAGGAGCACCTTGGGAAGGACATTGGGCCTATCAAGTACCTCGAATAGCGGGCATTCCTGACACGCAACAAAAGAATTGGGCAAAGAACGAAATCGATCATTTTATAGCTTCAAAATTAGAAAATAAAGGACTTGAGCCATCGCCTTTGGCGTCAAAAGAAATCATTTTGAGAAGGCTCGCCTTTGACCTGACAGGCCTTCCGCCAAATCTGGAATTGATGGATCAATTTTTAAATGACAATTCAGAACAAGCCTATGAAAAAATGGTAGATCACCTTTTGGCTCAACCCCAATTTGGAGAGCGGATGGCTTCGGTATGGCTAGATGTTGCACGCTATGCAGACACCCATGGTTATCAAGATGATCTCCAACGTGTGATGTGGCCTTGGAGGGATTGGGTCATTAGTGCATTTAATAAAAACCTACCCTATGATGAGTTCATTACCTGGCAGTTGGCTGGTGATCTTTTAGATGAACCCACTTTAGAACAAATTGTAGCCACAGGGTACAACAGGAATCATAAAATTACACAAGAAGGTGGGGTCATTGATGAAGAGTATCGAGTAGAATATGTAGCTGACCGTGCAATAACCACCTCCAAAGCACTTATGGGTATCACCGTGGAATGTGCACGTTGTCATGATCACAAATACGATGCGGTTTCGCAAAAAGAATTCTTCAGTTTGTATAGTTTCTTTAATAATTTAGATGAAAAAGGTCGCATTGAATACGGAGAAACACCTGCGCCATTTGTAACTATAGATAAAAAAATAGCAGCAGAAGAACTTTCCTTCTTACATCTTCCGGATAGCATCACCAAAGTAGAACTCATGGTGATGAAGGAAGTAGAAAATTTGAGAACAACATACACTTTAGCCCGAGGCCAGTACGATGCACCAGATCAAAAAGTTCAACCAGGGACTCCAACCCGGATTTTACCGTTTGATGAAACCTATGCCCAAAATAGATTGGGGCTAGCAAAATGGTTTTTCGATGAAAAAAATCCTCTCACCTCACGTGTAGTGGTCAATCGTTTTTGGCAACAGTTTTTTGGGAGAGGTTTGGTGGCTACACCAGAAGATTTTGGAAATCAAGGGGCACGTCCTTCTCATCCAGAATTATTGGACTGGCTTGCAGTTACCTTTAGAGCTGAAGACAATTGGGACATTAAAAAATTTATCAAAAGAGTGGTTATGTCTGCTACCTATCGTCAAAACAGTAAAACTCTCCAAGAGACCAGTAGGGTGGATCCCACAAACATATTTTTAGCTCATTATCCAAGGCAAAAACTCCCCGCAGAAATGATTCGAGACAATGCCCTTGTAACCAGTGGTTTACTAAATAAAACTATTGGAGGCCCAAGTGTGAAACCACACCAGCCTGAAGGGCTCTGGGAAGAAACGACCTCTGGACAGGGGTTGACACAATATCAACCCGACGGAGGAGTTAATCGATACAGAAGAAGTTTATATACCTTTTGGAAGAGAACCGTTCCACCTCCTAATATGATTACTTTTGACGCTCCTACACGTGATTTATGTACCGTTGAAAGACAGAAAACCAGTACCCCACTACAGTCTTTAGTTTTGCTAAATGACCCACAGTTTTATAATGCTGCAGAAGCAATTGCTAAAAAAATTGATGAAGAAAAAACACTTCAAACGGAAAAGGAAAAAATTCATAAACTCTTTAGAACAATCACTTTGCGTTCACCTACTGAGGTAGAACAAAAACTCTTAAACGATTATTTTGGTGCCATACTGAACGATTCGGAACAATCTTCCAAAAATCCATTGGTAGATCTGGCACTACTAATTTATAATCTGGATGAAACCACTCAGAAAAGTTAACGATATGGATCCACTACACGAACATTTATTGAATAAAAATCGACGTCATTTTTTGCAAAAAATGGGCTTGGGAATTGGAGGTTTAGCGCTAGGGAGTTTGATGGATCCTATGGGTCTAAACTCGGGGCAAACTGCTTCTGATTTGCTACAAGCAGGCCCCGTCCACCTACCGCATTTTGCTCCTAAGGCGAAGCGAATCATTTATCTATTTCAAAGTGGGGGACCTTCACAGTTGGACTTGTTTGATTACAAGCCCAAATTGAATGAAATGCGTGGTCAAGATTTACCAGAATCTATTCGCAAGGGACAACGCCTGACGGGAATGACCTCTGGACAAGCCAACTTTCCCCTCACAGGAAGTGTTTATAATTTTAAACAATACGGTGAATCCCGTGCATGGATTAGTGATTTGATGCCTTATACCGCAAAAATCGCAGATGAACTGTGTTTTGTGAAATCTATGCATACAGAAGCAATCAATCACGATCCCGCAATTACTTTTTTTCAAACGGGATCACAACAAACAGGTCGACCAAGTTTTGGTTCTTGGATGAGTTATGGTTTGGGAAGTTTAAATGACAATTTACCCGCTTTTATTGTCATGCTGTCTAGGGGTACTGGACGTCCTAACGGCCAACCACTATACTCCAGACTCTGGGGAAACGGATTTTTAAGCTCATTGCATCAGGGAGTTCAATTTCGTGCAGGGAAAGATCCCGTATTGTATTTAAAAAATCCCGATGGAGTCTCCCGAAAAGAGCGTCGTCAAATGCTCGATTATTTAGCTCAAATGAATGAAGAGCAAGAAAAACTTTTCGGAGATCCAGAAGTTGCTAATCGCATTGCACAATATGAGATGGCGTATCGAATGCAAACCTCAGTAACCGATGTCATGAATATTGAAGATGAACCTGATCATGTATTTCAAATGTATGGTCCCGAGGCACTTACTCCGGGGACTTTTGCAGCCAATTGTATTCTGGCAAGACGACTTATAGAAAAAGACGTTCGCTTTGTTCAACTATACCATATGGGATGGGATCAACATGATAATCTTCCTACTCAAATTGCAAAACAAGCTAAAGATGTGGATCAAGCATCTGCAGCTCTAATCATGGATCTAAAACAACGCGGACTGCTCGAAGATACTTTAGTGGTATGGGGAGGTGAATTTGGAAGAACAAATTATAGTCAAGGAACTTTAACCGATACCAACTACGGTAGAGACCATCATCCGAGATCATTCACCATCTTTATGGCGGGAGGAGGAATCAAACCCGGTTTTACCTATGGAGAAACTGACGAATTCGGATACAATGTGGTAAAGGATCCTATGCATGTTCACGATTTGCAAGCAACGATTTTAAACCAATTTGGAGTGGATCATTCCAAATTGACCTACAAGTATCAAGGAAGACGTTTTCGACTGACTGATGTAGCAGGTAACGTGATTCATTCCATATTGAGCTAACAGATGACCACAAGAAGAAACTTTTTACAGTCTGGAATGGTTTTGGGAGCAGCATCACTCTCACCCTCACTGTTTTGGAAATGTGCCCAAGAAGATCCATTGATCGTTGGGCATGGAGACTTTAAATATAAAGTAGATCCAAATTGGGGTGTTTTAGATCGGACAAAAACACCCGTAAAGGATTGTCATGAAATGGTACAGACTCAAAACGGAGACTTGTATCTATTGACCAATCACACCAAAAACAACATCCTTGTTTACACTCTGGACGGAAACCTAAAGAAAAGTTGGGGAACACAATTCCCCGGAGCACACGGCTTGACACTCTTTGATGAGAATGGAACTGAATTTTTGTGGATAACAGACTATGAGAGAAATCAAGTCTTCAAAACCACATTAGATGGAAAAATTTTATTGACCATCAATGCTCCACAAGACCTAGAGGTCTATAAAGAAAAAGCAAATTTTAAGCCTACAGAAACTGCAATTGCTCCAGATGGAAGTATATACGTTGCGGATGGATATGGTGCCCAAATGATCACTCATTTTGACCCTCAGGGAAACCTAGTGAATGCTTTCGGAGGCTATGGTACAGCACAGGCTCAATTTCAAAATGCTCACGGAATTTGTTTAGATCAGAGATTTGATAAAACCCCTACGCTTTTGATCACTGCTCGGGAACAACAAGCCGTGAAGCGGTTTAGTCTGGAAGGCGAGCATTTGAATACAATTTCGTTTCCTGGGGCAAATATTTGTCGCCCTGTGATTCACAATGACAATTGTTATTTCAGTGTACTCAAATCAACAGGAGTGAATAATGAGGATTCAGGTTTTGTTATGGTTTTAAATGATAAGGACGAGGTGGTTTCATGTCCAGGGGCAAGCTTTAATGAAACTGCAAATGGACAGATGCATTATAGTCAAAATTTGCGTCTATTCAAATATCCTCATGATGTTTGCATTGATAAAGACGAAAATATTTACGTTGCACAGTGGAATTCTGATAATACCTACCCTATAAAATTAGAACGGGTATGAAACGAATTCTTAGCTTGTTCATAACGCTTCTTTTTTTCGGCTGTCAACAGGACTCCAAATACATTAGATCCAACACCGTTCAACTATCCACTCCACTGATCAAAAGCGCCTCACTTTTTGCTAGCGAATTCAATCAAATTGAAGCTCCTTTTTTAAATGCCTCTCAAAATCTTGAAGTGAACTATCTGGAGGGGAATGAAAAAGAAATTTATACTTCAAAGGAAAATATTGTATTAGATCAAATTGGAACCTATCAAATAAGGACTATAGCCCCCCCCTTTTTACCCAGTGAATGGGTTGCTCTTGAAGTACTCCCCAAAGGAAAGACCATTAGTTCGATAAGCTGGGAAACGAACCCAAAACCGAAATACTTTAAAGGGGGAAGTTCCGTATTAATTGATGGCAAAAGTGCCGAAATTTCATTTCATTCCAAAGGGTGGACAGGATCAAACACTCCCTTTCAATTGCGTATTTATCTGGATAACGTAACCTATATTGATTCTCTTACCCTTGGTGTACTTTCCAATCCCTCAGCTTGGATTTATCCTACCTCGGAATTGCAAATAAAAATCCAAAATGAAAATTCGAAAGTAATAGTAAAAGAATTTGAGATTCAAGTTGATGGAAACCTCAATGCACAAAAGCATGCCTTTATTTCTTTTGACATTGGAGAAGAAGTAAATGAGCTACAATTGGATTTTATTCCAAAAAATTTACCAGAGGAACATCCTGGGGCAGGAACACCTGCATGGTTTTTTCTCGATGAACTTATTTTATATTAAATTGAACTAGTATACTTGTGGAAATCTGGATTGATTATTTAGGGAAGTTTCACCCTGTCGTTTTACACCTGCCTATCGGGGCGCTATTGTTTACATTCGTATTGGCTTTGATTGGATTGAAAGAGATAAAGCCGTTCAGAACTCCGATTAAAGTAGGAATTTTATTCAGTTTTTTTAGCGCACTTTTATCAAGTATTCTAGGGTATTTATTATATGATTCTGGAGGATATGATGCGGACAGTGTACAACGCCATTTAGTATTGGGGTGGAGTACAACAGCTTGTATTGGGCTCTTATGGGTTCTTTTTGAACGGGTTTCTTATAAAAAAATATTCTTTCCATTTTTTGTAGTGAGTGTAATCGTTCTTACCCTAACGGGCCACTATGGGGGACAAATCACTCACGGACAGGAGTATTTGGCACTTCCCGTAATTCCTGAAAAAGAAGAACGAATTGATTTGGATTCGATTCAGCTTTACGATAGAGCGGTAGCTAAGATTTTTGATAAAAAATGTGTCAGTTGTCATAATTTTTCAAAACGCAAAGGTGGTTTAGCCCTTCATCAGCCAGTAGCAATATTGGAAGGCGGAGAGCGTGGAATGCCCTACGAAACAGGAAATTCAGTAGAGAGTAGAATTATAAGCTATGCACTACTGCCTTTAGAAGATGACCTACATATGCCTCCTCAGGGAAGACCTCAGTTGACTCCAAGTGAGATCAAGCTTATGGCATATTGGATTGATCAGGGAGCTGATTTTGAGCGTACTTTAGCCTTGGAAAGTTTTCCAGAAGAGGTTCAACAATCCTTCGCACAATTTTTACCTAAAACGCTTCCAGATGTAGCCCCTTTGAGCGCAAAGACAATTATAAAACTTCAGGAAAATGGTTTTCGACTTACTTCTTACACTGCAGACACTCCTTTTTTACAGGTAAAATATTCAGGACAGAATTTTGGTCGCAACGCACTCAACGCGCTTTTTGACGCAGCAGAATATGTGGTGGAGTTAGAACTCACCAATATGGAACTACCCGAACGTTTATGGGATAAAATAGGGGAATTTAAAAATCTTTTAAAATTAAAAATTGATGGAACCAATATCCAAGATCAACACCTTCAAAAGCTATTGGAACTGCCTTTACAATCATTAAATATTGCAAAAACAGAAGTGACTTCATCTGGGGTAAGTAGCTTATTTGCGCATTCGTCTTTAGAGCATTTGTACGCATGGAATACAAAGGTGAACCTTAGTGAAGAAGAAAAACTCCAAGAACAAACTTCAATCAAATTAGTATTTGGAGTTTTCGAAGGCTTTTCAAAACCTCAACAGTTGAAGCCACCTCAACTTACCACAGAAAAAACCTTATTCGATTCCGTTTTAGCAGTTGATTTCTTTAGTAAAATTAAAGGAAATGTGATTCGATATACGCTGGATGGTTCGGAACCAAATTCTACTTCTCAAGAGTATGACGGTCCAATAGAAATTAAGAATTCGTTGACTCTTAAAGCGAGAAGCTTTAAAGAAGGTTGGCTACCGAGTGACGTTTTTACAGAAGATTATTTCAAGGTAGAAAAACAAGTTGTAAAGTATGAGATGTTGACTCGCCCCTCAGACAGATATTCAGGAGTTCACAAGCTCTTTGATTTTGAAGAAGGATCTACCAATTTTGCTGACGGGAACTGGCTTGGTTTTTCAGGGAATGATTTGGAATTCACCACAAAAATTTCAGCATCCGAATCGATTAAAAACATTACGGTGAGTTGTATGGAATCCATAGGCGGTTGGATTATCTATCCAAAAAGTATTCGAGTGTATGGCAGGTCAGGGGAAGGCTCTTTTTCAGAGATCGGTAGCTACGATTACCGCCCTAAAAAAATCCCGACGGAGACTACTAAGAAAAGTTTTACTCTACCCATCCAGGTAGAAGATCATACTGAAATTAAATTGGTCGTTCAAAATGTTGGGAAATTACCTCAATGGCATCCTGCTGCTGGGAATGAGGCATGGTTGTTTGTCGATGAAATTCTTTTTTGGTAGCAGAGTCTAAAGCAGTCAAAAAGGTGTTGTGACCGCAATACATTACGTTTTTGGAAAAAAGAGAAAATGATTTAGAGAGGGAACGCTTAAGAATGGACACCAACCTCCTTTTTCTGTAAGTCAATCTATTCATTTTATTGTGTATCTTAGATTAGTATTCGTTAAGCGTAAACTAACAAAATCGCAAATGAACCTAATATAACTTCACCATGAGAATACTAATTTTAATTTTAGGGCTGACAATCTCTTATGCGAATGCGCAACAGGTTAATCCCCCATTCGAAGCAATAGAAGACTTTTTTGAAGCGTTTCACAATAAAGATGCTACTGTTCTAAACAATGCGTTTTCTGAAGAGGCGGTGATGCAAAGAGCCTCCCAACGAGAGGGAAAATCAGTGCTAATTCAGCAAGACATTTCAAACTTTGTCAACCGTGTAGCCAACCGTCCAGAGACTCCCGTGTGGAAAGAAGCCTTGGGGACCCCGGTAGTGCAACAATCGGCAAATCTGGCTACCGTTTGGGTGCCGTTTCGCTTCTATTTGGACGGAAAATTTTCCCATTGTGGGGTCAATCAGTTTACCCTTTTTTGGAATGGTAACCAATGGAAAATCATTCATTTGATCGATACTTCAGACACCTGTGAATCCGAGTGAGATTTAGTTTTGTAAGCTATTCTTGTAAACCTCCCCTTTTTTCATCACAAGGTCCACTTTTTGTAACAAAGAAATGTAACGCAGTACATCTCCTTTTACTGCAATGATATCTGCTTGTTTTCCCACACTTACGGTGCCTACTTTATTTTCGACTCCCATAAATTTAGAGGGCCAATAGGTTGCTGATTTTATCGCTTCCAAAGGAGGTATACCTAGTTCTCTTACCCAAATATCCAGTTCATTCCAGGTACTTTGAGAGTGAAACTTCATGGGTACGCCACTATCGGTTCCAATTAGTAGGACTACCCCAGACTCTTTAAGTTGATTGAATTTGGTTTTTAAGGTGGGCTTTCTGATCGAAGTGAGTTGAAAATAAGGAAGTTCCCCAGGTTTACTGATGGATTGTTGGATATCTTGAACTATGGAATCGGGTAAGTCCAAATGCCAGCTATCATTGTCTAAGCTTTCAGGATTATTGACAACATAATCGTGGTTAAAAAGAACCTCGATCGTCGGAGTCCAATACAAGGGTCCTAAATTCATTTTTGCCGTCCGCTCTTTGATTAGTTCCATCACATCAGCAGGATAGGCTGGTGAGGAAGAAAGTCCTGTGTGCTCAAAATTGTCCACTCCCGCTTTAATGCCTAAGCGGATTTCTTCAGGACGATGTGAATGGGCAACGACTTTTAAGTTGTTTTTATGTGCTTCCTCTACAACTCCTCGAATTTCCTCCATCGTCATTTGATCTTGGTCTATCAGTTTGATGCAATCTACACCGGCTTGAGCTAATTTTCTGACTTTTGCCCTGGCGTCTTTTTCTCCATTGACTCCCCATCGGAAAGCCTCGGTTCCTGGATACGGTTCTTTTTGGATAAAGGGACCACTCATGTACATAGTAGGGCCTGGAAGTTTGCCCGCGTTGATTGCATCTCGTACCTCTAAACTGGCTTCTAGAGGGCCTCCTAAATCTCGTGCACTGGTGACTCCTGCTAAAAGCAATTGATGTGCAGAAGCGGGCATGATGACATTTCCAAAAATGGGTAAATAGGTTTTATCCCAATAGCTGTAATCGGAATGACCCGTGATCATTAGGTGAACATGCATGTCCCACAATCCTGGAAGCACGCTCATTCCTTCTGTAGAAATGACCTCTGCTCCCTCGGGAATGGGGGTATTGTCCACTGTTCCTACTTTGACAATGTTTTCCCCTTCAATCAAAATCACACTGTTTTTTAGGGGTTCATTTCCGTATCCGTCTATTAAGGTTCCGCCTACTAGAGCTTTGGTTTGAGCATACATTCCCAAGGGGAGTAAGAAAATTAAAAAAAGTGTTTTCATCTGAAAATTGTAAGTGTTTTATTGTTTTTGATAACCGGGGCCTTTTACAAATCGACCTCCAAAGGCACCGGTGTGGGTTCCATTTTCCAGGACATGTGTTCCATTGACCCAAACCTGTTCTATCCCTGTAGCATACTGCATGGGGTTTTCAAAGGTGGCAAAATCGCGAATGGATTTTGGATCAAACACCACTACATCTGCAAAATAGTTTTCTTTTAAAAACCCTCTTTCTTTAATTTTTAGGTTGGTAGCGGGCAAACCTGAGAGTTTATAAATGGCTTCTTCCATTGGGATTATCTGTTCATCACGAACGTATTTTCCCAACAATCGCGCAAAATTTCCAAAAGCACGAGGGTGAGTACTATTTTTTAAAAACACCCCTTCAGTAGCTAGGGAACCCGCATCTGATCCAAAACTCATATAAGGCAATTGAATCTGTCGTTTGATATTTTCCTCGTCCATCAAAAAATAAACGGTACCCACTCTGCTCCCGTCTTGGATGACCAAATCGATAGCGGTCTCCTCAGGGCTTTTTCCTTTTATTTTTGCCACTTCGGTAAGGGTTTTCCCTGTTAAATATTTTAGGCTGTCGTTTTTAAAACCTACCAGAATTAATTTGTCTGGAGATTCCGCAGCACGCATTAGGTTTTCCCATTCGTCGGTATCAGTTTTCATTTCTTTAATGACACGTTTGCGAATTTGGGGATCTTTAAGCCTTTCAATCCATTGTTCCAATCCACCTTCTTGAACCCAGGGAGGCATGGAGGCATCAAGGCCTGTTGCTCCTGCAGTGTAGGTGTACATATCGGTAGTTATTTTTAGTCCTTTGGCTCGAGCAGAATCTATTTTTTGGATCACCCTATCGAGTTTTCCCCAGTTCTTTTTTCCACTTTGTTTCAGGTGATAGATTTCCGCGGGAATTCCTGCTTCGTTTGCGATTGTCAAAAGTTCATCTACGCTTTCCAGTAGTTTATTCCCTTCACTTCGCATGTGGGAAATATACATACCACCATAGTCGGCAGCAACTTTACAGATTTCGATAAGCTCTTCGGTAGAGGAGTAAAAAGCAGGGGCATAAATTAGCGAAGACCCAATGCCCATGGCACCTTCTTTCATTCCTTGATGCACCAAGTCCTTCATCAATTCTAATTCCTCCACATTGGGCGCTCTGTCTTCATAACCCACAGCATTAATCCGAAGCGTGGTGGCTCCTAGAAAGGAGGCTACGTTGGTAGAAACTCCTTTGTCTTCCAAAAATTGAAGGTATTCACCCAAAGTCGTCCAAGTGATCTCGTATTGAATATCCCCTTGTTTTTTTTTCATAGAGGCTTTGAGTGGATCGTTGAGCGGACCCCAAGACATGCCTTCTCCAAAAACTTCTAAGGTTACGCCTTGGAAGATATCACTTTGGGACTTTCCATCTTCGATTAAACTATCTACTCCCCAACTGAGCATATTAATAAACCCTGGAGAAACTGCTTTATCCGTCGCATTGATGTTTTGATCAGCTCGAAAAAACTTTGGAGGTCCTACATATACAATTTTGTCTCCTTTTATAGCTACGGTTCCTATGAACGGGGGAGACCCTGTTCCGTCGTAAAGGGTTCCATTTTGAATTACCACATCTACTTTAGGTCCCTGAGAACAGGAGAAGAATAAAGCAATACTGGCATAAAGTAAAAGAGAGCTTTTTTTCATTAATTACGGGTTCAAAATTATTTGTTGTAAGCCGCTGAGTGACGTATTAATCTTTTTTACCTGAACCTCCATTGTTTCCATAGTTTTCTGGTGTTGGATCAATTCTGCTTTTAAACTCTCAATACGCTCTAATTGTGGGATTGTAGGCGGATTGGTCGTATTTTCAATAGCGCGCATCAAAGATCGGATCTCTTCGCGTAGTCTTGGTCTTTGTCTGTAATTCATAGACGGAGAAGGACGCATCAGGTGTAAGTCTTTAATATCACTGAGCTCCTTGTGAAGTACTTCCACAGTACTGGTGTCTCCCTGATTATGGGATTCTAGTTTTTGTTTTAAAAGAGCCGTTTGATCGATTACAGAACTAACATAGTCAATCAATTCATGAGTTTCACTCAGTAAATCTCTTAAATTGAGTAAAGCTTCCACTTTTGCCTCATAATCGGATTGGGACATATTGATTCTAGGATCACCACTTACTTGGATCTCTGTAGTTAACGATTGGCCCATATAGTCCAAGTGTGCCGTATAGTTGCCTGGAGCCACTTGAGGTCGAATTCCTCCATAGCTAAAACCTTCTTCGACTTTGTTTTGTAATGCTTTAGCACCCTCATGCCCCAGATCCCAAACAATGCGGTTGACTCCTTTTTTAGCTTTTTTGTGAACTAAGGTCGTTACCAAGTGTCCGTTCTGGTCTTTGATTTCTACTTTAACAGGTTCTTTCGCGTCGTTGTTTAGGCTAAAATTGATATAGGTACCGTATTCTGGATTTTTTGCCTTGTAGGTTCGGTCACCTAAATTTTCAATTCTCCAAAACATATTCCACAAGGTTCCTTCGCGAACGGGGAACAGGTGGACGTCTTTGTCTTGTGCTTCTTCCATTTCTTCTAAAGGTCTAATGTCGTCTAGAATATAGGCACCTCTACCGTGGGTTCCTACAATGAGGTCTCGGTCTCGCGCTTGGATTCTCAAATCTCTGACCGACACATTGGGAAGATCGACATTGATTTTTTCCCAATTTTTACCCATATTCCAAGAAGCGTAAATCCCGTGTTCCATTCCTGCAAAAAGTAAATTGGGATTGTGGGGATCTTGGCGTACTACTTTGACATAATCATCGGCGGGCAAGTCTGAAACGATTTTTTGCCAGGTTTTTCCAAAGTTTGTTGTCATGAAAATATAGGGTTTAAAATCATCCATACGGTGTTGATCTACCACCACAAATGCAGTTCCAGCATTGTGTTCAGAGGCGTGTATTTTAGATACCCAAGCGTATTCAGGAAGTCCTTTGATCCGATCGTTGAGTTTGTTCCAGTTTTTTCCTCCGTCTAGGGAAAGTTGCACATTTCCATCGTCTGTTCCTGCCCAGATGACACCCTTTTGAACGGGAGATTCTGCAATGTAGAGTACAGTACAGTGAAATTCTGCTGCTGTATTGTCTTGATAGATGGTTCCTCCAGAGGTGCGTTGTTTGGATTTGTCATTGGTAGTTAAATCTGGACTGATGACTTCCCAACTGTTTCCGCGGTCTTGAGATTTAAAAATTACATTCCCGCCTACATAAACTGTTTCTGGGTCGTGCGGAGAGATGTGAATGGGAGCATCCCAGTTGAATCGATATTTGTGTTTTTCGATTGCATCTCCTGCAGATCCCACAATTTTTGGATAGGGATGTATCGTTTGTACATTACCAAAGCGACTATCCACTAAAAAGGGAACTCCTCCTTGAAGATTGGTGTAAACCAAATGTTCATTTCCGGGGATGGGTTCGGCGTAATAGCCGTCTCCATAAGCGAGCCCTTTCCAATGTCGTTTTAAAATACCCGCTTCATAAAGCGAGTTGCTGGGTCCCACCCAAGTTCCGTTGTCTTGTAATCCTCCATAAACATTGTAGGGTTTTAGGTTATCTACTTGGATTTGATAAAACTGAGAAAGTTCAATATTGTTGATTATTTCCCAATGGTCTCCCCCGTCAAAAGTACGTTGAAAACCACCGTCACTTCCGTTGAGGATGTATTCAGGATTTTCAGGATCGATCCATAAGGCTTGGTGGTCACCGTGTACGGTAGTTGCAATACGTTCCCAAGTTTGACCGCTGTCTTTGGAGCGGCTCAATCTTCCTGAAATAGAAAAAAGAATGTTGGGGCGTTTGGGATCTACACGAACATCGCTGTAATAAAAAGGTCTGAAGTTAATGTTGGGGTCGTCATTGACCAGTTCCCAGTTTTCTCCTTTGTCCTCTGAACGGAAAGCGGTTCCCCCTCCTTCAAATTCAGTCATTAAGTAAACAATGTCTGGGTCGCTTTGAGCAATGTGAATTCCCGGACGTGCCATATCGGTTTTGGGAAGCCCTTTCATGATTTTTTTCCAAGTTGCTCCGCCATCCGAAGTTTTATAAATGGCTGTATTTTTCCCCCCATCGTCGAAACGCCAAGGCTTTCTTCTGAAGGTCCACATTCCTGCATACATAATTCTGGGATTGTCGTTTTCCATGGCAAGGTCTGCACAACCGGTATCCTCATCGATATAAAGAATTTTATCCCAGTTTTTTCCGCCGTCTGTGGTTTTGAATACCCCGCGTTCCGGGTTGGGTCCCCATTCTTTTCCCAAAGCACATACACAGGCTACATCAGGATCGTTGGGATCTACAACAATTCGCTTGATACGTTCCGTTTCTTTAAGTCCAAGATGTTTCCATGTGTCACCGGCATCATCAGAACGATAGACACCCCATCCGTAGCCCACACTGTTCCGAGGATCTCCTTCTCCCGTTCCTACCCAAAGCACATTAGGGTCGGAAGGAGCAAGGGTTAGTGCACCAATCGAATAAGCTCTTTGATTTTCAAAAATGGGTTTAAAACTCACCCCTCCATCGATGGTTTTGTGGATTCCTCCATCGGCACCACTCACATAAAAAGTTGAGGGGTCTCCCGGGACACCGTCAATATCTGTAACTCGTCCTCCCATATTGGCTGGTCCAATAGCTCTCCAGGAATAGCTTTGGAGTTGTTCTGCTTTTTGGGCAAAGACCTGATTATCGATTCCTGTAAAAAAAAGGACTCCCGTCAGCAGAGTAAAAAGTTTGTTTAAATTCTTCATAATCGCAGTATTTGATTTTAATTATCTAGTTTAAATGCCCCAGTTTTTGAGTTTGTGGTTCCTAGGAGCCGTCTTTTTTAGTCGTTCTGTAATCTTGTCTAAATACATGGTGTTGTAACGCAGTCTTGAAATGTAATTGGGATTTTCTTGATCCCCATTCCAACAATGTTCGGCATTATTGCCATAGTCAACTTCCCCGTTGTAGTAGGGGTTTTTAGTATTTTCTAAAAATTCTTCTGTTAGTACCACGGCATTGTTCAGATAGTAGTTGTCCATATCGCCGCAATAAATATTCACTTTTCCTTCCAGATCTTTCCCGATTTTATCCCAATCGCGTTCCATAATATATCTCAGATCGTAGTTTTCTCTCCAGTATTCAGCAACTTCACGATCGATTTCTCCAGTCAATTTATCCCAAATGGGTTTGGGATATCCGTTTTCACCCGCGGGGGAATACACCGCTTGCCAAATATCCCACTGGTCGCCTGAACGGCTGTTGTCTCCTAGAATATATTCCCTACGATTCATATCAATCAATTGGGTTTTGATATGTCCTTTTCCGTCTCGCATTCCTGGTCGAAGGGTATTTTTAAAAGTTCCGTTTTTATAATAAGCGTTGTCATCTTTATAAATGTCCACCACGGTATAGGCTCTAAAGTCTATTGGGTCTGGGCAGGCCGCAAAACAACCGTTGTATTCTTTAGGATAAAACACCTGTACAGCAAGGGCTTCCCAGCCCCCAGTTGAACCCCCGTAAAGAAAACGTCCCCAACCTTCACCTACACCATTGAACATTTCTTCAACGTGTGGGATCAATTCATAAGTAATGGCATCGCCGTAGGGGCCCAAATTTGCTGAATTTACAGCGTAAGAATCGTCGTAATAGGGATTTTGATGTTGAATTTCTATAACCAAAAATCTCGGAAAGTTTTTCGAAGTCCATTGTTTATAAAAATCATACGCCTCTTTTTCCTGAATGTATTTGTATCCTGTGATGCCAAATCGATCACTAAATATTGTATCTTCTTTAGGAGCGGTAGGAGGAGTGGTTCTAAAACCACCTATAGTTTTGGGGAAATGCCCATGAAAAACCATTAGTGGGTACTCTGCTTTATTGTCTTTATCAAATCCTTCTGGGATCAATACGTTGGCTTGAAGGTACATATCCCGTCCCCAAAATTCTGAAAGCAGTTCGCTTTTAATTTTAACATGTTTAACATATTTGCTGTCTTCCACAGGAGCAATAGGAGGGATCTCTTCTGAGATCACAATAGGAATCGGATTTGGACTTGATGGGTCTAAGGTAACCTTGATAGGTTTGCTGTAAATGTTTTTTGGAGAGGTATTCCAATGTTGTCCCTCTCCTTGATCCATAGGCAGTTGAACCGTGTGTCCATTGGATAGGTTGAAGGTGTCATATTTGTGGAGTATGGCCTGAACATAATAGTCTCCTTTCTCCAAATCATTTAATTTATCGATGGGGTATGCTAAGGTGTTGGAGGAAATAGTCTCTTTTTGGCCTGCATTCCAATTTTGAACATTTTTTCCTACTACGATTCCCGTTTCATCAGAATCGTTGATTTGAAAACGCGGTTCTTTGGAGTCGTCCTTCGTTATGAGTACCAAAAGACGTCCGTCAAATCCCTCATCGCCCAATTCGTCATTGTAGGTAATTTCAAACAGGTGGGTTTCCGTTGGTGAGCACCCTGTAAAAAGTATTATGCTAAATAGTATGCCTAATAGGCTTGTCAATTCTTTTTTTGTCCGATCCATAAATAAACATTTAAATCTCAATTTAATAAAATTTAATGAGATGGATGTTCTCCAAATTTAATTTTGTTTTTTCGATTTTTAAACTTGGAAGATTTTGTACATTGTTGAACATAAATAAAAAAAATGAAATATTTTTTTGTCCTAATCCTATCAAGTTTATTGAGCTTCAATACAACTTCGGCCCAAGAAAAATTCAATGGTCTTGCTGAGGGACCTTATAAAAAACTAGTAATTCGTGAAGCCATGGTCATTCCTGGGCATGGCGGACCTCCAGTGGGACCCTATGATATCGTAATCCAAGGAGATAAAATTACAGATATGATTCCTTTTGATCCAGTCACAGCAAAGTCTAGAGGTATTGTAGAACGAGAAACTGGGGATCGTGTTATAGACGCAAAAGGTAAGTATGTCATGCCCGGAATGATAGACCTGCACATGCACCTGCGAACAGATCCCATGCCTCTGGAATATGTATATTATTTAAAATTAGCTCATGGGGTTACCACCATGGTTCCAGGTTCGGATCGCGGATTAAAATCGGGAATGGAACAAGCAAAACTGAGCAAACAAAATAAAATTTTAGCGCCTAAATTATTTCCTATTTGGTCCTACGGAGCGATGACCAATTTTGATAAAATCGCTTTAGATGATCCTAAAAATGCGCCTGAAGTGGTCAAACAAATGTTTGCTAAAGGAGCCCATGTAGTCAATGCTGGAAATCTAGGTTGGAGTCAAGAGTTGCTCAAGGCTGTATGTCGAGAAGTTACCGCCAATGGAGGAATCACCACCTATCACATTCCTCCCAGCACTACTGCAGTAACCCAAGCAGTAGATGCAGCACGGTTAGGAGTCACCATGATTGAGCACCACTATGCCTATGCAGAATCTGCTTTGGATCGTCAAGTACAAGACTTTAAACCTACGTACAATTACAATGACGAAAACGAAAGATTTCGACAGGCGGGAAAGGTATGGTCAGAAACCAACGAAAAAAGGCTGCTCACAGAAGTAGTAGACTCGTTGATTCACTATGGAGTTACCATGCTGCCAACACGTGTTGTATATGAGGCCAATAGGGATATTTTACGAGCACAAAGTCTTCCATGGCACAAAAAATATACTCATAATTTACTTATTCAACGTAACGGACCCGACCCCAACTATCATGGTGCCTATCATTATGATTGGACCAGTGATGACGAATATTATTGGTCTAAAGCCTTTGATTTATGGGGAGATTTGATTTTTGAATTCAATAAAAAAGGTGGTCGTGTAGCCTATGGCACCGATGACAGTTACATTTTTGCTACCCCTGGTTTTTCCAATATTCGTGAATTACAGCTTTTGCGTGAGACAGGAATGCACACCCTTGAAGTTTTAAAATCTGCAACACTCAATTCTGCTAAAACTTTACGACAAGAAAAATTAGGTTTGGTACGTCCTGGTTATACAGCAGATTTAATTATTGTCAATGAAAGTCCCCTTTACAATTTGAGAAATATGTACAGTTTTGGAGCTTTAACTACAGAACCTTCTGGAGAAATGGTGCGAAAAGGAGGCATTCTTCACACCATCAAAGACGGCATAGTGATCGAGAATGATAAGTTAATGGACGAGGTCGAAAAAATGGTTCGTGATTCCAAACAAGGAACCAAACCAACAGCTATGGAACTACCCTTTTTGATGAATTAGAGAAATGACACGTCTTTTTTTAGCGCTTCTTGTAATATTTTCTATAAATGTTCATGCCCAACAATATACGCGAACAATTTTGGGAGATAGTGTAAACAAAAGTACAAAACTAAAAGCCGAACGTTTCAAAACCATGTGGGATGGAAAAATCAAAGGAAAACGTTATTATAACGAGACTTTTATCCTAGGAAAAGTGAATGATGAATCGTATTACCTGAGATATGATCAGTATGCAGATCAATTTGAAGCCAAACGACAACAAGAACAAGAAGCCCAAAATTTGGAAAGAGAGCTATCGAAGGTAGTGACCTATGATTCTTTAAATTATTTTTTTCTCCCCTATTATTACAAAAATAAAAAACAGTTTAACGTAGGCTATTTGAATTTACTTTTGAATTTGGACACACTCAAGATTTATGGGAAAAATGAAGTGACCTTTCGACCGGCAACTTTTTCTCCTACTACTATAGAGATTGGATTTCCCCCTCGATACATACACAGAAAACTTTTTTTTGTGCAGCGAATGGAAGAAACCCCCATTCAAATTAGTAAGCGAAAATTGAATAAACTTTTTGAAACATTGCCCCTTGAACCTGTTGAACTGAAGTCTGACTTCCTAAACTGAGGAGTTTTTATCACAGATAAAAAATAACATTGTTTAACACCTCATACGATTTTTTCGTCACGAGCAGAAATCCTGATAAGATGAGGTTTTCTGTTGTATACAAGGATCAAATCCATGTGAATTAATATCTTTATAGTGTAAGTTTCCCTGAGATGACACACGAAATAAAACAACTTGTAGTGCAAGCATGGGCCTGGCAAAAGGACAATCGTAAAGTTGTCTTAGCCACAGTGGTAGAGATGGAAGGTTCTTCGTATAGACGCCCAGGGGTAAGAATGATTTTAAACGATTTAGGAGCTAGCTTTGGAGCAGTGAGTGGCGGTTGTGTAGAAAAAGAGGTTCAGATTCAGGCACAGTCTGTTTTTGAAAATGGTATTCCTAAAATGATGACCTATGATGGGCGTTTGCGTTTGGGATGTGAAGGTGTCATTTATGTTCTTTTAGAGCCTTTGGAACTCAGTGCAGTACTTTCTCAATCTTTAACATCTGCCTTGGAGCAACGTTCAACGTTTTGTAGCATCTCTTATTTTGATTTAGAAGTAGGAAGTGATTCAGGGTATGGAACCCAATTTATTTTCCAAGATCAAGTCTTCAGTCTTAGAAAATATTTTTCTAAAGGAGAGGGGTTAAGAATATTTGAACAAGAATTTCCCCCATTATTTCAGTGCTGTATTTTTGGTGCAGAACACGATGCCGTTATCTTAACAAAAGCTGCTTCTGCACTGGGCTGGGAGGTTACTATAATTGCATCCCCAGACGAACAAAAAACCTTAGCATTTTTTCCTGGAGCCAAGCGACTACTCAATCCAACAATTGATCAATTTGATACAAGTATAATTGATGATCAAACAGCAATTGTTTTAATGACGCATAGTTTAAGTAAAGATGTACAATACCTTTTGGCGTTATCAGATACATCGCCTTGCTATCTGGGATTACTTGGTCCTGCAAAGCGAAGAGAACAATTGATTGGACATCTTTTGGAACACAAACCTGAAGTTGATTTACGATTTATCGAATTGCTAAGAGGTCCTTCTGGAATCAATATTGGAGCAGAAAATGCAGAAGAAATAGCGGTTTCTATACTCGCAGAAATTTTGAGTGTAGTACGAAATCAAGAGCCCATACCGCTTAGTCAGAAGAAAGGACAAATACATGAATAATGTCCCAAATTTGTTATTGGCAGCTGGAGCTTCAAGACGTATGGGGACCCCTAAGCAATTGCTTCCATGGAACGGAAAAACACTTATTGAGCACCAAATTGAAACCTTGTTGGAAACCGATCAAGAGGTTTATGTGGTTTTAGGAGCTTACGCAAATCGTATTCTTCCCTTCTTAAAACCCTACCCAGTGCACACCCTTATTTTTGATCAATGGTCTCTTGGAATGGGAAATACGATAGCTTTTGCTATGGCAGATATAATAAAAAAACAAATTTCCATACAAGGTGTTTTGATAGCTTTAATCGATCAGCCTTTTGTTGATACCGCTCATTACAAGTCACTTCACACTGGTTTTCGTGAAGGGAAACAACAACTCATCGTCTCGGTTTCTGAAAAGGGTTGGGAGGGTGTTCCTGCATTGTTCGATAAG
>Ga0209653_1000187_pt1:45000-54455 | contig 54455 bp, 44 predicted proteins | sample SaaInl6LU_22_DNA_FD_184644 | JGI IMG/M metagenome (GOLD analysis project Ga0209653, IMG submission 184644) | Marine microbial communities from expanding oxygen minimum zones in the Saanich Inlet - ESP_116LU_22_DNA (SPAdes) (version 2) | ecosystem: Environmental > Aquatic > Marine >... | reverse complement strand
CGCAAAAGATTGGGCTTCGCTGCTCCGATTGATTATCGTGACAAATTGATTGCGTCATGAACAACGAAGAAGCTACATCTTCCATGACGCTGCTGCCGTCGCTCCGCTCTCCGGCCTTGCCGCTTCGGGGCACCCCTTCGGGGACGGCCTCCACGGAGCGACGGCAGCAGCGCAAGACCTAGCCCCTTCAGGGCTTCAACCAACAACCACAACACTAACAACTAACAACAGTATACTGCTTCCTGTTTCTTGCACTTGTTAGTTGAACCCGCCACATAAACAATGCCCCATATGGCGGCGTTATACGTAGGGAAATATGGCGATAATTTCTAAAACCGTGGCTTGCTTAAGAATTATAGGAGACGACTTAATTCCAGCTGATATCTCCGCTAAGTTGGGCTGTGAGCCAACTCGTGAGATGATCAAAGGTATGCCGTTTTCTTGGAATGCAAATGGCAAACCTCGTATTGCTAAATCAGGCATGTGGCGACTTGAAGCTACCGAAAGAGAGCTAGGTGATCTTGACTCACAAGTATCAGAAATACTCGATTTGCTAACAAGTGACCTTAATGTATGGCAGTCTTTGTCTGGTAAGTTTCGTATGGACATATTTTGTGGTGTGTTCATGGAAGCATCGATGGAAGGCATCGGTTTAACTGCTGATACAATGTTAGCACTTGGTTAACGAGGAATAGAAATAGACTTTGATATCTATGGCCCCGATGAAGATTAAAACGTATAACCAAGCAATCTTGCGGAACTCCGCACATAGAGAATGCGCTTTGGGAAAAACTACGTCCTCATGAATTATAAAAATGTGCAACCAAACTACATGTCTGCCTTAGACGCAGATCATTTTTATGTGTTGGTATTTGTTGGCGCAAGCCAAACCAAGGTGACTTACGAAGTTGCGTCTGCATTACAAGAAATGGGAAATAGAGCTGAATATATAAAAATATCTAGTCATAGCAGCAATGCTCAATATTTTCATATGGCGTTCTATATCGGAAAAATTGCAGCCTCAGAACCTGATTCATACTTTTATATAATCGCAAAAGGCTCTGGCTTTGATCCCTTGATTGAAAACTTGAAAAGCAAGAAAATTCTAGTGTCTAGGGTTAAATCAATTTCCGAAATACCTTTGGTTAAAATGTCTAATTCAAAGTCGACACCTGAAAAAGAGTTTGCAGTAACGGCAAATCTTGTGGAGCGTGGTGCATCAAAGCCTAGAACTCTTAAAACACTTAGCAGTACCATCAATTTATTGTTTCAGAAGTCCTTACATGCCACACATTTGCTGAGAGCTCTCGTTATGTCTAAACGCTTCATCTTAAAAACACTGATTTCTGGCTTGGCGCTAGCAGCACTAGAATCTCAGGCGGAACCTTTTATTAAGTCGGGCGGCGTGGCGAGCGGATTCAATAGCATTGGGACCTCCGATCCAAAATACGATTCGATACTATTTCGATCTCCTACTTCTGATCCTCTCAATGAGATAATCATCAGATTTGGTGAAGACCTGAGCTTTCTAGATCCGCAATTTAATTATTACTTTTCTGTCTGGGAGAACGTTAAGTTTGAAGGTAGAGAGACAACTATCGGTGCCGGCGATCGCACCGAGGCCAACTTGATAGGATTCGACATCTCCGGGACGAAGGACGTCAGTGGTGGCTTTGTTCGAACTCTAGAGTTGAGTAATTTAACACTTGAAGATACTGACTTAGACACGGGCACTATTCGCTTACGGTTTCTCGGCTCCGACAACAACCTGACATTGAATAACTCATCGATTTTAATTAGCGGTGATAGCCCAGGAATTAGTTCACTCGCACCAATGACGATCAATGCGACTGGCGGGGATAATAAAATTTCTGGTCTCAAAAGCAGCTATACACCCAAGAGCCTTGATATGAACATTTCAAGCGGCGCATCGTTGGAGTTTTTTGACTCAGGTGTGCGTAGTACGTCGGTACCGAGTGAGCGTCTCTACTTTCGATCAGCTGTTACAGGTGATATCAACGGAGGCACTCTGCGCTTTAATCTCTCCAACGTTTACTTCAATACCACTAGTGACTTTAAGTTTCGAAATAACGCAAGCCTTTCGCTACAGGGTGTTGAGACATCAGCAGAGTTCGAACGCCTTGATTTCACAGATTCGCAGATCACTCTAGACCGCAATACGACACTCCAAGTGAATGAAAAGCTCTTGTTGAACAACAGTGATGTAACAATCGACAACGGCGCGAGGCTAGTGGGCAATGGTTTTATTGATACATTTGGAGCTGTAGCTGTGACTGGTGCAGGTCGGGGCGCTCGCATTACCGGCTCATTCCTTCGAGTCGGTGACGCGGTGCAAACGTCGCAACTCACTATTAACAATGTTCCTCGGACCGACATGGAGTTCCTATTCTTTACAGGTGCTGGATCAACACTGGAGCTTTTCAATGTGTTTAATCTGACCGAACAGCTATATGCGAGGGGGAATTCTGATATACAGCTGCGCAGCGGTGCTTTGTTCAACCTTTCGGGTGCAATGAATGCCCAGTCAAGCGAGATCAATATTACCGTTGATAATGGAGCAGCCTTTGCCGTAAAACGAGGTGGAACGTTTACTCACACGGCCAACACAACCATCCTCAACAACGGAGTTTTTGACATAGATGGTGATTACTTCGCAAACCAAGCGGTAATGAGCGGTACCGGTGAGATCAATGTTTTAGACTATGGCCGTCTATTTTTGCCCTCAGCTCAATCGACTTTAACAGTCGACAATCCGCTAACCATGGGCTCGTTTATTAATCCTCTGCCCGGTGGTGAGCTTCATACAGTAATCAATGTTGATAACGGCACACCTGAGAACGGCACGATTTTTTACGGTTCTGGCGACATCGATGTAACACGCGCAAATTCGCTTAATGTTACTCAAGCGGGGACAAACACCGCAAGCGAGATGGACGGTAAAGAGTTCACAGTCATACAAGCACAGAACGCTGGCGTATCAGGTACTCTTACAGGTGCGGCGAGCATGACAGTTGTTGAGGGTGGCAATATTCCGGCTCTTATTGATTTCACTGTTATCGATCTAAATACCAACGGCAAACCCGATTTGACGCTGAGCGCAGCAATGCTCCCTGTAAACAGTCTGGCTGCACACCCAAATCGCGAAACCAAAAATCACCTCTCTTCCTCACAGCTTTTAATCAATGCCGCAATTAGTGGCAATGCCTCAATCATTGCAAGCTTAGATACACTGACTAACGCTCAGCTAGCCCCACATTTTGATTCCATTCATGCCGAGCCCTATTCGTCGTATATGACGGTTTCCCTAGAGCACTCCGACGCAGTCATGAATACAGTGATGAGCCATGCAGCGCCGAACGGTGGTTTTAGCACCGGAGCCACTCAAGAAGTTAAGGAGCAGCAGACAGGTAAGCGCTCCTGGATGGACGTTAGCTATGCCGACGGCAAAGTTGATGGTAGTGACAACCTTGGTGATTTTGACTACACGCTTTCTAGCCTAACCATTGGTCAAGACCTGATGCGTTCAGGTGACCGGGCACTTGGGGCGTATTTCTCCTTTGGCACACAAAAGATGGATGAGCACGACAGTGCTAATCAAGACTTCAGCAGTGATACGTACCACTTAGGTTTATATCTTAATCAAGCCAATGTCGGTGCTTGGGATCTGCGTGGTGTTTTAGGGTATGCGTTTAGTGACCACGAATCAAAACGTCAAGTGAGTCTCTCTAGTTCAAGCACGATTGCCGAGGCAGACTTTAATAGCCACAGCGCCTACGCTGGGGTAAAGGGAACAATAATCGGCTATGAAAACGACTGGGTGACGTTGTCGCCTGAGCTTGGACTAAGCTACATATATTATTCGCAGGAATCTATCAAAGAGGCGGGTGATCCAAACCTGAGCCTAAACATAGATTCTGCTGACACTCACGCTATTGTTGCTTCCGCTGGCCTAAATGCTCGCTTTGTTAGCTTGTCAGATACGATGAGCATTTATCCCTTAGCATTTAGCCGCTACGAGCATGACTTTTACGCGAATGACAACAACGAACACGAGATTGATGCCGCGCTTGTCGCACACCCTGATTTCAAACAGTCTTTTGTTGGTCAGAATCGTGGCGAGCATGCCATCATCTTGGGTATTGGGCTAGGCAGCGATCTCACGAGTGCTTTGCAAATCAATGGTGGTTTTGATTATTCAGTTAGTAACCACGGTAGTGAGTGGGGCGCAGGCTTTAACCTCGAATATTATTTTTAAAAATGAGCCTAACAAGCGCATGTTGTCGGACAGGATTTCCGATGCGCTCCAAACCAGTGACAAATGCGGGCGTTATGTTTAAAAATTGGATTTAACATTGAGGCATAATTGAATGGAACCAACTCTAAAATATATCTTATATGCTATCGCTATAGTCTGATCTGGCCTGAAAAGAGTGGACATAGGATTCCGTTATTTAGCTGTGTTGTAGGTTATGGTTCTGGTTGATGCAAGCCGATAGGCTTGGACTTTTTCCCCTTGCAGTGTTGGGACGGAGATTGGTTAATGGTTCCGTTGGGTGCTGCGCCTCCGCTGCGTGGAGGCCGTCCTCCCGAAGGGAGGTGCCGCGTAGCGGCAAGGCCGGAGCGAAGCTGAGGCGCAGCAGCGGAAGTAGCTTGTTTGATTTTCCCATTTTCATTGTTCCCGGCTTCAGGCAGTTGCAGCGATGACATCGGGGCCCTGTGATAGTGCTTCGAACTCAACGGGGCTTTTGTAGCCCAGTGAGGAGTGTTTCCTGAACCGGTTGTAGAAGGCTTCAATGTATTCAAAAGCCGCGCTTCTGGCATGCCCGACATCGGCAAAAGTAATGTCGCCGACGGAAGCTATTTTAAACCGTCCGAAGAAAGACTCCATTGCCGCGTTATCGTAGCAGTTCCCCTTGGGTAGTGCAAAAAATTGTCTGTAAATTCAGTCGAGCCTAGGCGAGACGCCGGTTCCTTCCCTGCGGGGGATGGAGCGTAGCGGAATCCCCCGCAGGGAAGGAAGCCGTTATGCGACAAAGGGGATTAAAGGCGCCTGACCAAGGCTGGAAGCTGAGGGTGCTAAATCCAAACACAGCACCAACAATGACCAGACACCACAAAGACACTACGCCTACCGAAGACCCTATCAATCTTCTTCTTCAACACGGACTCTCCGACGGGCTGCCTCAGATCGCCGAGATGATTGTCAACGCCGCTATGCTTATCGAGCGTAGCACCCATCTGAAAGCGGATCTGTATGAACGCAGCGAAGCTCGCAACGGCTACGCCAACGGATTAAAAGACCGCACCTTCCATAGCTCCGTTGGCCCGCTTGCCCTGCGTGTGCCTCAGACCCGAGGCAGCGACAAGCCCTACCAGCCGTCTATGCTTGAGAGCGGATCACGCTCGGATCGGTCGCTCAAAGTCGCCATTGCCGAGATGTATCTGCAAGGCGTCTCGACCAGGCGTGTGGCCAAAGTCATGGAAAAGATGTGCGGCCTCTCGGTCAGTTCGACTCAAGTCTCAAATTTAACAGCCGAATTGGACGAGACCTTCGAGCTCTGGCGCAACCGGGAGCTGCCCGAGATCGCCCACATGATCATCGATGCTACTTACATCAAAGTCCGCATCGCTGGTTGTGTCCGTGATTGCGCGGTGTTCACCGCAATCGGTGTGCGCCGCGAGGACGGCAAACGCATGGTGCTGGGAGTCTCCGCAGCCCTCTCTGAAGCCGAGGTGCATTGGCGGGACTTCTTAGTCTCGCTCAAAGAACGCGGAATCGGCATCCCCGACTCAATTACTTCCGACGCGCACGAGGGCATCCGAGCCGCTCTCAGAGCCGTCTTCAATGCCACGCCTTGGCTATTGTGCTTATATTGGGCTGGTTGCTCTCCAAGTGGGTGTCTCAGCCCCTGAGGCGTTTAACCGAATATGCTGCTGCAGTTTCTAAGGGAGAGCGCCCGACGGCACCAGTGATGCCTGGCTATCATTTGCGCATCTTGGGTGAAACGACTGAGTCGATGCGCGAAGCCTTGGAGAATCGTAAGTATGTGGAGTCTTATGTGCAGTCGTTGACCCATGAGATGAAGTCGCCAATTGCTGGTATTCGTGGCGCATCGGAATTGCTGTATGAAGATTTGCCGGAAGAAAAGCGGATTCAATTTCTCGAAAATATTAAGACGGAGTCCTTACGTTTGCAGAACTTGGTGGACCAATTGTTGGCTCTCGCCTCTTTAGAGAATCGTACCGAACTAGGTAAACCTACAGACGTTTCACTGGGGGATTTAGTGCGCCGGGTGGTCAATCATCACCAGTCGAACCTGTTAGAGAAGGGCGTGACCTTTTCTGTGGATACTAGAGCTGAAGTGGTGATCCGTGGTGAGGAGTTTCTTTTAGAGACGGCACTCAATAACATTGTGCAAAACGCAATCGATTTTTCGCCGAGTGCTGGAACGATACAGTTGTCTATCGTGAAATTGGGAAATGCAGTTCAGTTGATTGTGACTGATGAAGGTGCGGGAATTCCCGAGTTTGCATTGGCACGTATTTTTGATCGTTTTTATTCGTTGCCGCGACCCAGTTCGGAACACAAGAGCTCTGGCTTAGGCCTGTGCTTTGCCAAGGAGGCGGTTGAGCTACACCAAGGAAAGCTGACCATCGCGAACCGTGACAGTGAACTAGGTGTGCGTGCGGTGCTTGAATTGCCGCTCAACTAGTTAGCTTGATTGGCTTATTTGAAGCCCAGTTTCTTTAACTTTGGATTTAAGACACCTTGCACGTAGCGATCGGTAGGATTCTTTTTTGCGTAATCCTGGTGGTAGGTTTCTGCTGAATAAAAAATATCGAGCGCCTTGATCTCTGTAGCTATTTTTTTATTCGTTTCGGATTCGTATTTTAGAAGGCTGGCTTGGATAAGTCGTTTCTCTTCGTCGTTTTGGTAGAGTAGTATACTGCGGTATTGAGGGCCGAAGTCAGGATGGACGCCGTCGTTGCGCGTGGCATCGTGCGTCGTCCAAAAAAAGTCGATCAGTTCGGTATAACTTATAATTTTGGGATCATAGATTACTTTTACCACTTCTGCGTGTGACGTTTCGCCATATGCGACTTGTTTGTATGTGGGGTGTGCTTCTGTGCCGCCTGCGTATCCACTGACCGCATCTTGCACGCCATCGAGGTGTTCGTAAAACGATTCTACGCACCAAAAGCATCCAGCTCCGAGCACAGCTGTTTGCATATTTTCAGGAACTTTGACTGTGGCTGGAGCGTGTTTGTCTTCGACCGTTTCTTGCACCGAGCAGGCAGAAAGTAGGGCGGTGAGTGATGCTAGCAGCGAGAGTTTGAAAATGTTTCGATTCATGGAAGTGGGAAAGGTGAATTTGTTATAAATTCCCTACAATGTTCAAATTCTTTTTATCGTAGCGGGCGTGCATGGCTGCGAGTGGAAAATTTTTCCCAGGACAGATCGTTTGCTCACCTTTTAAATCACGATGACCTGCAAATTGTTTTGCTCCGGGGGCGACTTCACCCCTTAGCCAATCCATTAGCTGGATGAAAGCATTGAGTTGACGTTTCGTGGGGTGTGTGACTTGGAAGTTACCCACTAAGCAGATGCCGATAGCAGTCAGATTGATGCCATAATTTTTTACATGGCCGCCAAGTAATTGTTTTTTCCAGCGTGGTCCCACTTCGATTTCGCCGTCGCCAGAGTCGATGCCGTTGCCGATGACAAAATGGTAGGCGAGCCCGTTTTGCATGCCGCGTTTGCGATGTGCTCTATCGTAAACGGTCGCGTTGCCATATTTGATTGCGCTGTGATGCACGACGATTCGTTTCCAGTTGTCTGCACGAACGCGAATGCGGGCCGTTTCGGCGCGGACTCTATTGAGGAGATCTTCTGAGCTATTTCTTGAGATCGGAATATTTAGGTTTTGTCCAATGCGAATGATGTCGCTGAATAAATTATTGGCACGCTTTAATTCGCCGATACTGATTCCGTGAGACAGTGCGATGCTGCCGAGGGTGTCGCCGCGAACCACGGTATGGACAGAGCTTATTGTCGCCGTGGCGGTGTTTGCCGTAGGAGAGGAGGTTTCTTCGTTGCTGCCAGGTATTTTGAGCCTTTGGCCTGTGCGAATGAGGTCTCCTGGAATATTGTTGGCCTTTCTCAAGGCGGAAATTGAAACTCCGTATTTTAAAGCGATGTGCCCTAGTGTGTCACCGTTTTGCACTGTATGCACAAGGCTTTGAGTCTGGCTGAGTAAATCTGTAGCCAAAAGTGTTGAGCTGGCGGTTGCCAAGAGTGCGGATCGAGTAAAATGTCGGCGTGAAATCTGCATACAATAGTATCAGTGGTTATGACAGTACTGTGCACCTTTTGTGCCTTCTGTAAAGAAAGGGGCGACTTGAGGGCTCGCAAAATGGAAAATATTCTTTTCTGTTGCGGCATATAGCAATGAATTCGTTTAGACATTTTCCTTTAGGAGCTCGGTTTCCTAATAGCCCTCACGCCGTCATCAGTAGCTTGCCGACGATGGCTGATGTGTGCGCTTATGAAGAGCATGACCCTCGTGTAGTGGAAGCGATGGCTTCTGGCTATCCACGTTTTGTGGTGCATCTATATATCAGACAGTTGATTGACTACTATTTAGAGCGTGAAGCTCTTGCGGGGCGTGAGGCGGTTTTGATTCCCGGGCGACGCGCTGCGAATGATCTGGTTTCGTGTCTAGGTGTTGAGGTCATTGCTCAAGAGGTCGCTGATGCGCTTTATCTAGTGCACTGTGATCCGAATGATCAAGCGCTTGCCTATAAATTGCGTAAATTCGTTCAGCACACAGGTTGTGGTATTTCGTCGCGTCAAGCAGAGGACCTGTTGATAGGCTATGGGCAGCACGAGTCGCGATTTGTTGAGGACGTTTATGATGGAGCTGCTTTACCCGAAGCGGAGCGTTTACTGGTAGAGGAGATTGGTTGCCGCACTCAAGATGTATTAGTATGTGCCTCTGGGATGAACGCATTTTATGCGGGGTTTCGCGCAGTTCAGGAATTTCAATTCAATCGTGGTAGGAGGCGTTGGTTGCAATTGGGGTGGTTGTATTTGGATTCGGGCTGTGTGCTTAAAGAATTCTTGCGTGACGGAGAAACTTTAGAGTGTTGCTATGACGTATTCGACTTAGACTATGTGCTGGATAAAATCCGCTCCTATGGGGATGAGTTGTCTGCGGTCGTGGTCGAGTGTCCGACAAATCCTTTGATTCAGGTCTGCGAATTGAAGAAAGTTGCTGAGGTGGTTCGTGAACAGGGCGGTATCATGGTGATCGATCCTACGATCGGCTCTATTTACAATGTAGATGTGCTTCCTTATGCAGACTTGTTGGTGACGAGTTTGACTAAATACGCGGCGACTGAAGGGGATGTGATGATTGGTGCGTTAGCCGTGA
>Ga0209653_1000187_pt1:0-30000 | contig 54455 bp, 44 predicted proteins | sample SaaInl6LU_22_DNA_FD_184644 | JGI IMG/M metagenome (GOLD analysis project Ga0209653, IMG submission 184644) | Marine microbial communities from expanding oxygen minimum zones in the Saanich Inlet - ESP_116LU_22_DNA (SPAdes) (version 2) | ecosystem: Environmental > Aquatic > Marine >... | reverse complement strand
TACAAAGACATCGCTCATCCTAGATTGTCAGCTCGCCTGCGCACCCGCAGTAATCGTCTGGTAAGGGAGCTCAAGAAGTACCTGCGTAAGCTCAAGGCGATCGCAGGTCGCTTGTTGAGAGACTTTAAGCGTAAGATAGATGCTGGCTTAGGGCTTGAGTATGCAGATGAATTGGGTGTCATGGAACGAGTGCTCCAGCAAAAACGACACGATAAAAACAAGGTTTACTCTTTGCATGACTCCAAGGTGTTGTGCATCGCCAAAGGCAAGGCGCATAAGAAGTATGAGTTTGGTCGCAAGGCTTTGGTGACAATGCTGCGCGACAGTGGTGTGATCGTCTCGGCGGTCAGCTTCGAAGAGAACCTTTATGGCGGTGACACCTTGGCTCCTGCACTTGAACAGTCCGGAGTGATGAGCGGTAAAACTTTTGAAAGCGTGTTGGTCGACAAAGGGTATCGCGGACGCAAAAAGATTAGCCAAAAACTCAGTGCTCACCAGCGAGGTAAACAGCGCAAACGTTTTGAGCGAAGGGCGGCAATTGAGCCAGTCATCGGACATCTAAAAAGTGATTACCGGATGGCACGTTGCTATCTCAAGGGAGCTGCAGGGGCTGGAGTCAACCTTGGTCTCACTGCAGCCGCATGGAATATCAAAAAGTGGATCAATGAGCTTCTTTTTGCTCTTATTTTATGGCCCGATTCAAAACGAGCGAACTTCAGGGCACGTCATCTAAATCAAGAATATCCATCATGGACGACCGCATAGTGTTTTTCAAGGCGAGACTGCTTACAAGGCATGCATAGATTTGTGACAGGGCTATTGATAGGCGCCATGCTCAGTGCGTTGTGCTGTGTTTTGGTCGTGAAGCCGAAGGTGGTCGACACTGAGTCAACTGAAGTTGAAGAGTTTGTGGGCTTTTTACTTGAAGAGCCCGAACACTTTGAATCAGTCCCCTTTCGCGAAGTGGTGAGTGCGGTTTCCGGATGCGAGGTGCTGCCGATCAATTTGGACGATCAGGTCGATGTAGAGGTATTTCGGGCGATTGAGCAGGCCTTAGAACGTGTGTTTCAGCGCCTTTCAGTAGTGGAACATCCAATACATGAAGTTGGACGCGTGAATGAGATTAGTCGTCATATTGAAGATGTATTACTGGCAGAATTAGATGCCTTGGAAGGCTACCAATGCACTGTGCCGATGAATGCTTCTGGAGACTTGCAACGCTCTGGCTATCCAGATTTACGTCTTCTGCAGGAGGCTTCGGGTCGCGTGCTCTATCTCGATCCCAAAGTGTATAAGCAGGGGAGTGAAATGAGTAGCTTTCGCACCTTTTATTTCGAGCCGCAAAGAGAGATCAATAAGATTCTCGACACTGCGAGGCATCTAATTGTCGGCATCGCTCACGGAGGAAAACGTGAGGGGCTATGGCGATTTGAAAGTTGGCGACTGGTCGACCTATACGATTTTAAAGTTCGACTTAAAGCCGAGTTCCAGGCCAGTAACCGAGATTTATATGGGAATCGCGCAGAGCAACAGCAGCCTTGAAGAGCGTGGCTAATCGAGTCTTAGAACGCCAGTGTATTGCGCAGTGTGGTTAGGTAAGGGGATGCCATCGGTTTTTTCCTGTCTTATTCTCCGAACTATCTGACGGCTGCTGGGCTTACTTTTTTAGCAAATCATGGAACAACAGTTGCGCTCAGATCGTTTACCTTTATCACTTTCAGAATATGTCAGATAATGCTCCAGTCGACAGCCCCTTACTTTCAGTTCGTGACTTGAAGGTGCACTTCCCCATCAAGGGAGGTGTGTTACAGCGGACGGTGGATGTAGTGAAGGCAGTGGATGGTGTTTCCTTTGATGTGATGCGGGGACAGACAGTGGGTCTTGTCGGCGAGAGTGGTAGTGGCAAGACCACGACAGGTCGGGCGATTGCTCGATTGGTTCCGATTACAGCGGGAACGATTGCTTATGAGGGGCAGGATCTGGCGAATATGGCGCGTGCTGATTTTTTTGCCTATCGTAAGAAGATACAGGTGATTTTTCAGGATCCCTTTGGTTCGTTGAATCCACGGATGACGATTTATAGTATTATCGCCGAGCCTTTGGACATTCATTTTAAAAGTTGGTCGCGCGCTCAAAAAGAGGCACGTGTTGCGGACTTGCTGGAGAAGGTTGGCCTGAGCGCTGACTTTATGCAGCGCTACCCGCACCAGTTTAGCGGCGGGCAACGGCAGCGGATTGGTATCGCTCGTGCCTTGGCTGTGGAGCCAGACTTTATTATATGCGATGAGCCTGTGAGTGCGCTGGATGTGTCGGTGCAGGCGCAAATCGTGAATTTGCTACAAGATTTACAGGCTGAGCTCGGGCTTACGTATTTATTTATTGCACACGACCTTGCTGTTGTTGAGCACATCAGTGATCAGGTCTTGGTCATGACTGAAGGGAAAATTGTCGAACAAGCTTCTGCGGATGAAATCTATGCAAACCCGCAGCACCCCTATACGATTAAATTGTTGGAAGCGGTCCCCAAGTTGTGAACGTGAGCCCTGTGTGGTGAAACCGAGTGGCTTCTAAATGTTGCTGAGCGAGATAAGCTTTCACTTGATTCCTTAGTCTGAAGAGTTAATTTCTTAGATATGAATAAGACATTACACACATTCCTCGCTGCCACATTACTCGTTTTCGCTTTGGTATTTTCTGGCTGTAATACGATGAAAGGGCTCGGCGAAGACGTCGAAAATCTCGGCGAGAAGATGCAAAATGCGGGAAGTTAAAACCTGTTGGATCGTGCCGCCTTTGGCTTCGCGCTCAGGTGCTTACTTGCTGTAGCAGCCACTCAGCGTAGAGCAAGTCTTGCGGAGTGGTGATTTTAAGGTTGGGCTGATTGTTTGGCACGAGTGTGGTGCCGATACCAATACTCGCAGCAGCTGCGGTGTCGTCTGTGATGTGAAGCTGTTTGGTTTTTACATTTTGGTAAGCCGCTAGAATGTCTGCGTAGTTAAACGCTTGAGGTGTCTCCATGGCCCATAAGCGATTGCGATCTAAATCCTCTAGCATAACTGCCTCGAGCGCGCCTACTGTGGGCACCCGTTTGATTGTGTCGATGACTGGGCGGGCAAGCACGACGGCTGTATGCTTTTCAAGTGCAGTCTGTAGTGCGCGAATCGCAGTGGCTGAGATCAGTGGGCGTGCGCAATCGTGTATGAAGACGTATTGGCAAGCGCTTGCCTGTTGCGCGAGTGCGTTGAAGACCGAGTCTTGTCGTTCTTTGCCGCCGATGGCCCAAGTGACTTGTATTTTGCCAAGGTCCACGTTTTTCAGTGCGTCTGCGAGTGCAGCGCGCTGTGCGTCATCTCGATAAACAATGGTGAATTGATCGGCGACGTTTGCGTCTATGAATGCTTGTATGCTGTGGATGAATACAGGTTTTTGATTGAGCGGGGCGAGCACCTTGTCATCCACGCAACCTTGCATGCGACTACCGCTGCCTGCAGCGAGAAAGAGTGCGGAGTTGGACATTGGGAAAATTTGAAGGCCTAGGCGAGCTCGGCTTGAATCGCGTGTGCGGCTGCGGCGGGATCGTTTGCTTTGAGGATGGGGCGGCCAACTACAATGTAGCTTGAACCAGCGGCTGCGGCTGCAGCGGGGGTCATGATGCGTTTTTGCTCATCAGCAGCGCTCCCTGCTGGGCGGATGCCAGGTGTGACAATGATCGGCTCGGTGCCGAATCGTGCACGAAGTGGATCGAGCTCCAGAGATGAGCAGACCAAGCCTTGAATGCCTGCTTTAAGTGTGATGTCGGCAAGGTGGATGACTTGTGTTTCAGGTGTGGCCTGCACGTTAAGAGAACGCAGCTGCGCTTCATTCATTGAAGTGAGGACCGTGACGGCGAGTAGATTGAGGTCTGGAGCGTGATCATTCCGAGCTTTGTTAGCCCATTCAAGCATTTCACCACCGCCGCAAGCGTGCAGGGTGAGTAATTGCACGGGCATATTGGAGATACTTTGCACGGCTTTGGCGACGGTGTTCGGAATGTCATGGAGTTTGAGGTCGAGAAACACTTTGTAGCCTTTATCGGCAATTTCACGGACGAAGTCAGGTCCGTAAGCCGTGAAAAGCTGGAGGCCGACTTTCACCCATTCCAGGGAATCGCCTAAGCGGGCAAGCATTGCGAGGGCTTCTTCGCGTGTTTCTAAATCGAGTGCCAAAATGAGAGTGCATTTACTTTGATTAGACATGTGCAATGAATTAACAGTCAAGTTGGCTTCAGGCAAAGTGCAAAAATGTGAATTTGTCTGGCTGTGGCAATTTCACCGCTTAGACTGATCTATATGAGTAGTGTTTCTGATTGCATAGAACTGATTTCGCCTGCGAAGGTGAATTTGATGTTGTCGATTCATGGTCCACGGGTTGATGGCTTTCATGCGCTGACTTCGGTTGTGGTTGCCTTGGATTTTGGAGATCGGCTGATGGTGCGTCTATCTTCGAACGGTGAGGATGAGCTCCGTTGCAGTGATTCATCGGTTCCTACTGGAATCGAGAATTTGGTGTTGCAGGCGGCAGCCTTGTTTCGCGAAGCGGTTGAACAAGATGTGTATTTTGAATTTGATCTCGATAAATTGATTCCGATGGGGGCAGGGCTTGGCGGCGGAAGTAGTAATGCATCGACTGCGCTACTGGCAATGAATTCATTAATGAATGAACAGTTGTCGAAGGAGACACTGCTTAAGCTGGCAGCGCAGTTAGGATCGGATTGCCCTTTTTTTATCGACCCTCGACCTTCGTTGGTGCGCGGGCGTGGCGAGATTGTTGAGCCTTTGGAATCTGCTTTGATAGAAGTTTTGCGTGGGCAGCCACTCGCACTGTTTCGCCCTGACTTTGCTGTGAATACGGCTTGGGCATACGGACGGCTTCGTGAGCGCGCGCCCCAATCTTATGAGAGTGAAGCCGAGGCATTGGCTCGGTTTTCTGCATTCGAACAAACTCAAGAACTTGGAATGTTATTGTTTAATACTTTCGAGCCGATCGTCGCTGGTAAGTATATTAGCCTAGACTGTGCCTTAACTGAATTTCGCGAAAAAGGAGTGAGGTGCCTTATGAGTGGTAGTGGAAGTTGTTGTTTTGCAATTCTTAAAGAAAGCGCTCTTTCTTCTTCACATATGCATGAAATCTGTCGAAATGCATGGTGTGAGTCAGTCTTTTGGGTTGTCACTACCATTACTTAAATGAAGAGTAGAAGGATAAGCCGTAATGCATTCTCAATTGCGCCAAATAATTAAATACACGTGCCTGAATCTGATAAAAAAGAAGTCATTTTAGAGGGCATTCCCGCTTCTCCGGGAGTGGCTCATGGCACGGCTTTGGTGTATTTGCAGAATCAGCTCGAGATTCCATCGTTTGAGATCGAGGAGGCGCAAATCGACGATGAAATTGAGCGCTTAGATCAAGCGATTCTAGCAACACGTAGTGAGATCACAGTTGTTCGCAATAAGGTTGCTGAAAGTCTTGGAGAGGGAGAGGCCGCTATTTTTGATGCACATTTGATGGTGCTTGAAGACAGTGCGCTTATCTCAGAGGTCACTACAGAAGTGCGGAAGTCGAAGAAGAACGTGGAGCAGTGCTACAATGATGTGGCTCAGCGCTATATATCGTTTTTCAGTTCGATGGAAGATGAGTATCTCAAAGAGCGTGTGTCGGACATACGCGATGTGACGCGACGTCTTTTGCATAATTTAATCGGTTCTCAAAAGGTGGACCTAGGTGATATTCAGAGTGATACCATTGTGATTTCTGAGGATATCACTCCTTCGGATACAGCGGATATGGACCGCACGAAGTTATTAGGTTTTGCGACGGATATGGGTGGTAAGACGAGCCATTCCGTTATTATGGCGCGTTCCTTACAGATCCCGGCAGTTGTGGGGATGCACGATGCGACTAAGCGGATAAAGAGCGGGGACCAGATTTTACTCGATGGTCACGATGGCATCATTGTGATCAATCCGACTGAGGATCGACTTTTCAAGTATGGTAAGCTCGCGACTGAGCGTCGCAAATTGGATAAGATCTACCATACGGCGATTGCGGAACCCAGTGAAACGAAAGATGGTTCACCAATTGCGTTGATGGCGAATATTGAAGGCGCGCAAGATATGGAGGGTGCCCTTGAGATGAATGCGGATGGCGTCGGGCTCTTTAGGACAGAAGGCATTTTCCTGCGTCACCATGGCTACTCCTCTGAAGAGGTGCAGTATGAGGAATATGCTGCAGTTGCAAAAGCTGCGGGCGAGCACCCCGTGATCATTCGCACTTTAGATGTCGGCGGTGACAAGACGATCGGCGATGAAAACTTTAAAGAAGATAACTCTTTCATGGGCTTCCGTGCGATTCGCTTTTGCTTAGAGAATTTAGGTGTTTTTAAGTCGCAGTTACGCGCGATCTTGCGTGCCAGTGCCTTTGGCAATGTGAAGATTATGTATCCAATGATTAGCGGCCTCTCCGAACTTCGTCGTGCGAATGAAGTGTTGGAATCGGTTAAGCAAGAGCTGCGCGAAGCGGGGATTGCCTTTGATGGCGACATTGATGTCGGAACAATGGTTGAAGTGCCGAGTGCGGCGGTGATTATCGACCTACTTGCCGCTGAAGCGGACTTTCTCAGTATTGGCACGAACGATTTGATTCAGTATTTAATGGCCGTGGACCGTCTCAATGATCGAGTGGCTCATCTATATGATCCTTCGCATCCGGCGGTGCTACGCACTTTAAAAAGTATCATAGATGGTGGGATTCGAGCGAACACACCTGTCAGCATCTGTGGAGAGCTTGCGGGCGATCCTATGTTTGCCGCATTGTTACTCGGTATGGGCGCGAGCTCTCTGAGCCTTACTTCGAGTTCATTGCCAGAGGTGAAATATTTAATTCGTCAAATTGAGATGAAAGAGGCTCAAGCTTTAGTCAATGATGTGCTGCAGTCGAATTCATCTGAAAAGTCGATGGAGCTACTCGAATCGTTTCGTAAGCGTGCGATTGGTGAATTACTTGTTTAAGTTATTGCGTTTGCGAACTATAAAGTTGCTTAAGGGTAAACCTTAAATATCTCTGCTGGTTTTAAAGCAATTCGTGAAAATACTAATCATAACCAGCCGTTACCCGCCACTCGGAGCCAGTGGCCATGATGTGCGTTGTCAGCAGGTCGCTGAAGCCTTGTCCGTCTGTGGGCACCGATTGCAAGTGCTGACTTCTAATTATCGAGTGCCGCCAGGTGGGGTGTCTACAGATAAAGGTGTGTATCGAGAGTTTGTGTTGTCTGCGGATTTGACTGATGAGCAATTGAGTCAGTTAAGCTATCAAGATGTATATGCGATTGATTTTGAAAATACGGGGGCTTTGGATGATCGTCTTTCTCGGTTTAGCCCCGATTTAGTCATGGTGTGGGGGTGTGACCTCTTGTCGAAGTCGCTACTGATGCGTTTGCAGCAAAGCGGCGTTCCAGTTGCATTTGATTTGCATGGTAATTGGTTGCAGTCAGAGGCTTTCGATCGCGATCCTTGGCAATGGTGGTGGAAGCATCAGCATTCTTTTTCTGCCCGTATGCGTAAATCTATGATGACGCTTACTGGGGCGCGACGTCGTGCGTGGGCTAAATTACCAGTTTATGATCGTTCGGAATTAGATTTTTCACTGAGCTGGCTTGCCAGTGAAAGCCTTCGCGAGACCCTTGTGAAGGACGGCCTACAGGAGATATCTCCAGTTCCATTTGTTTATTCCGCCCTCAAACCAAATATCACAGAACCTAAGCGACACTACACGCATACTGGACGTTTGATGTGGGCTGGGCGATTAACTGAGGGCAAAGCGCCTGGACTCGCGCTCGAGGCAATTTCAGAACTGAATAAAATAGGCGAGGAAGTCAGCTTGGATATTTATGGGATGGGAGAGTCCTATGAGCGTAAGGCGATACGTGAGCGCATTAATGAGATGGGGCTACAGGATTCTGTCGAAATGGTTGCGATTCGCTCTGGGGAGATAATGAAGCATTATGCGAATTACGATGCACTGCTTGTCACGAGTCAGTGCGATGATCCTTTTCCTATGACACCCGTTGAGGCAATGATGGTTGGGCTACCATGTATTGTATCTATCGACGGAGGGCTTCCTGAGATTGTTGACGACGGACAGACCGCCTTGTTGTATGAGCGGGGGAATTCGCAGGCTTTAGTCGCAGCAATTCAACGTTTTCTCGGGTTGTCTGATGCAGGTGCCGGACTTGCTGTCGAGTGCCGACGAAATCTACAGCAGAAGTATTCCATGCAGGCCTATATTGATAAGCTACAGGATGTTGTGTTTTCGAAACTACCACTTTAGCCTACCTTTATATGACAAAACAAAACACGATAGCATCGGTTGTTTTCGACCGCCAGACGCCGGTGATGGATCGAGAGCAGATTGACATGCTCTTGATGGTGGATGAGGACGGAGACGATCCCACAGATCTGATTCGCGAGCTCATTTACTTGTTCGAGACTGAAAGCCGCGCAAAGTTCGCCGAATTAGATAGAATCTGTATGGTGGATGCCGTCGTTGATTTACGTAAGGTCGTCCACTTTGTTGCCGGTAGTGCTGGTAACCTAGGCTTGGTAAGGTTGGCTGCGTTTTATAGAGCGATTGAGCAGACGATTGATTCTGGACAGCTGACTGATTTGAGCAATGCGGCACAACCCATACGTGACGAATTCGAATCAGCAATTGCGACTTTTAAGGCTGAATTTGATTTATAGGCCTACGTATCGAGCAGACCTACGTCGGTTAGCTGATATTACAAGATAAGGCTAATTCGTAAAAAAAATACTCAAACTGAGTGACTTTCCCCATGTCCGTGTCTTAGAACAAGGTATGTCAATTATTGATCGGTATGTTTTGAAAGAATGGGCGGTGGGCTTTGCGCTGACGCTTGGAGTGATCGTTGGCATTCTCATTCTACAAAACATGTATGATTCGTTGCCCGATCTGCTCGATTACGATGCGAGTGTTGGGCAGATTTGCTTTTTCTATGTATTAGCTTTGCCGACGTATCTGCCGGCTATTTTACCAATCGCTTTCTTGGTGTCCTTACTGTTCTCGCTCGGTAGTTTGCATCGCAATAATGAGATAATTGCGATGCGAGCGGCCGGCGCCAGCCTCTTCAGAATCAGCCGTTCGCTCTGGGGTGCAGGCCTGGCACTCTCATTTGTTCTGCTGTATCTAACCGCTTCGGTTGTGCCAAAGTCTGTTGAGCAGGCGCGAACTTTTATTGAGAATTTGGAATTCTCTGCTGCGGAACAAGAACAGGATATTCACGATGTCGGTCTTATATATAACCTTGGTTTTGATAACCGCAAAGACGGACGCCTTTGGTTTATGAATCGCTTTAGTGAACGCACATGGCTGGGCTCTGGTGTGAATGTGCATATGCGTGAGGGGGGTGGTTCGGAGGTTTCCCGTATCTCCGCGCGTGAAGCTTACTTTGATAATACTCATGGGCATTGGGTCTTTTTAGATGGGCGCGAGCTCATGTTTGATCAAGACAGTGGCGATGTGTTGAGAGCGCTTCCTTTTGAGAAGAAGACTTTCGAGAGCTTTCACGAAGATCCTGATTTGATGTTGGCGCTGCATAAAGATCCCGACGAGCTGTCACTTTTTGAGCTTCGCCGTATTATCGAAACGGTGCCTCCCGAGGAAAACCCAAAGGTGCACGCTTACTTAGTTCGCTACTTCTCATTACTAGCGGTGCCGTTTAGTTGCTTGGTCGTTGTTGGCATTGCAGTGCCATTTGCGGTTGCGGGGGTGCGCACCAATCCTATGATTGGCGTATCGAGGTGTATGGGGTTCTTCGCATTTTTCTACGTCTTGATTAGCGTCGCCTCGATTCTCGGTGAGCGACAAATTATCTCAGCACTACTTGCTGCATGGCTGCCGAATATCATCATGTTGTTAATGTCGGTTCAGCTGTTCCGTAAGGCACGCTAGCGATTTATTGTTATGGGTTTACAAATCAATAAACCATTGGGTGGGCATCCGTGGGTGCAATTACATGACCTGGAATTCAATGGGCATGACTTGAAAAATGGAACAGCAATCACACTGTATGACCAAGCGGGACATTCACTTGGCAGCGGTATCTTTGATGCGCGGGATCCACTTGCCGCTTGGCGCCGATTCACCTGGGCCGAGGATGTCGCCTTTGATATCGATTACATTGTCGATGCCATGGAGGAGTCCGTGGGGCGTCGGGCTGAAGAAGGCTGCCAACGCCTCGTGAGTTCAGATGCCGACTACTTACCAGGTTTGATTGTGGAGCTTTATGGCGATGTGCTCCTGGTCTCAGTTGAAAATGCTGCAGTGGAAGCGCAGCTCGACGCTATTTTGGAAGTGCTTAAGGAAGGGTATAGTCCGCGTGAGATTGTTGTGCGAAATAACAGCCCTTTACGTGCGGCTTTTGACCTCGAATCTTCAGTGCGCACAGTCAGTGGAAACAATTTAAAGGGCTACTGGATTGAAATAGACGATTTGTCGTATCGTATCGACTTACTTAATACAGAGAAGCCATGCTTCTATTTAGACCAACGCGAACAGCATGCACTTGTTGGTAGCCTTTGTATTGGGCGCAAGGTATTGGATGGGTTTTCGAATGTGGGCGCCTTCGCATTGCAAGCGATGCGTAATGAAGCAGAATCGGTGGTCGCGATTGATACAAACGAGATGGCTGTGAAAGTGATCGGTGCGATCGCTCAGAAAAATGAGTTGCTAATAGAGGCGGTTCAAGCAGATGTTGGTAACTATCTAAGCACCTGCGAGCCTGGTGCTTTTGGCGTGATCATTCTTGATCCACCTGCGGAGTATTCTAGTGATTTTGAGGTCTTATCTGCGCTCATTCGCCAGGCGTTCTCCATTCTACCTTCGGGCGGAGTGATTGCTACATATTGCCGTAGCCCTCATGTCACTGCGCAGGACTTTGATCATGTAGTGGCGGAAGCAGCTGCATCGGTTGGCAGAGAAGGGCGTATCTTTGCCCGGATCGGCCAGCCATTTGATTTTCCAGTATTACTCAACCTTCCGGAGAGTCGCTATCTGAAGGGGCTTATTCTGCAGGTGGAGTAGTGCCGTCGATCTCTGCTACGTGTTCTCTGAAGGATTGGAGTTCCTCCTTCACGATAGGCAGGAGGAAATACAGCCCGAGTAGATTGGGGAAACACATGGCTAGCAGCATGCCGTCGGAGAAATCGACCACACTTCCGAGTGACATCGATGCGCCGACAACGATGCAGGAGCAGAAGATCAGTTTGTAAGTAAGGTCGGCAGCTTTACTGGTTCCAAATAGGCTGGCCCATGCTTGCTGTCCGTAGTAAGACCAAGAAATTAGCGTTGAGAAGGCAAATAGGGTCACTGCAACGAAAAGCACAAATGGGAACCAAGAAATGACAGAGCCGAATGCCTCCGACGTAATGGCAATGCCTTCGCTTGTTCCAGCAGAGCTTAATTCCGAACCGTAGTTACCTGTTACAACAATAACTAGCGCCGTCATCGAGCAAACCAGAACGGTATCGATAAAAGGTTCTAGCAACGCGACGATACCTTCACTTGCCGGCTTTTTTGTTTTTACTGCAGAGTGGGCAATTGCAGCAGAGCCAATACCTGCTTCATTAGAGAACGTGCCGCGTTGAATGCCCACCAAGAGTGCGCCGATTAAACCGCCGACATAGGCGTCAGGTGAAAAGGCCTTATTGACGATCAATCCGATCGCATTCGGGATTTCTAATAAATTAACGCCTAGCACCGCAAGTGCACCGAGCACGTATGTGATACACATCAATGGCACTAAACGAGCAGTGACGTGGGCGATACGAGTGATGCCACCAATGATGACAAAGCCGACAAGCACCGCGGCTACGGTTCCGAAGACCCAGCGGTAATCCGCTAGAATGCTTTCACTGCCACCACTAATTTCGATAAACTGAGAGCAAGCTTGATTGATTTGAAACATGTTGCCGCCGCCGAGAGAGGCGCCTACGCACAGACAGGCGAATAGAGTCGCCAAGCCAGCTCCCAATTTTGGAAGCCCGCGATCCGCGAGGCCTTTTTTTAAGTATTTCATGGGGCCACCGTGAACTTTCCCATTCTCATCGATTTCACGGTAGCGCACTCCTAGCGTGCATTCTGCAAATTTGGTGGTCATTCCCAGAAGTCCCATGGCAATCATCCAAAATGCTGCACCAGGGCCACCTACAGAAATTGCGATCGCAACACCAGCAATATTGCCGAGACCGACTGTGCCTGATAATGCCGCGCTCAATGCCTGAAAATGAGTGATTTCACCAGGATCGTCGTCCTTTGAGTAGCGCCCTTTGATCGTGCGTATAGCCAGTGCTAAAGAGCGAAAGTTTATAAACTTGAAATAGATCGTCAGAAATACGCCCGCAGCCACAAGCCAGACTAGAATAAAGGGCACTTCTTTGCCAGCGATGCTGAAGGGTTTCCAGAAGACGACTTTGAAAATTGCAGAGACCGCTGGGGCCATTGCATCGTTAATCTGCGCATCTAAAGTCTTTGGTTTGCTAGCTTTGTCAGACTGGATGACGTCGACTTCGCTGGGTGTTGGAGCGTCACTAGAGGGCTTTTCGACGTGTTCGACGACAGCTTCCGCCTGTAGTTCAGCGGGCTCCGTTTGTTGTGCCCATATTGGTGCGAGCAAGAGGGGGAAGAGAATCAAAAACGAGAGCCGTGCGCGTAGTAACTTCATATATGGTAGATGTTTAATGTTGCCGATTGTTTGGCCTGCTCGACCTTTCTCAAGTATAATAATGCCTAGTCAAGCACGGTGCGCTGGATGTGTTTGTGCGGCTAATCGCAGAAATTACATATTTCTGGCCTTCGCGTTGGATTGGGTCGTGTTTATATTGATCTTCTATCTGGTTCTTGTTTTTTATGGGTACAGCTTATGGGCTTATTTGCAAAAAAAGAAACGAGACGCAGCCGCAATACGTGCAGAGATACTCTCTCTGTAAGAGGAGTTGGGGCAGGTCGAGAAAGCCCAAGGTGGTTCAAATGGCCCGAGGCATGTGAATGCTCAAGTGGCTCCTTTGATGAATATTGAGGGGCAGGGGCTACAAGAGGTGAAGCCTTCGTCGTCGAATGCTTTGTTCACGACTTTATCTCATGAGCTAAGGACGCCCTTGAATGGTGTTCTCGGTATGGCGCATTTGTTACGAGAAGAGCTGGATAGTCCAAAAATAGACACGCTCGAGAGTTGTGCACAGCATATGCAGTCGGTTCTGCATACCTTGGTGAATTTATCCAAAATTCAACAGCAATGGGGGCATTTACCTGAACATCGCGAATGGATCAACCTACGTGATTTGATGGAGCAAATTAAGAAAAACATCGCACGACGTGCACTCAGTCGCCGATTGCGGATTAAGCTCAATCACCAGAATGATCGCATACGCTGACGTGGTGACTATGGTCACCTAATCCATATTATTGAGACGGCAATCTTGGGCTCACTCGAATGCAAAGATCCGAATGCAGATGTAGAGTCTGAAGAGCTGTTGATTACATGGAAAGTGTTTGATGATAATGTTGAAATCTTGATTGAGAACCCGCTTGAAGTGATGCCTGAGAATCGTGGTTTGCGCATTTTTGAGGTAACAGAGTTAACTACAGGGGATGTGCCTCAGCGCATACGCCTGGAGTATCTTTATTGGTCGATCTCGATATCGATGCTAGAGCATTATGACGGTGCAATGATGGCATTGAAAATGAATGACACGATCGGCGTGAAAACCACCCTTGGCTTCAAGATGGAGAATATGGAAGCTTCAGCGAGTCAGCAAAAGCCGATCGGTGGTTTGAGTATCGAGGCCAAGCATCCTAGCAAGTCTGCGATGCCTGCGTTACCGTTTTGCTTGAGTATTTTAATTGTTGAAGATGACCCGATTAGCCGGGAATTGATGTCGCTACTATTGGAGAGAGCCGGTCAAAATACTAGCAACGCTGCAAATGGGCAGGACGCGCTCGATCTATTGGAGTCGGGTCAGACCTTTGATTTGATTTTGATGGATATTGATATGCCTATTCTAGATGGCATTATGACCACCCGTGAGATTCGCCTAAAGGAGCAAAGCGAGGGCGTGCCTCAAACTCCAATTGTGGCTGTCACCGCCTTTAATACGCTGTCAGATCAAAGTAAATTTAAGAAGGCAGGTATGGATTATTTTCTTAGTAAGCCTGTTTCCTTTCAGGATTTACGCTCGATTTTAATCGAAGTGACACGATCAGCCAAGTAGGGTGTTTCACGTATAGTGAACAATTTGTAAGGGCATTGTTAAAGCGGTCTGTCCGCATTGAAAGCACTTGCTTCGGGAGGAAATTCACGGACTTTCATCCCCCCCATTTCTTTCAAATGTTCACTCCTCAACTAATGCTTACTCGTTTCATGGACCTGCGTGTCGCGGTAGTGCTGTGTCTATTTGGAGGCACCTTGGTGCAGGCAGAGGTTCGCCCTTATGAGCGGCAGATCATTGCATCAGTGCTCGTCTTAGAGGCAGCTTGCCAGGGAGAAGAGGGCATGCTAGCGGTGCTCCATGTGTAAAAAAACCGAGCTAAAGGAAACCCCAGTCGTGCGGCCGCAGTTGTGGCACGTCGCAAAGCTTTTTCATGTCTCAATGAGATTACTTCGCAAGCTCAGCCTGATTATGGCCCCGCGATTGCTAGAGCCATGAATGATCGCACATGGGACGATGCCTTACAAATGGTCGACGCATATTGCGCAGGGGAACTGGGCTCAGATATTACAGATGGGGCGACTCATTATTGCATTCACCCGCCAAAGAGTTGGCGTGAACAGATGGCATTCACCAAGCGGATTGGCGCGCATGTCTTTTTCCGTGAAGGCTGAGCCCTTGCTAAGAGCTTAGCTGCATACGGTCACCTGCACGTGTTTAGGGCAAATTGGAGTGGCACTCACTGGAGAAAGTGTTCGGTAAAAATTGGAGACTTGCCTTCGTCGCCGTCGCCGATAGGGCGAAGCAATGAGGTGTGCCTGCGGCAATGACAGAGGCATTGCCCTCCAAATGAAAGTGATTAGTGTCCTCTCGATAAACCTGCTTGAGTGAGTGCTATTTGAGGCAACACAACATGGTGAATTTAGCCGACTTCAGCTTGATTTATTCAAGTCGACACGATGAGATTATGATCAATGGCTGGCAAAAAAAGTAAACAGGAGAGCATTTTCATTCTGGGGCATCCCATGCATAAGGCCGAGCTTTACAAAATAATCGCTTTTGTGGGATGTGGGCTGGTGTTGATTGCTAGTTCCGTTGCTTTCATTCTACGTGAGCTTGAGTCGCCTGCTCAAGTAAGCGCTTCAGCCGATGAAGCTGTTTCGATTGTGGATACCACTCCTATTAGGCCTACTCCTCCAACTCTGATCGAGGAGCCAGAGGTACGTAAGATCGTGGATATGTCAGCACTTTCAGGGATTGAAGCAGTGCTGGAACGGCACGCGCGTGTGACTGGGTATTCTGAAATTCAGCACATGCGCTTTTATGGCACTTACTCGTCTGCTGGTGTCGAAATGGAGATTATCTATATGGCTAAGAAACCTCACTTTTTCAGGCAGACGGTTATGTATAGAAATATAGAAATGGTCGCTGGCTACGACGGTGAGCAAATGTGGCAATCGCGAGCGCACGGATTTTTTGACGAATCGGATGAGTCGCTCGTGGCAATGAATAATGTTTTATTTATGTTTGGTGTGGCACTTCCTTATCTGGTCTGGGATTTTGAAAAGGGCGTTTCGGCACGTTCAACATTCGAATTATTAGACGAAGAAATATGGAATGGGCACCGCTGTTCAGTTATTAAGAATAGTGGTCTGTTTGATGACCCCATCTATCATTATATTGATAAAGCCACAGGCCTAGAACTCAAACGGCATATGATTTATAAAGCTGCTGGTGAAGCGCAGCATGAGGTAGAGTATCGTTATTTATCTCCGCTTCCAGGGAGTGAATATAAGCTGCCCAGCGGAGCAGAAGTGTATATCGATGGTGCATTGTATGGCACCACAAAGCACGAAAAGTTCGAGATGGAGCTAATTATGCCAGACTTTTTATTTCAGCAACGATAGACGTTTTGCGTGAAGCCACAAAAAAACACACTCTAGATTCAGAGTGTGCTTAAGTTTGAAAGAACTTCGGCTATTTAAGCTGATGTCACCTTCGTGGCGCAAGGACCTTTAGGTCCACTACCGACTTCGAATTCGACATTTTGACCGTCCTCAAGCTTTGCATAGCCATCGGTTTGTATTTCGGAGTGATGGACGAAAAGGTCTTTGCCTCCGTCTTCTGGGGTGATGAATCCGTAGCCTTTTTCAGCGTCGAACCATTTTACTATTCCTGTGCTCATATTTGTTTTACTTACTTGTATTAATCGCAATCCCGACTGCTTGCCAGTATTGCTAGCAAGAGGGTAGCCTAAGAAAAGAGCTTTGTCGCTAATAAACTTAAATAGCAATTTCAGTCTGTTTATTGGCTTGCGAGCCTCGATAATGTCTTCGTTGATTGAGACATGGCTGAACTACCCAATTGCCCTAAATGCGACTCTGAATACACTTACGAAGACGGGACCGTGCTTGTTTGTCCGGATTGTGATCATGAATTTACAGTAGCGGAGAGCGTGGCTGAGTCCGCATCGGCTGAACCCGAGTATCGTGATGCATACGGCACACCCTTGGTGGATGGGGATACCGTCACTGTGATTAAAGATCTAAAAGTTGGTGGCACCTCAAGCACGCTTAAAATCGGCACCAAAGTGAAGAACATCCGGCTCTGCGGAGGTGACCATGATATCGACTGTAAGATTCCTGGCTTTGGTGGAATGAAGTTGAAGACTTCAGTCGTTAAGAAAGCGTAGTCTCGCCAGAGAGCGCTGCAAGTTCGCGGCAGGAAAGCGGTGCTTACGATGAGGCAGGTGCTTGAACCAGACGTAGCTTGAGCGTGGTTTCACCGAGCTCGATGCAATCGCCAGAGACCAGTTTTTTACGTTTTTGTGTTTCAACGACTCCATTCAAAGTCACTTGTCCCTCCGCGATTAAGGATTTGGCTGCACCACCACTAGGGGCGAGGCCCTCAAACTTGATCAGTTTGTAGAGCTCGATCGGCTCACGGGTTATTTCGACTTCTTTTTCCATGTTGCGACAGATTGAGTCGGACGCGCACATTGATGCAAGTGCAGAGTGCTTGGAGGCTCATGTAGGTGAAAGCGATCTTTTAATGATTTATTCGAAGCAGTGGTATTTATTGTTCAAAGGTGCCTCGGCAGCGTTGAACTGCTTTGAGCAGGCTGTCGGCTTCTCCGACATTGCCTGGGAAAACGATGTAGGGCAGGTCGGGAAACTTTGAAGCTTGGTCGGCTGACCAGACGGGCACACCGGGCAAGACTTGACCGAGCACGCGGGCGCGGCGGATCTCGAGTGCTTGAGTGGCAATATCGCTGGAGGTGATACCGCCTTTGGCGATCAGCCATACGGGTTTGACTTCAAGTTGTTTGACCAGCTGGACGAGTGCCTCTGAGACACACTTGCCAATACGTAGGCTCTCTTCTGCATCGTCGGAGCTGATGAGTTGCCGCGATGTCATGAGTAGCACGTCTTGCCCATCGGAGAGGCATTGATGTAACAACTCGGCTGCTTGTTTAAGTGCGTTGTTGCGTTGATCTCCGAGGAGTTCGGGCACTGATAACTCACAGGTCTTTAATGCAGGGTCTTGCAGGAGGACATCTAGTTGTTGAGTCGTTTTTGGCACATACGATCCGGCAACAATCAGACCACCTGCATTGGATGTGTGCAGACTTGTCTGATCGAGCAAGGCTTGTGGCTTTTGCTCAATATAGGCAGGGATGAAGTCGGCCGCAGTGCGAAAAAGAAAGCGTTTTTGCTGTGCTTCTGCGAGCTTCAGACCGGCACAAAAAGTCGCCAGTTCTTGAGGCTTGGCTGCGTTGACGATAACGTAGCTGCCTTGTGGGCATTCAGTCAAACGGGTTGCGATCTCACTTGCTTGAAGACCTGTGGGGATGGAAATCACGTCGTTGCGGTCGACTCGGCCCTCGGTTTTTTCAACAACGTAATCGCGTAAATTCGAAGATTGGTAGCCGAAGGCGGCATCTTTGGCGAAGGGGGTCTGTGCGGCGGGAATGAGTGTGTCTGCATCGCGGACATAGTGCACGTCGTCGATGGTCACGCGTCCGCCGGCTTCAAAGTAGGGGATGAGTAGGGTCGCATGAAAAGGGCCGAGTGCTTCGTTGAGCGTATCGGTCTCCAGTGGAAAGTGCCCGCGCAAGGTCGAATCGCTGCGCGAGACGACGGTGAAGGGTATGCCGCCTGCAGCTTCTTTTAGATTGGCGGCAATCTCCTGGTTCAATGCGCGTGCTTGTGTTGGAGGCATCGCCCGCGAATTGGTTAGGATGAAAAACGCAGGTTCACTTGCGGTGAGTGCCTGTCGAAGTGTCGGCACATCCCAGACGGTTAGAATGTCGAGACTGTGGACTGCTTGTGTCCCGGTGGGGTCGTCGTCGAGGATGATTAGTTTCATTATGCGCCGGTGACTTCTACGATGATGTTGTCGGTAGCGGACTTATCGAAAAAGAGCGCGCGTTTCCCTTGTGTGCCTTGGTGTGCGTTGGGAGCAGTGGCCACTGGGGCGTTCGCCATGGCCTCGTCGACGTTGTCCACATTTAGGCAGAAATGGTGTAGCCCTGGGCCGTTTTTGGCGAGCCACTCATGTAGTGGATGGTCGGGCACGATGGGCTCGACGAGTTGTAAATGCGTGTTGCCGAGGTCAAGGTGCGTGAGGCGCACAGTGTCGTCGTTGACGGTTTCCGAGCAAACCACTTCAAAGCCCATAGTGTCGCGCCAGAGTTTGAGTGCTTCTTCGGTGTTTGGCACTGCGATGGCGAGGTGGTCGAGTCCGTTGTGTTTCATAAATGCTATTCAGTTGGAATTTTCCAGCCGTGCTTGGTAGCGGCTTCGTAAATGGCTTGTTGGGCTTCCATATTCTTTAAGTAATCCTGTCCGCTCGTTTCGAACTCACTGCCGTCAAGCATACAGTCGACGAAGTGTCGCTGACAGGCATAGGGGCAGTCGCCTGCAAACCCACGATCATGGTGCTCGTAATCCAGCGTCACGGCAGATTCGCCGAGTGCTTGATAGTCGATCTTGCCGTCGGTGTGCAAGCGCAGGGAGCCCTTGCTACCTTCGACAAGCATCTCGCCAAAGGTGTAGCGCGCTTTTGTGCCGGTCGGTGGTTCGTTGTAGCGGTTGGCATCCCATGTAGATAGGCAGCCGTTGTTGTGACGAATAATCATGAGCCCGCAGTCCTCGGCTTTGATCACCGGGTTGAGTTGGCGCAGCCAGCAGTCGACTTCTTCGATGTCTCCCATTAAGTAGCGAAAGGTATCGATAAAATGGATACCAGTTTCGTAGATCAAGAGACGAGGGTAGTCGCAGAAGTAAGGCTGGCGAGGTGTGTATGGGGTGTCGCCCCATCCGTCGCCCATCCGCGAGCGCATATTAAGCGAGAACGGGGTGCCGATCGCGCCTGCCTCAATCTGTCGTTTGATTTCCCGATGCCAAGGTTGATAGCGGAAGTTCTCGTGGATCATGAGGCGGACATTACTACAGTTCGCGACGAGCTCTTTGGCTTTTTCAAAACTCCCAGCGAGCGGCTTTTGGCAAATGATGTGGATGCCACGCTTGGCAGCTTCCGTGCACATTTCGAAATGTGTCGGCGGCGGTGTGATCACGTCAACGAAGTCGGGTTGCTCTTTATCGAGCATTTCACGCCAGTCCTCGTAGCTGGTTTCGATCCCGTATTTCTCAGAGATGGTCTTGCGTTTCTCTTCATCAAGATCACAGAAGGCAATGATCTCGACCTCCGGAATACGATTCCATGCCTCGTATTGAAAGTGCCCGAAGTAGCCGGCACCGATGCATACACCTTTGAGTTTTTTCATGATTTGATTGTTTTAATGGTCATGGTAGCTAAGTAAAATAAAGACGTCTCTGGCAGACTCAACGACTTCTTCTTTGATTTCATCTTCTGTAGGATTTTTCAGAATTCTAAGTATTTCATCTTCTAGCCCAAGTAGCACCTCAGAATCACAATGGACGAGTAATTCTGAAATTATCGATTTTTTCCATAGAGTGTCCTTTCCGCACAGGATGCCCCTAATTGGTTCGATTATTTCTTTTCCTTGTTTTGAGAGCAACTCTGCGACTGGAAGAGCGACGGGCCAGTTTATATCTTGAAGCCATTCTAGTAGTTGAGGAATCAATGGCTTGAGGTCCTCATTGGACAAACGCTTAAGCTTCATGATCGAAGCGGTGTCGAATTTGTCATTGGGTAAACTCATATTATAGAACTTTAGTCGGAGCGTCAGGGGTAAATACTAATGGTTTCAAATTGCTTCTAGGGTGTGGCGGATCGTTAAGGATAACGATCCCTACCTCTGTGATCGAGATGGTAGGGCACGATATCCTTATCGTGCCGTTTCATAGCGGCCAGGCAACAGCTCGGGCGGGAGCGCCATCACCTTCGTGGATTTTTAAGGGGAATGCGGCAAAGTAAACCTTTGCGGGGAGTTGCTCAAGATTACAGAGACCTTCAACGATGGTGACTTTACCTTGGAGTAAAATTTCGTGGATTCGGGTGACTTCTTCGAGCTTCGCGACGTCGGCAACGGAGGGTGGTTCGACGCCGAGGACTTTGACTTGCTGATCCACGCACCATCGTGCGAGGTCTTCAGAAATGCGTGGCAGACCGAGTCGGAAGATTTCGTCATTGTCCGCGTGTTGGCTCCAACCGGTCAATAGAAGTAAACTCTCGTTTGCTTCGAAAACGTCTGCAAGGGAGCCGAGATGCTCAACCGTGATCAAGCTGCCCGGTGCAACTTGTTCACGCAGGTCGACTACGTGAGCTGGACCCATACAGCGTTGTAAGGGCAGGGTGTCGATTGTCTCGTCGCCCGCACCAAAGTGCTTCTGCGCATCCATGTGCGTGCCTGCGTGCGAATACAGATGGAGAGTGCGCGCATTCCAGCCGTTTTTTTCGAGCTGCTTGGCTGGCTCATAGTCCACCCCGCGCTGCCCTTTGGTGAGGGTAGCGGTCAGGTCGATAATGTTCTCCGAAGGGATCATGTTTATAAGAAGGTAGAATTTAGAAGGTAGGAGGTAGAAGTCAGAATAGAAGCACCTTCACATTCAAGGGGAGGGTTCTCTTTACAATTAAGCTCATGATCAAAGATGTTAAATTTAGATTGCTGCGGTTTGGTCTCTGTCTCCTGACTTCTACCTCCTACCTTCTACATTCTAGCTTCTGAATTACAGTTCCGCGATCACGGCGTCGGTCATTTCAGTGGTGCTGAGCTTGCCTCCCATATCGGGAGTGCGCTTGCTCGGGTCTGCGAGCACGCGTGCGACGGCGTCTTCCACGACTTGTGCGGCCTCGGTCTCGCCGAGCCATTCCAGCATCATGCCGCCGGAAAGAATCATGGCGACGGGGTTGGCGATATTCTTACCTGCGATATCCGGAGCGGTGCCGTGCGAGGGTTGGAAAATGCCGTGCTCCGTGCCGACGTCGCCGGAGGGTGCCATGCCCATTCCGCCGACGATACCCGCAGCAAGGTCGCTCAAAATATCGCCAAACATATTCTCGGTTACGATCACATCGTAAACGTCCGGCTTGCGCACCATGAAGAGCGCCATCGCATCGACGTAAACGTAGTCACGCTCGACGTCGGGGAATGCCTCGCCGACTTCATCGAAGATCTTGCGGAAAAACACCATCGATGGGAGCACGTTTGCTTTGTCGACTAGCGTGCAATGCTTACGGCGCTTTCGGGCATGTTCAAATGCGGTGCGGCAGACACGTTCAGCACCGGCTCGGGTGATACGCATCACATCACGGCTTTCCATGCCGTCGGATGCTTCCTGATTCAGGCGTGCGGAAAAGAGTCCCTCGGTGTTCTCACGAACAAGTAGGAAATCAATTGGGCGCTCGTTGCCATAACCTTTCAGCGGCGAGTCGATCGTGTTGTAAAGTTTGATCGGGCGCAGACCCGCATACAGATCAAAGCGCTCACGCAGGTCGATTTGCGGAGTCATTTCGCGACCGTCTGGCCAGCGAACGCTCGGCAGACCCATCGCGCCGAGCAGGGTCGCGTCAGTTGCTTCGCAGGCTTGCATCGCGCTTTCCGGGAGCGGGTCACCGGTGCGGAGATATTCTTCGGCGCCGACTTCGTGCGTGCAGAATTCAAACGAAAGCCCCGGGCGTTTCGAGGCGAGCAGGTCCAAAAGGCGCGTCGCTTCGCCGGTAACTTCTTTGCCCACGCCATCGCCGGGGAAAACGGCGATTTTATAGGGCTGCTTATGGTTAGATGTAGAAGGGGGGAGCATGTTGGTCTATAAAGAATGAGTTAAGAACACTTGCCAGATAAATATGGAACGTGCCGTTGCGGACTTCTAAGCCATTGCGCACAGCTAGGCGAATTAGGCGGACGGAATTTGGAACCACGAATGGACACGAATAAACACGAATTAATGAGAGCCATGGATTAGCGTTGGTGCGGCCTTTTCGAATTTCAGTCTTTCTTAGAAGAAGATTTGAGTTTTTGTTCCTCTCGTTTGTTTCGCATTTCAATTCCTAATCGGAATAGCAATGCGGCAAAAAATGAAAGCAAGAGTGGGGCGGTTACGATTAGTAGTGGAATTAGAACCAATAGAGCTGCGCCGATGACTACGAGCAACACGAGGTATGATGGTTCTATCATTTTTATAGAGTGAAAAACCTTCCGCCATGGTGTGTGAAATTTTCAGTTATCTGTGATTAATATTCGTGTTAATTCTTGTCCATTCGTGGTTCCAAACTACTCTGCATTGCCACTACGCTGTCCAAGCACCGCTTGCTTGATCGCACTTAGTTTCGTGCCGACCCATGGGATTTGTTGCAGGAGCAAAATCAAAATAACCCCGCACAGGATCAAGCAGACTGGCCGTTGGAGCATCGGTAACATACTGCCTTCGGTAGTCAGTAGGGCACGGCGGATATTTTCATCGGCCATGGGCCCGAGGATGAGGCCGATCACCAGAGGTGAGATCGGATAATTCATACTCATCATTAAGTAAGCGAGGATGCCAACGGGCAACATCAGCATGAGATTGAAGGTGCTCAGCCCCAGGGCGTAAGATCCCAAGACACAGAGCAGTGCAATCACGGGCATGAAGAGGGGCGCAGGGATACGCAGTAGTTTGACCACCTGTTTCGCCAGAAACAGTCCGTTACAAAACATGGCCAGTGACGCCAGCACCATCACCGCTGTCACTTCAAGTAAGAACTCGGGTTTGTCAATTGCCAGGGTTGGTCCCGGGTTGACTCCATGCAGCATGAGTGCACCGAGCAGCATGGCGGCCGGGGCACTGCCCGGAATACCTAGTGTTAAGAGCGGAATCAAGGCACCACCAATGCAGGCGTTGTTGGCAGTTTCGGCGGCGATGAGACCCGATGGGTTGCCTTCGCCAAAAGGTTTTTCCTCAGGTTTTGGTTTCTTGGATTTATTGACACCATAGGAGACCCAGCCGGCAATGTCTTCACCAATCCCGGGCACCGCACCAATCCCGACACCGATCATCGATGAGCGGAAGATGGTTTTGATGTTCTTGAAAATCGTTTTGATCTCCGGAACCACACGGGTAAATTTCTGCGCTTGGACCAGTGATTTTCGCTCACTAAGGACTTTGATGATTTGTGGAATACCAAAGGCACCGATGAGCACCGGGACGATATCGAGACCACTATCCAATTGCGGATTATCAAAGGTGAATCTCGGGAAAAACTGTAGTGTATCGCGCCCGACCATTGCCATGAAGAGACCAATGAAACCTGCGATCCAACCTTTGATCGCATTGCCTTGGCTCGCCAAGGTGCCGCTGATGAGGATGCCGAAAATGGCGAGGAGGAAAAATTCGAAGGACGTGAACTGCAGCGCAACGCTCGCGATCAATGGTGCCATCAAGACCAGTATCAGCAGACCGAATACGGTTCCAATCATTGAGGCGGTCGTCGTCAACCCGAGTGCCCTGCCTCCTTCTCCGCGACAGGCCATCGGATACCCATCCACTGCAGAGGCGGCTGCGGCTGCAGTCCCGGGAATATTGATCAGTATGCTTGGATAAGACCCACCGTAAATCGCACCCACGTAGAGTCCAAGAAGCGCAAGCAGGGCAGAGCTCACATCAAGGCCGTATGTCAGAGTCGTCAGCAGAGCGACGCCGAGGGTGGCGGTCAAACCGGGCATCGAACCAAAGATGATACCCAGAAAGCTGGCACCAAAAACAATCGCTAGATTTACGGGGTCACTTGCGATGCCCCATAGGATTTGTGTGAACTGTGCGAATGTTTCAAACATCTGGTTTTATCAAAGTGACTATCTCAGGTAGCCGTAATAGAGGTGATCCATTAAGCGGAGGAAAGCACCCTCAGTTGGCATGGGAACCAGTAGGAAATATTTGAAAGCAAGGACGATCAACAGCGGTAGGAGAATGATGCCGATGATGAGCTGTTTGCGCTGGGTTCGTAGCCCATTTGCTTGCAGATAAATCCAGGTTTGTGCCCATGCGAATCCAAGTAGTGAGAGGACTGCCGTATCGGCTAGAAGTATTTGCTGGTGCTGTGAATCCAGATTCAGAGTGAGCCCGATGATGAATGCAATCAGGCTCGCCACACTGATCATGATCATTAGCTGTCGGTTTAAGGCGGCAGCGTCCGGTAGATAGAAGCGAGCGGTCAGACATAGCAGGAACAGCCAGCTCGCGATCATGAAATCAGTATTGGGGATCAGACCCACTACATAGAGCACAAATAAGACGATGATTTGTAGCTTGGCTCGCTTGCTTTCATTCAGCGTTTGTACACTCCAAAATGTTTTTTGCACTACCGTGCTCCAGCCCAACTTTGAACCAGACTTAACCATCTGAAAACCACTCAAAACCAGTAAGCAAAAACCAATGAACAGCGGCATGAGGGCCGGTGACACATACCAAGCATTCGTGACCCCTCCATAGTCGCCTTCGATCGGATATTGACTGCTTTGCCAGATCATCCAGAGGGCAAAAATAGCGAGCGCACAGGAGGATATGAAATCCTTGCGTGCAGCAGTATCCGTTGGGCTATTCGTGCTCATGTCAGGTAATTAATTGGGGCGTTCAATGTTTAATGTTTCCGGATGTCTGCGGGTCACACCGAGGTCCTGTAACGTCCATGCAAAGAGTGATTCTAATGTGCTGAACTCCTCTTTGGCGGCCTCACCGGATGCGCCCGAAATAACAAAGTAATTCTGCTTCGCCCAGGTCTGCACTTTTTCACTTTGAAGGGCTTCTTCGAAAGCTTCAGTTAGTAGCTGTTTGATCTCAGGAGAGGCGTCGTCCTTGATCGCAAAGCCGATTACCTGTGTGATCGGTAAGTGCTGCTGCAGCTCTGGAAACACTTTCAAGGCCGATGGGATGTCGCCAATGGTCGGATCACTAAAATCATCGGTTCCAAGCATGGCCAAGGGACGTAGCTGACCGCTCTTGATCAGTTGCTGCTGCTCGGCCAATGAGGTGATGACTAGATCGACTTCACCGGTAATCGCTGCCGTTTGAGCTGGGGCAGATCCCGGATAGGGGATGAAACTGAGCTCGGTATCCGAACCTTTTGCAAACGCCAGTAGGTTTAAATGGTGTAAAGAACCAGAGCCACCAGCAGATGCTTTCAAAGTGCCTGGGTTTGCTTTTGCATACGCTACCAGCCCTTCAATATCTGTGAGCTCCGAATCCTTGGAGACGGAGATTAGGTCCACCGACCCACCCATGATGAACGGATACCAGATGTCCATACGCTCATCCCAGCCACCCATGACCGCGGCTGTCACGCAAGACTCGCTGAGCCCTACCAGCGTGTAGCCATCACTTGCCCGCTGCTTTACGTAGTGGAGCCCTAGCGAGCCCGCTATGCCGCCTGGCTTGTTGCTCACATTGATGTCGACACCCAACACACGCGCGAGCTCACCACTGATCATACGATTGGCAACATCCGTGCCGCCGCCTGCGGACCAGACCACGATATTACTAATCGGCCTAATTGGGTAGTCCAAGTTCTCGCTAGGCAGTTTATAGGCAGCCAGCAGAACGCCCGCGACAAGGAGGACCATTACAAGATAGACTGGAGCCTTACGCACGGCTTTAGCTTGTATAGATGGCTCCATAGTTGAGGGTTATGAGTTTTCAAACAGGTAATCAGCGATAATCGGTGTTTAGCGATTGATCGGAAATTATTCTTGTCAGCATTGAATGCCGCAGGGGGGAGTAGACAGAGGGGGTAAGAATATTCGGGAATTAATAGAGAGATCGAAACACTTGCCAGTTTTTTAATTAGTTTTTGGCTGAGCCAATATCCCCAAAACGCTCCATTTTATACGAGGAAACTAAGGAGGCCACGAACCAAGTCAGCATTTAGATCAATTATTTTTTATAATCGATATTAGTCGCTGTTAGGTTTGTGTATTTCGATTTCGATGACGCTATGTCGATCCTCGTCAAATTTTATTCTGTAGGACCACCCATTCCCTGAATGTGATGAAGTTCCTAGAATTGGTTCTTCAAAAATCTGTGGGTATCTTTGATGTAATTCTTCAAAAGTATCTCCTACCTCGACTCTCTCGATAACTGCGTAAAGTGCCTTTTGTCCAATGGCTCCGTCTGCCAAAATGTGGGTCGTGTATGGGAAATACGCTATCCCAAGAGGTAATAGAACGAATCTTACGAACGGGAAGAATAGTATCGGTAATAAAAACGAAAAACTGGTAGGTATGGGGAACTTTGCTTCTAGAAACCAAAAAATGCTGCCGCCGATCACTCCAATCAAAATCGGCCACCAGATCAAAAATATGATTCCGAATTGAAACAGTGCAGCTACGAGTAGAAACGACAAAGTCGTTGCAAGCGTCCAAGACAATAGGCAAAGCCAGTATTTTGTTTCACTGCCTCTTCCGATCTTCAAAGAAACGGGTAATCCAACCAGTAGCCAGCCGAGAAATGTGAAAATTAATGGCCAGAATAGGAAAAAATCAAAGTCAGTGATATATCCGAATCCGGTCGATCGGAATTGCATCGAAGTCAATAAGCCAATTAACGGAAAAAACCAGCCGATGAATGCGGAGAAGAAGCTATGAGCTGCTTTATTCATTTCCTTCCTAATGTCAGTATTTCAATACCTCTTGACCCACCTTGAACTTGATTTGCTTGAGTGGAAATAAACAGGTTCTAAATAACTGATGCAATCAATTAGGGTGTCTACTGGTTTTTACCTTTGGTTTATTCGCCAGCGACTTTTTCCGCTAGCTACATTGCTGCTGGTTGGTCGGTATATCCTTCAGCGCCTGCAGGTGTATACCAATGTGCCATGTCGATGTCTGGATTGAGTTCGAGTCCTTTTGCCCAGCGCTCAGCGACGTCTGGTGTGCTGATGTAAGGCCGTCCTATTGCAATCATGTCGGCTGCGCCATTTTCGATAGCGGCTTCGGCGCTGTCTTTGTCGTAGCCGCAGTTACCCATGAGTGGGCCGCTGAAGACTTTGCGGAAATCTTGGAGTGTCATTGGTTCGCCGAGTTCATGGAAACCAAATGCGAGGCCGTCCATTACGTGTAAATAGGCGAGGCCAAATGTATCGAGTTGACTGGCTGCGTATGTATATTGCTCGCGGTAGTCGGTCGAGCCCATGTCGTTGAAGGCTCCATTAGGCGATAGGCGAACGCCAACTCGATTAGCGGGGAAGACTTCGCAGACTGCGGCGACGACTTCGAGCAAGAGGCGTGTGCGATTTTCAATACTGCCTCCGTATATGTCTGTGCGGTGATTTGTTTTTGATTCTAGAAATTGGTTGAGTAAATAGCCATTTGCTGAGTGCACTTCGACTCCATCGAAGCCTGCTGTCTTGGCCCGTCGGGCGGCGGCCTTGTAGTCCGCGATGACGCCAGCGATTTCATCTGTTTCCAACGCGCGAGGCACCTCGTAGTCCTTTTTGCCTGCTGGTGTGTGAATCTGGTCGCCGTCAATTTTTATGGCAGATGCGGAGACTGGAAGCTTGCCGCCATGGAAGTCGCTGTGTGAGGCACGCCCAGTGTGCCAGAGTTGCAGAAACACGGTGCCACTGTTTGCATGCACGGCTTCGGTAGTTAGTTTCCATGCTTCGGTCATCTCGTCGGTATAGATGCCAGGGGAGTGATTCCAGCCATTGCCTTGCGCGGAGATCGTGGTGGCCTCTGTAATAATTAGGCCCACACCTGCGCGCCGCGAATAGTATTCTGCCATCAAGGCATTGGGGATGCGATCTGGACCTGAACGAGCACGTGTCATCGGCGCGAGTGCGATATGATTTTTTAGTGAGAGGTCGGAGAGCGTGGTCGGTTGGTAGAGCTTTTGTGTCATGTCTAAATGAGGCTAGATCGTGTGGATGTTTAGGCGGGGCATGTGCTTCACCTGAGTGTGCGAATGCTAATTAAGGTCACCCTTAGGAAACTCTTGCGGATTGGTGATCTGCATGGAGCGAAAGAGCAGGCCAGCAATGGCTGCCGCGACGATTTGCACTGCAACATAAATTGCCAAGGCACCCCATGGGATGAATCCATTGATGCATAGTGCGAGCGTTACTGCTGGGTTGAAGGCTGCAAAAGAGATGGGGCCTACGGAGTAGGCTCCAGCTGTGACAATTGCACCGATTGCGATGCCATAGAATGGATTGCCCTTGGTGCCGCTTGCAATCGCGACATTTAGTATGACCCACATCAGTGCGAAGGTGAAAACAAACTCGGCGAATAGGATGCGTCCGTAGTCGATCTCGATAGCTTTAACGCTCGCGATACCAGCTTGGTTTAAGAGTTGGACACTGAACGCAGCTGCCACGGCTCCGAGAATGATGACGGCTACAAATGGAATGAAGGCCTTCTTCGGGTGGGTGCCTGCAGAGAGGTATGTGACGGTTGTCGCTGGGTTGAAGTGCGCTTTGGAGATGTGCCCGCAGCTATATACGAGTGCGGCCAGTCCAATGCCTACGGCAAGTGGAGTGAAGGCGCCAGCCCCTGGGTCGGTGACACACATTCCTATGATTAAGTAGAGGAAGTAGGTGCCGATGAACTCAGCAATCAGTTTGTTTTTCATCGTAGCGGGATGCTGGATACGAGATGCGAGTGCATGGTTGATGCCTCGTATGTCGACACTTTAGTCAGGCGTTTTTCGAAATCGCTTCGCGATAACCAAAGGCATAAGCCTCGAAGACTAATTTAATTTCGTCGCGAATTCGGCGGAACGCGTCGATCTCGCTTTCACCTTCACGCTGTGCATGCGGCGGGTCTTCGAATCCCCAGTGGTAGCGGTTTACTTGACCTGGGAAGGTCGGGCAAGCTTGGTCGGCGTTGCCACAGACAGTAATCACGGTGGTGATCCCCTGGTCTAGGTATTTATCTAGGTGATCTGAAGTATGACCTTCGGTGCTGATGCCGAGCTCTTGTATCGCTTGAAGGGCGAGCGGATGGATTTCACCTTTAGGCTTTGAGCCTGCACTGAAGACCTCGAAGAGATCGCCTGCTATGTTACGGAGGATGGCTTCTGCCATGTGACTGCGACAGGAGTTGCCTGTGCAGAGAATGAGAACTTTTGGTTTAGACATAAGATGTGCGGGATGCGGGATGCGAGATGCGGGATGCGGGATACGGGATGCGGGATGCGGGATGCGGGATGCGAGATGCGGGATGCGAGATGCGGGATGCGAGATGCGGGATGCGAGATACGAGATTATTCGTTGTAGGTTTGTGGGTCTTCGTTGATTGCTGTGTTGTGCTGTTTTTCGACTGAGGTGATAAAGCGATTTAATTTTCTGCCGA
>Ga0209653_1000186_pt1 | contig 54511 bp, 76 predicted proteins | sample SaaInl6LU_22_DNA_FD_184644 | JGI IMG/M metagenome (GOLD analysis project Ga0209653, IMG submission 184644) | Marine microbial communities from expanding oxygen minimum zones in the Saanich Inlet - ESP_116LU_22_DNA (SPAdes) (version 2) | ecosystem: Environmental > Aquatic > Marine > Intertidal... | reverse complement strand
GCCATTGCTTGAGGCAGAAGATGTTGCTTATATGAAAGCAATAGAAGCAGATGACGAATTGGCAAAGGCGTATAGCGTTGCAGTTAAAAACAATCTGCGTGATGCGCCAGCCGCCCCTGCGATTGATGCCGCAAGCAACATGACTGAGCTAAAGGCCGCTTGGGATGTAGCTTTGTTGGGTGATAGCCCTTACTAATAGGAGTGATTTATGTCACGAGCAAGAGACATAGCCGATACTGGCGACAACAATCTTGATGACATCGTAGTTGATGGTTCAGGCAACGTGGGCATTGGTACGGATTCGCCAGCGACAAACGCTGAAATTGTTGGCGGGTCTTCTGGTTCTACAACAAACCTTTTGCAGATACGCTCTAACGCATCAACAGCGAATACAGGTTCAACAATTCGCTTCACCAATTCTGACACTGCATCATCTGCTTACGGTGCGGCAGAAATTACCGCACTACGCATTGATGTTGCTGGCGACACTGATTTGGTGTTTAAGCCATCAAAGGCTGGAACTATTTCAGAGGCTATGCGTATTCAAGGCGATACAGGCAATGTGGGCATTGGAATTGCCAGCCCTGCAACACCTTTGGATGTAACAAAAGCTGGTGGTGGAAACTTTGTTGCTACATTCCAAAACACTACATCTGCAACACCTTACGGAGTGCATATAAAAGAGCCAGCCTCTGCCGCAAACGGATACCCTTCATTTCAAGTAACCGATAACGCAGGGACAGGCGCACGGTTTAGGGTTGATAGTGGCACAGGCACTGTACTTTTTGGAACAACAAGCACAGCCGCACCATCTTTAGCATATATAAAAGATTCTTCTGGCGGTTATATAGAAAAAAACTCAAATTCAACAGGCGCAACAACAGCTTATGATTTCAAAATTAACGGCACAAGGGTTGGCTCTATTACAACAAGTGGCTCATCAACAACTTATTCCACCTCATCAGACTACCGCCTAAAAGAAAACGTGGTAGCAGACTGGGATGCAACCACACGCCTCAAGCAACTCAACCCTGTTCGCTTTAACTTTATCGCTGACCCTGACACCACAGTCGATGGCTTCCTAGCACACGAGGTTCAGGACGTTGTGCCTGAGGCAATCACTGGCACTAAAGACGCAATGCGTGATGAGGAATACGAAGTCACGCCAGCCGTTTTTGATGAGGATGGCAACGAGATTACACCAGCCGTTATGGGTACACGTTCAGTGCCAGACTATCAGGGCATTGACCAGTCTAAGCTAGTGCCGTTGCTAGTGAAAACCATACAGGAACTTGAGGCTCGTATAGCCGTATTGGAGAACGCATAAATGTCCTACATCGGTAAATCCCCCTCAACAGGTGTTCGCAACCGTTTTGTCTATCAGGCAACAAGTGGTCAGACATCTTTCAGCGGCAGTGACGCAGACAGCAAGGTACTTACCTATGCTGACAGCTTGTACTTGGACGTGTACCAAAACGGTGTCCTGCTCAAGCCAACAACAGATTACACTGCCACGACAGGAACAAGTGTTGTCCTGACAACTGCAGCATCCCTGAATGACATCGTTGAGATGGTGGCATACGATGTGTTCAATGTTGCGAACTCATACACAAAGACTGAAAGTGACAATCGCTACCCATTCAAGGGTAACAACAGTATTATTCGTTTGAATGGACAGAGCATAGATGCTGACATCACGATTGACAGTGATGAGAATGGTGTATCGGCTGGGCCTATCACACAGGACAATGCCACTGTCACTGTTAATGGATATTGGAGTATCGTATGACCAGCGTATTGAATGTAGATAGCATTGCAGCAAAGGACGGTACGTCACCTGTTGAGTTGACTAAACAAAGTGCGGCAAAGGCTTGGATAAGTATGGTAACGGAAACTAGCAACAGCGTTTCTGACAGTTTTAATATTGCAAGCAACACAGATAATGGAAACGGAGATTTTTCAATATCTTTTTCTAATGCTTTCTCTAACGCACACTACGCTACGTCTGGAACAGCCTCCCCCGGTTCTAGCACAAATCCTTATTTTCTTAATCCAAACAGAAATGGCTCTGATGGTTTGACAGTAGCCCCAACCACATCAAGCCAAAGGTTTAATACCACTGTTGCCAATGCCGCAGATGACACAGACAAAGTTTATGTTGCGGAACACGGAGACCTAGCATAATGGCAAGCATACTTAAAGTAGATGCCCTTCAGGGTGTAACCAGCGCAGGTGATATCGCAGTTACTAGCGAGGGTGGTAGTGCAACACAATCACTTCAGCAGGGGCTGTGTAAAGTTTGGTGTAATTACAATGAAAGCCATACTGTTCAGGACAGTTTAAATACAGCATCTGTAACTGATGGTGGTGTAGGAAGAGGAACTGTAAATTTTAGTAATAGCGCAAACAATAATGATTATTCAGTTCATGTTTCTACTAGCAATCCTGAATCAGCCGCGTTAAATGGTTTAAGAATAAGTGCAATGGCAACAACCAGCTATTCAACAGAACAGGTTAATAATGATGGGGCGTATGCTGACAGCTTCTTTTTACTGACTACAATGCACGGAGACTTAGCATAATGGCAAGCGAACTAAGAGTAAACACCCTGAAGGATGCTGCTGGTGCTAACAGCGTGGCTATGGAATATGTTGCTAACGGTAGTGCGAAGGCTTGGTTTCGTGTTTATTATAGCAGTGGTGTGCCAACAGAACGTGACTCATTTAATGTTGCGAGTTACACAGACACGGCAACAGGAAGAACGACAGTTAATTATACCAATGCAATGGGTAACGCAAATTATGTTGTAAATGGCACTAATCATTCAAACAACGATTCCAATATTTTGATTGGCTCTATAACAACCACAAATCATTTGTTCAATAACTACGATGGCGGCTACACAGACACTGAGTTTGGTGGAACAGTACACGGAGACCTCGCATGAGTAAAGCAGCAGAGTTAGCGGCACTGATTGGTTCGCAAAGTTCCCTGTCAAACAGGAACCTCATCATCAATGGTGCGATGCAGGTGGCACAGCGTGGGACGAGTTTTACTAATGCTACTTCTTACACTTTAGATAGATGGTTGGTTGGCAGTTTTTCTGGCTCTGGTGGCGATGTTGATGTAGAGCAAGGCACTTTCACACCAGCACAAGGATATCCTGAAAGATTTATAAATTATCTTCAATATACAGTAAACACTATGCCTTCATCACCAAATGAACCAAATCTACAAAATAGAATTGAGGATTGTTTAACTGCAAATGGCGAAACCGTTACTCTGTCTTTTTGGGCAAAAGTTACTAGCGGAACAGCTACGATTGACACCAATCTTCTTAATAATAACGGTGGGTCTGGTGGCAATACGACAACTGCAAGCCACTCACTCACAACTACTTGGACTAAATTTACTCAAACAGTAACACTTCCAGAGGTGACTAGTGGAACAACGGGAAGCACCACTTATGTAAGACTTAACTTTTCTATTCCACAAGGAACTAGCAATGGCACTGTATATCAAATCACAGGCGTCCAACTAGAAGTCGGCGAACAGGCCACGCCGTTTGAACACCGTAGCTATGGCGATGAGTTGGCTAGGTGTCGTAGATACTGCAATGTGATTGCTCCTAATGTTGCGTATGCTCATTACGGTTTTGTAGGGTTTTGTGAAAGTTCTACTAAAGCAAAAGTTCTCTACACATTTCCTATGGAGATGCGCGCAACACCTTCTTTTACTAGGTCTGGTAGCTTTGTGTACGATGGTGCTTCAGCCAACCCAATCTTCAGTTCTGTTGATAATATTGCTCTAACTCCAACTAACTGCCGAATAGAAGATGTTGTTAGTAGCGGAACAACGGGGCAAGGTGTTATTTTAATTAACGATAATGACGCAAGTGCCACTATAAAATTTGATGCGGAGTTATAATCATGAGCGAAACAAACATTACATATGCTCAATATGTCAATGATTCAATGTCAGACAACGCATCTGGCATCAAAGCCACCATTGACGGCATTGAGATGTTCGTACCCCTAGACCCAGCCAACCGCCACTACGCAGAAATCATGCGTCAGGTAGAAGCTGGCGAACTAACTGTAGCAGAGGCAGAGTAAAGTGGAAATGACCAACCTAATTGATATGCTTCTTGGTGTCATCGTAGCTGGTGGTGCGTGGTTTTTGGTAGGCATGAGCAACGAACTCAAGCGTCTGACCATCCTTGTGAACAGAACACGTGAAGACTACGCAACGAAGACAGAGTTACGTGACGACATGGATAGACTGATGGAAGCAATTCACAGGTTGGAAGATAAGTTGGATAAAGTATTGCAGGGGAATAGGTAAGAAGCATGGCAGAACAAGACAGCACCCTCGCAGGTAAAACAGGCGAAGAACTACAGCAAGCAGTTATTCAACGGCAAGCCGAACAAGCCGACATGACAGCGTTGCCAACCGAGCAACAAATCACACCAACGGCTCTGGAACTCAGACCCGGAGAAGAGTTGGGTCCCGATGTAGGTGTGATGGGAGAGGTTGCACCTGTAGAGGCAGCTCCTGCCATCGACACAACTCAGTTTGTACAGGCTGCACCGACGCCAGCAACTCCTGTTGCAGTCGAAGCGGCTACCGTCGGAGAGGTTGCTCCAGCTTTAGCCGCAACGGGTCAGTTATCCGAAGGCTCCCTAATGGAAGCAGCACAGGGCCAACTCTCCCCTGAGAGCATGGCTGTTGCTGCAACGGAAGAACTTGATCCAAAAGGCACAGTCAAATATCAAATGGCTGAACTCCTGTCAACCATCAAAGAGGGTCAACCCCTACCCGCTTGGGCTTCCCCCGCTGCGCGACAAGCTGCTGCTGTAATGCAACAACGAGGTTTGGGTGCGTCAAGTATGGCTGCTGCTGCGATGGTAACGGCGGTAATGGAATCAGGTATTCCGATTGCTGCAGCTGACGCCAAGACGTATGCAACCATCCAGTTGCAAAACTTATCCAACAAGCAACAGGCCGTGTTGCAAAACGCAGCCGCATCTGCTCAGATGGATATGGCTAACTTAAACGCCCAACAGCAAGCCAACGTAAACAACGCCAAAGCGTTTCTTTCCATCGATCTCCAAAACTTAACCAACGAGCAACAGTCTGCTACGGTGAGTTATCAAGGTCAGCTACAGGCAATGTTAACCGACCAAGCCGCAGTCAATGCTGCTGCTCAGTTCAACGCCAAGTCCCAGATGGAACTTGACATGTTCTTTGAGCAACTTGGCTCACAAGTTGAATCCGCTACTTTAAACAGGGTCGCGGCAATCGAACAATACAACGTGTCGCAAACCAACGCAACGTCACAGTTCAACACCCAGATGACAGCGGCCCGTGAGCAGTTCAACGCGAACATGTCTGCACAGATTGCACAAAGCAACGCACAGTGGCGCAGAGACATCAACACAGCTAACACTGCAACTCAAAATGCAGCCAACCAGCAAAACGTGATGAACCTGCTTTCCCTCAGCCAACAGTCGCTTGCTAACCTGTGGCAAACCTATCGGGATCAAGCTGCGTGGACGATGCAAATTTCTGAAAATCGTGAGGCGCGCGCACACAACGCTGCCATGCAAGCCCAAGCAATTGCTGCAAACAGCGCGGCGTACAGTGATCAGTTTGAAGACATGTTGATTGTTCGATCAATCGACAATATATTTGGAGCGTTATAATGAGTTTTCTTAAACTTGCACTTGGCGCAGCAGCCCCCCTTCTTCTTGGTAAGGGTTTGGAGTACGCAGGTTCGGCGGGTGCAGAATACTTTGGAACTAATACGTGGACCGGAAGTTTTCTTTCGGGGGCATCTGAGTTCGGTGCAAAACTAGCTAGTCCGGAAAACTTGATGGGAGCGGTTACGGATCTTGCAGGAAATGTAATTGGGTACGACAAGTTTGGTATGGGTGACATGCCGGATGTTGCCAGAGTTTCACCAACGTCAGTATCTCCCGGTAATTTGGCGTCAGCGGGACAAGCCTCCCAGATACCTCTTGGATACGGTAACCGTGTTCCCAACATGTTGCAAAACTCCGGCAACGCACGTGCAATGATTTCCCGTGTCCAAACAATTCCCATCCCTCGCGCTACAATCACGGGATCAGGCCAGACAATTAGACTTGCGTCAGCAGAACTACCGAAATCAAAGGTTTAAAGAACATGGCACTTGATAAAATTACCCCTCTTGCAGCTCCCCCCGGACACTCTCTTACTGGTGCGCCGAAAAAGTGGCCGTGGGAGCGTCCCCCACAGATTGTTGATCCGAATGAAGCCGTTGATTTTATCATCGAACGAACTGAATCGATGGGTGAAGACGAGAGCTTTGCCAAGATGATGTTGGCAGGAATTACCGTCGAAGAGATTGTATCCCAGATCGCATTCAAAGGATTTATGGCAGGGATGTTTACCCCTGACGTTGCCGAACTGATCAAACCTGCTCTGTCGATCTACCTTGTTGGCTTGGCAGAGGAGAATGGCATCGAAGCCAAACTGTTCGTAACAGATCCTGAACTTGAAGAGAAGAGTTTCAACGACGCTGCGTTCTTCCGCACCCTGAAGCAACGCAACCCGAAACTGTACGGAGACATGGTTGAAATGATCAACGAGGAAAAGCGGATGCGGGTTGATAACCTGACACGTCCTGCCCCTGCTCCCGCCCCTGCTCCCGAACCTTCGTTCTTGAACCCAGAGGAATAATAGACGATGGCTATATCACTACCCGTACTTGCTTTGTATGCTGTTTCCGCAAAAATGCGAGGGGACAGAATTGCAGATGAAAAAAAGGCTGTTGCTGAAGCAGAACAGGCAAAACTTGACCTTGAAAATACACCACAATACATCATTGAAAATGAACAGGGTGTTCCAATGCTTGCGTCACCGAGTTGGTTTATGTCTCCGGCGTTTGATGCCAACAAAATTATAAAATACAAACCGTCTGCTAGCGACTCGTGGATTGATTGGACAGAGGACCAAAAGGCCAGCACCGTTCCGTTGTTCTACGGCAACAACACCTTTTTTACCGCTGACGAATCCCCTGATAACGTAGACAACGCAGTTCGAGCAGGAAATCGCACGTACAATGTTGACGGAAGTTACACAGACAATACCTACGATAAAGAGTTTTGGTACGAAACAGACAAGGCGGAACCCGGCCCCGACACTGAAAAGCAGTTGTATTCATTTACGGTAAGCGGAAAAACCTACGATAATCTCGAAGGTCAAGGGGCTGTTACTGATAAGTTGACTGAATTAGGTGTTCCTCGCGACATGTGGTCAACTATCCAATACTTTAGCACTGTCGTAAAAACCGACGAAAATAACAATCAAATCGGAGTATCCCAACCCACAAACGTGCAACTGTTTGGAACAAAGGAAGATCCCGTTGTTCCGGAAGAAATCACAACTCCGTACTATAGAACTGATCAGAGGACCGACGAGGGGACATTTCTTGAAATCCCGCAGTCGGAGTACAACCCAAACAAACACGGAAACATCACGGGTTCCTTTTCTATTAAGAAGAAAGGTGAAACCCTGACAGAACGAACAGAAATCTCCGACCAAGAACTTGCCAGCGCAACTGACGCCATCAAACAGTCTGACTATTTGTACTCATTCAAGTTTAATGATCAAGTCTTTGGTGGAATGGAGTCTATCAGCAACCGCAGCAACCGCATCTTGAATGTTGCAAACCAGTTAAATAACACTCCGAATATCATGAAGCATCTCGCCGACAATTCTGATGCACCAGAGGTGGTTGGATTTAGACGTGGGCTGTTTGCTGACGTGTTAGCTGAACACGAAACAATAATTGCTGCCGGGGACGAAATTTACCTAAAAAAGGATCTTATGGCTAATCTAATGATCGACACGGTAAAGAGTTCTTACCCAACACTCTTAAACATTCCCGGATTTAAAGAACTTGTTGACGATTATGATGAAAACAGACTTGGTGAAGTAGAAGAATCCAAAATTCTCCAGAACCCTGATCCGGAAAATATTGAAGTAACCGTATCTGCTACTCCAGTTCCTAACCCCAATAAACCTGTGGATCCAGAATCAAGTGACACGGCAATACAAATTATTCAGCACAGTTGGCCTAAGTCCTTCACTCCTTTGATCAATACTCGTCTTCTTCCGATTCTTACCAAGAGCAATCCAACGGGAATGATGATCGGTGACAAAAAGGCATCAAGTAAAACTTTAGCTAACATGGCTCTTGATAACTTCATCACTTACGAAATGGGAATTGATGGACGCCCTCTTGTTGATAGCAACGGCAACCGTATCGCATCTAACGATCAGCCAATTCTTTTTCAATTTAACGATTGGGCAAATACTGCATACAGCGGAAATCCAAACGTAGATGAATTAGCCGTGTTTGTTGATTTGATAGATCCTCGTAAGTCTGCTCTGAACAAACAAAATCAGAACATGATTCCGATTGCTCGTGATTTTTACACAATGACAGACGGTGATATTATTGTCGCAAACAATCTTGTGTTTAATTTGATGCCAAGTTCTCGCGGGGTTGATATCGCTATGGATGAACACTTCAACTTTGGTGGAAGTACGACCCAAAAGGCACAGTTTCTTCGCGCACAGATGGATGTTGCTGATAGTTCGCTACGAGCCATTAATGTTGTTGATGCCGTGCTAGATACCTACTACATGACTGACTCTAATGGGCAGTATGTACTTGACTCACGGGGAGATAAGATCCTTCTTGATTCAACAGCAGTTGCTAATATTTCTCTGTTTGCAGAAGGCGCACAGTACCTTGCTGGACGAGCAGCAGATATTGTTGGATTTAGTTGGGGAACAGCACAGTCTAAAGATCAGATGCTTGGGTACGCACAACAGGCACGTCTCCAACTACTCCAAAAAACTGATGAGGATGGAAATCCCCTGTTCACAGAAAATGAAGACGGCTTGTCTCTTATGGAACAGGAAATTGCTGCAATATCCGAAATCACTGATGCTAAATACGCTCAAAGACAGTTTTACACGGTTGTACTAGCGTACGAGATTGCTGCTGCTATTCAGGGTGGTACAGGTGGTCGTACAATTTCTGACCAAGACGTCGCGATGATCATGAGAGGCTTGCGTCAAAACTTTACTGCTTCTCCGCAGTCTCAAGTAAATACCCTCAAGGGCGTAAAGCAGATGTTACAACGTTTCAAGTTTCGTGCAGATGCGTTGAGTTCAAACGATTCAAAACGCCAGTTGGCTTACATTACCACTGAACGGCTGTTGAATACGGCTGGGTATGGAGACTACAGTGTTAACTTTACGGTTGGTTCAGTTGTTGACCAGATAGGTGGCGGAGTAACAAAACCTAAAGGGGTATCTGCGCTCGATCAAACTATTGCTACAATGGAAAACGGTCCAGAAATTTACAACGCTTTTGTCTTGGGGTCAATCAACGAATATCTCAGATATGAAAAAAGTCCGGAATATGGATCTCTAACGGAAGCAAAAGGGGGCATGGAACCGACCCTCTTTGAAGATTTAGTCGAAACCGCCAACTTAAACTTCATCAACCAGTACGGGGTAGGTCAATAATGGCTGATCAAAACGAACAGATGGACGAATTGGGGCTTGCCGGACAAGCTCTTAATATCTTAGCAAAAGGACCAACCATAGCTGCAACAGAAGAAGTTGCAAAAGATATGACGCCTCGTGAAGGCATGTTTGAACCTGTAACTGAACCAAAAACGTTCAAACCCGAAGACATCGAAGTTACCCGCGAAGAGTTCAAGATTCCGTTTACCGACACCCAGTTTCTTGGAACAGGTGTCACCACCGAACGGGGAATTAAATATGACTGGACGAAAGCCCAGAACATTGACGTGTCAGTTACCGACATTCTTCCGTTCGACGACAAGGAGTGGGTCCAGAACCAGTGGCAAAAGGCAATTCGGTTTGTTAATGCAAAAGGTGACTCGTTCGATGTTAGGAGAATGTCTGCTGAAGAAAAGATCGAAGCAGCCAACAAGTTTGGCGCAGTATCCATAGTTTACCCTAGCGAATATAATCCAGAAGGTCTAGTGAAACCCATCCCGTGGGACGAAGCAATCACCCGTTTTACCAAGTTACCTGAACGAATTGGGATGTCTCTTGAAGCAGGGGCAATCACTTTCGACGACGTGCGTCGCGCTCAATTTGCCAACAAATTGTTTGGTACGGTCTTTAGTCCCGATCCTGAGTTTGGTCGCGCAACCTACGCCCAGTACATGAACGAGTACCTGATTGAAAAAGGTATGGATGCTCGCGCTCGTTACATGATCATCAACAAAGGGATGAAGGGCTACGGGATGGATGAGTTACAGCGAGTTGTCACTGGGTTCGGTGAAAACACCATTAAGGCAACTGCTGAAACAACCCTGTGGGGTGCAGGGGAGATCAGTGGCTTGCTTGCAAACAGTTTTGGTATGGACGGTCCTGCCATCGCAGACTACCAAACACGTGGCGACATAATGGATTCGTGGTGGGAGCCGTCTTCTTATCGCATCCAAGAATGGGGTGCAGAAAACAACATTGAAATTTCTCTTGGGATTGCTGAAGACTTAGCAAGCATGTACACAGGGTACTTACCTCGTACAATCCAACTTGCGGCTGAAGTCAGGGCAGGTACTAGCATTTCCAATGCTCGTCAATATTTTCGCTCTGAAGCAGACTTAAAGCTCTTTAACGAGTTTGCTGAAAATCAACGCAAAGTTAACCCAAATCTAACCGACTCTCAGATTCTTGAAAACTTTACCGAAGAACGAGGTTTGGCGTGGGGACCATTTGGTCGGCTTAAGGGAGGGTATCAGCAGCGCATTGGTCAAGCATATCAAGTCCAAGATGCTAATCTTCCCGTGAACGAACGGACAGAAGTCAAACAAATACTTGATAGCCTTTCTGTTTATGATGAAAGACGGGGAAAGTTAGTTCAGCGGCTGAACGAGGATCCCTTGAATCCTTCAATTCAAAAGCAGATTGATCGTATTGATAGTCAAGCACTGGATTTACAGTACAAGTTGGTTGCTGTTACTCGTCGTAGCAACACACCAAAGTTTATTCGCGACACAAACATCCAAGATAACTACATGATTGTTGGTTCTGCAGCATTTGGTACATTCTTTGGTGAATTCTCTGATTCGATTGATGCAGAGATGGGTGAGTTAATCGGTCTTGGTACGGGGCTTGGCATGTCCATTGCAAAAGGAAAAATGCCCAACCTTCTTGCAACTATGGGTACAGTTGGTAGAGGCAATCGCAAAAAGATAGAATTTATTGCCAGACGGTTGCAAAACTACAGCCCAGAAATGCGCGATCTTATCACATACCAAGCCCAAAAGATGGATGAGTATCGCAACAAGTTGATAGATCTTGGGGTACAAGAAGATGCGCTTGACTTAACTCTGCCTGTCATAACCGACATTGTAACGTTGCGCCACTTGGTTGATACTGTTCAACGGGAAATCAGTGTTAAGGGTGTGATTGGTTCTGCTGAGTCTGAGAATTTGCAGAGATTGCAGCGTCTCGAAACAGAACTGAACGCTGAATTAAACAGGATTGTTGTTGATTTTAAACCAACAAACGAAGCCGAATCAAACTTTCTTGAGATGGTTCGCCAGTTTGAAACAGGTCTTGAGGATGTTCGTGATGAAATCAGCAAAGCAAATGATATCATTGCAAAGAAGGGTGTTGGTCACTACCTGTCGCAAATCAATGGGCGCAGTGGTGCGTTTGAACCGACAGCACTCAGATCCGGAAAAAGTTACTCCTTTGAATCAGCTATTGCAACCCTACTTCGTCACAGCCTTATCAACAACACAGATCTGAACGCCGATCAGTTTAGGGCTATGCAATCTGAACAAACAGACTTTATAGCCGGACAACTTTCAAACAAATCAAACAAGATTGTTTCTGAATTGGGGGACAGCGAATCAGCCCGTACTGCCGTACGAACCGGAGTTGCTAGACAAGAGTCACTTCCGGACATTCCCCAGTATACGTCAGCAAGTGGCTTGTTTTCGATGCACATGCAACTCAAACACGCTGAAGCACTAAATTCCGCTCAACGTCCTTACACGATTATGTCTGACCCAAAAGTCACATATCTCACTGCCGCTGGGGAAGTCATTGATGGTGTACCAACAGTCGATGCCTTCGATTTGTTTGACTCGTTGATGAAGGTAGAGATTCCCGGAATGGTTCCTCTTGTCCGGGTGACAAAAAGTGACATCAGTGCGGCTGACAAACGTATGTTTGAAAAGAACGTTGTATCATTTACCGATCCGTTCTTTGAAACGTTGGCTACAAACAGGGGCCAAAGCAAAAATCAAGTGATAAGCGATATAAAAGCTGACCTTGAATCTAAGGGCGTTTCATTTCCAGACGGAGCTAACGTTCAAGCAATCATCGCTATGGAAGCCTACAAGAACGGCAACAGAGCTATGTTCCAATTGAACCCCGAACAATTGCGCGAATTTGGTTCAACCATATCTACACTCAAGTGGAAAAACCAAGACAGTGGGGCTGTGTTTAACAAACTTGGCAGCGTTGACGACTTACTCAAAGACAAGTTTAACCAGTTTGAAGTTGACGGTAATCCAATTGGCATGTTAAATATCCAGCACCAATCAATCGAGGGAGGCTCAATGCCTTTTGGTCAATACCTTGAGCAAGCAAACAGAGGGTGGTCAGACTACAAAAGAGCGTGGTTTGATGATGTTGACGGGGGTATTGTTCCGGGCTTCATGAGTTGGGGCAACCAAAAGAAAGAAAGTGTAAGTGCAATGCACCCCGGTGGCACGGCATTCAAGGAAAACCCAAATAACTGGCTTAAGATTGAACGCCTCGCTAACGACAAGTCCTACGCCAACAACTGGATGGCATCCGTGGGTCGCGCACTGGGTGATAAAACAATTATTCCTGAAACTGGACAGGTTATGAGATCCTTCCGTGAAAACGCACCCAACACCAAGAACGTCCAGACACATCTAAAAGCAGCCGTCAGCGAATTCATGATGGAGAACTTTGATGGTATGTCTGATGCTCAACGAAAAGACTTTCTCACTAATCTAAACAACAACGTTACGATGATAAACGCCAACGGAGAACGTGTGCCGTTGATTGATACTGGTGCTTTGATTGATGACCTTTATGGGTACAGCAGTAAGGCTGTTGGTAAGCAGTTGTTTGACGAAACACAAGAGATTATAACGGCTAAGGTTGACGACGCAATCAAGGTTGCGACCGAACCTGCAAAAGATAGGGTTGCTGAACTGGGAAAAACAATTCAAATCATCCGTGATGTTTCGGGGCTTCCTGCCAACTTCTCTTCTGAACGAGTTGCACAATCTCTTATAACGGGTGGCTCTGATCAATACAACTCTATTCGTAACGCCATGCTAGATGGTGCAAAAGCAAGGGGCCTGTCAGATGTAGATGCGGCTGAACTAGTAGATAAGAACCTCACCGACATCTACATGCTAACTCTTGAAAACGCGACATTCGTCAAAACCGGAAAGAAGACTCTTGTACCTATCTCCTCTTTTGACAGCGTAGAGGGAAGAAAAGTTGTTGATGGAAAGTACGTGGAAGTTGATGCCGTTAAAATAAATCCTGCTGGACTCGAACAGTTTCTTGGTAAGACTGATGAGCAAAAAGCAGTAGCACGGCAAATTCTTGGTGATGAGCGTTACGACATGGCAGAGACAATATACGGGTTCTTGTCCGAATTGGAAAGCAACCCGATGGCTATGGGTATCAGAGGTATTCCGGGAAGCATGTCGGTTGAAAGTGTTATCAGCCGTATCTATGCTATCAACAGGGGCGTTATCAGTCCGAAGTACGTTGGGACAGAAGCCCTGTTGCAAACAATGCGCGGCAGAAACTACAAGTTGCTGACATCAATGATCAACGATCCGGAACTTGGCAAACTGTTACTTGAAACGATGCGTACAGGGAAGCCCCTTGATCCTATTCGCAACGCTCGTATCGAGTCTCTTCTTCTTTTGGGCATAACCCAACAGCACACCGTCACTGACGTCAAGACCCAGACCGTTGTTGATCCAATCGGTCGCAAATATGAAACAACAATCTTCTCCTTTCCTTCACCAGAACAGCGCAAAATTTTTGAAACAGGCGGTGTTATCCCTCGTGGTGAAGAAGGACTTTACATCCCTAGCCTAGACATAAGGAACTTAACACGATGAAAACTTACAATAACGGACCCCGCAAGGGAATGATGTATGGTGGCGCAGCTCGTCGCAAACCAATGATGTACGGCGGTATGGCTAAAAAGACCAAGCCTCGCAAGAAAGCCCAGATGGGTGGTATGATGTCTGCAACCCCTGACCAGATGGCACAAGATAAGCGTCAACAAGATATGATGAGGAACACCGCTATGAGTATGCCCCGCACCGGAATGGGCATGATGTACGGCGGCATGGCTAAAAAGAATAAGCGTTAAAAATACCGCTTTGATGTCTCGCGTATCTCGCTACCGATTGAATTAAGGTAGCGTAACAGACTGGCTACCTTGTGGGTTCCTTCGTATTCGGGGAACCCACTTTCCATTGCATCTCTAAAAACATCCGGATCAACGCTGGACATTTCGATTTCGATTTGTCCTTTTTCACTAAGAAAGAAGTGCAGATCAAACAGCGTACACTTGGCTAGTTTCTTTGACATGGATATCCTCAAGTTTTGAAATGGGAATGTTGTAACAATCCGCTCTGAATACAAACCCATTGCTGGGGTCAACATCACCCTTCGAATAGCGTGTAGCCTGTTGCAAAAATCTGCCCTTTGATATCCCCCCAAGTATCCAAGCTCGCGTCATATCAATCTTGACACGAACAAATACATAGGTGTCACAGTCTTGGCTTGATCCGTGTGCCGCAACACTGCAATCGTAGTTGGGAAAGGGTTTGGTGTTGCAACGCTTCGTTTTGACATCAATGCGGTTATTGTTCTTTACAAGATCGTAATGAACCGTGTTGACATGCTCTGCATCCAGCACGTCTCCAACAATCACTTCACCTATTGCTCCAACAACATTACTCAAGCCACCTGTTATGCTGCCCGGTAAGATACCGACTGAGGCAGCTTTCTTTTTGGCACGATCCATAATGTCTTTTGTTAACTTAACCTCTATCATCGAAATCAAACTCCGGTTGATCAGAGCTGGATACAGTATATCCATCCTCTTTGTTTACTGCCTTCTCAAGAAGGGACACGAGACCTAGACCAACAAGAAGTTCCCGTGTCTTGACGTCGCAATCAAACGTGATGGTGGCACTGCCGTCCTCATGTTCGATGTATTCTTGTATATCAATCGTGCCTACCATTGTCAACTCCTCAATTTAAGTGCATAGGTGGGATTTGGATATTACCCACATCAGGCTAGTAACTTCCTATACTTCACCCGAACTACACGTTAGCTGGTTGAGCAGGAGGACCACTCCCCGTGTATACTTTACCCCCGTTACAGAGGGTTGTTCAGTCACTATGCGTTCCTGCGTTAACAGCCACTAAAGTGACACAGGAAACTCTGTTGTCTTAAACTCACCGTAATCAACCTCAACTACTTTATCCTCTGCCATTAGCTTGGCTGAACTTCTATCAACCTGAATAAGCATATCACGCATAAATTCCAATACGATATCATGCCTACCGTGATCCTTTATTAAGTCATAGTTTGATATAACCTTACGAAGCGACACCTCTTTGGCTGGGTTTTTATTATCGAACATATGGATCGTGATAAATAAGTCTCTTTTTAACATTGCTTGTCCTTTCTTTACCACCGCTTTGCGGATGCTATGACACTGGTTATCTCTTTTGCAACAGCTATCTCTGCTGATGCCATGACGTTAATGGCATAATCGAACAGAGGCATCTCTTTCTCATCCAGTACGTTTAACTGAATAAACTTTTTTACCGCACCGCTGACAGACGAATAGAAGCCTTCATTGCGCCACTTTACCTCGTTGTCTTTCTTGCTCAAATAAGACACCTGCAATGTGTAGTTTGGATGGTCAACCTCAATTCTGTAATCTTCGTTGATAGAAATAATTTGCTTACTCATTGCTTTCTCTCTTTCATCCTAACCATGTCTTATATGTCAGTCGTTAAGCCCTTTAATGACTTATATACAAGACAATAAGTGAGCCTTTTTAAGTCATGCTCAGGACTTTATCCTGCTGGTCTAGTACCCACCAAACCCCTTGACTAGAATTAGGGAGCAGGATGGTTGCTGCAGCACTTAGAGTAGTAGGGTTGATGTCACGCATCATACTCTAATATATAGGCAGCAGCCGTAGAGTGTTAATCCTATTATAAAGGGCGATACAACCTTTCCCTATAAGGGTGATGGGAATCGAACCCACAACAGTCTGAACGGATACAGACGCTCTATCCAATTTGAGCTACACCCTTATCTTGGTGCTGGGGGAGAGACTTGAACTCCCAACATCCTGCCTACAATGCAGACGTTCTGCCATTTGAACTACCCCAGCTTTTATTTTCTAATCCACTACACTCTATCACTACGCAGCCGTTAAGTCAACAACTTCACAGACACCTGCTGTGCAAGCCAATTCCCGCGAACCACTGGTGTTGTCTTCCTTCTCGAAGTCAGTCAGCTTGTTCCAATCCAAGACCACGTGTTCGTAAGACTTTTGCCAATCGTGGTAGTCGTCCGGTTCGATATCCTGATACGGGGCTTGTTGGTAGGTGTGGTCACTGAAGGGTAGGAACGAGACGCCTGATGAAACATCGAAGTTCTCGTAGACCCACGCCCCGACTTCCATCCACTCGTGTTCCTTTACAGACACGGTGATTGATGGCTTGTGTTCACACCAATAGTTCGCGTAGAGCTTCCACAACTCTAACTGCTCGATAGCAGTCCTGTCATCACGAAGGACAGCATTGTCCGGACTCTTCATCGCAAACGAAAAGACTGTTGTCGCATCCGGTTTCATGACGTCCCGTTCGTTGTGGACACCCTCGTTTATAAGGAACTGGGTCAACGGGTCTTTGTTATCGCCGCGAACCGTCCTGATATAGTAGTCGTTGTGCCTAGCGTGAATCCCACTTGCACTGTCTACCAGTTGTGATACAGTACCCGACGGCTTTACACAGGTGATTGCACTGCTCTGTGGGATTCCAAGCGTCTGGGCAAGCTCCGAGTTTGTGTCGATGGCTACCTTCTTCATTTCTGTTAGCCATGTGCGACTGTCTGTCATTCCGGCTAGAACGTTGTGATCCATGATACCAGTCAACGATACGCCCAATAAGCGTTCTTCTTCTGTGTTGTCTTTCCATATCTTTCTCAAGTATTTGAAATCGGTCAAGGTTGATTGCAACGTACCCAAGATGGTTGCGAGGCGAACCTTCCGCTTCAGGTCATTTAGGGTATCGTGTGAGCGAACCACAACCTCTGACAGGTTGCAGAACTGGTAGGGGCGAAGGATGATTTCGGAGCAAGGGTTCGTACCCCAAGCGTGTCCTGTTTCCCGACGTCCGTTACGAGCAACTTGCTTGTCTGCTGCTTCACGATTGAACATGCCTCGCTCACCGGACTTACTGTCGTAGAGGGACACCCACTCACGCATGAACGTTCCAATCTCAGGCTTGGACTTGTAAGCAACAGAGTTGTTCGCCAACGCACGTTGCCCCTCGTTCTCCCACCACATACCCGCTTTGGCGTGTGCCATTTGGTCATCATTCAGGTTCGACAAGGATATCAGAGCAGAGCGACGAACTCCGCCAACGACGACAACCTCACCTACCTTACACATCAAGTCGTGTGCTTCGATAGGATAGAGGCGACGTCCTGCCGCCTTCCTGAACATAGACACTGCAAAGTTGAAGAGATCAATCAATGGTTGTGGTCCGGATGCCCGTCCCCCCATAGTCTTCAGTCTTGCACCTGCAGGGCGAATCCCACTCACATCCCACGAGGGTATCGTACCCGCATAGAGAAGCGCGACGAGTTCGCGAAATGCCTTCGCCCACCCTACCTTGCTATCTGCAACGTTGATGACAATATCTGAAATGCTGAAGTTCTCACTGATGACAGGCAACTTATCGACGTTCTCACGCTCAACACTGAAACCTACCCCTGTGCCACACATCAAAATGTACATAGCCTCATCGAACGAACGAGGGCTGTCTACGGGGATGTACGAACAGTTATACCCACAGATATTATCCCGTGCTAGAGCCGCCCCTGCGGTCATTATAGCCCTCATAGAAGGCATGACATCTAGGCTGATGATAGCCTGTGTGAGTTCGCGGCGTAACTGGTTAGGCATCTCATACGCATTCTTCTCACGAACGTGATTAGTCATGTAGTCAACGTAGCGTTCGACAGTCTCGTGCCAGTCTTCACGGCGAGACTCCTCATCTAGCCAACGAGCGTAGCGTGACTTGTGAATGAATTGTTGATAGGGGGTAGGTAGCGTATTAGACATCTTTTTTCTCCTGCGTGTCTTGTTTGTTTATTGGGTTCGAACACACACGACACAGAATGCGTGAGGCATATTCGAACATCTTAGATGAAATGTATTGAATGTTCAAGCAGTGTTTGCAAACGTGCTTAATCATCTTTGTCTTTTTCTTTAGGATAAAAGACTTCGTAATCACTGCCGCAACTAGGGCAGTGCAGTTCAGTCAACATGGAGTAATGTTCAAACTCGTGACCCACGTCGTGGTCTCCACACCAAATTAGTTCACTCTTACAGTGCCAGCAGTTCATCACTCAGCCTCTTTGATTAAACGTTCAAGATAAAACTTTGCTTTGTTCAGGTCTTCCACACCGTTCTTGTAGCGATACCGCCATAAGTATTTGATGATGTTACCCTGCAGATAATACTCGTAGCCCTCTCCTGTTGCCGCACCGATGGCGTCGAGACATTCGATACCTGCCTGATTGTAGTGGGGTGGATTGTTCACCATATCCACATTACCGTAGGCTTCCTTGCCCCGTTGCTCAATCTCTTCCATAATACGATTGTAGTCTGTCATCTCAATGCTTCTTTCCAAAATCCACTTTAACAACATTGTCCCCTAGACTTGTTGTTCCGATGCGAGGCTGCTGTGATTCGGCTCGAATCATCTCCAACCTTGTAATACCTAACTCTAACACATCATCCATACGAGTTTCAAGCATTTCTAACACGCCATACAATAAAAGATCTGACGCTGTTGGTTCTGTGTCGTCGGGATCGATGTCTGTCGTGTCATATACCGACATAGAAACGTTATCTTCATCTACCGCATTAAATATGATGTACTGGCGATCCGGAAGAAGAGAGGCAGTCTCCATCATCCGGTTCATCTCTGTCAGTTTATCAAATAAATCACCGTCGTCGCTCATTTAACCACTCCTTTGGTATGCTACCTTCTGCCCACAAAAATCCATATCGCTCCGCCCAATCAGAGTACGTTGTCTTACTACCCTTGTATATCTTGTTACGGGCATTCATAAATACGATTCGAATGTCGTACTCAGGGTGTTGTTGCTTGACAAGCACCATCTTCACCCTGTCATCCTTTGTTAAATTACCTTTGGCTTCGATGTATATGTCCGAATCAACAAGGTAAAAGTCAGGAGTGTACGTTCGAGTTTTGGGAATGTACGGTATTCGTGTTTCTTCGTAGGTGAAGTTGATCTTGTTTTCAACCAACGTTTGAGCGAGTTTCAACTCAAACCCTGATCTATAACCTGCGCGGTGTTTCATCTTCTGGTACTTTCCAAAAGGGACTTTATCTGCAATCCCTCTAGTCGTTTTCTTAGATATCCTGCCATCTTTGGGGAATGTTTTTCGAGATTGAGTAGTTCGTCTGTCAAAGGGTATATCGGGACACATACAATGTTACCAGCCATAAGATGTTTTGATATTTGTTGAAATTCAACTTCCAATCGCGGAACATCTCTTGCTTCAGTTGATTGAAGCAAAGTTCCATTGGAAGAGTAGTTTTCCCGTAGCGTGAGCGGAAGACCCCGCTCGTGTTGTCGTAGTTGAACAACGTGTCGCTCACCCCCACGATCTACCGCCGCATTAACAAACATGTGGCAGACTGTCTCGTTGAGGTTAACGAGCGACACGTCGTAGTTTTTTACCGAAAGGATTGGCATCTCAAAGTTCCGCCTTTTTTACGACCTCATACCAGATCTCAGGACGTACCTTTGCACGAGATGTTACCTTCGGATGAAGTTTGGCTTTAGGCCAACAGTGCTTCCGAAAGCCGCAGAAGGTACAGGGTTTGGCAAGTATCTTGTTGCCCGTCGGAGTAACAACCCCGTCTTCCTTGTACGTTTCCATCTCTGACTTAAACTTGGTAACCTTCGTGTCAGGGTTAACAAGTTGCTTAACGCGAACCTGTGCATCCTTGAGGTAGAATTCTCTGTCCTCTTCTTGCCACTCAGGAGCGTCCACAACGGCTACTTCACCACTTGACTTATTGATGACTATCCAACCACCAAACGGCATTCCAAGAGCCTCAGAATAAAGATGACCTTGCATCAGATACCCAAACAGATCGTCCTCTTTCATCTTCTCATAGCCAGCCTTAAACTTATACTTGAATGACCAGTCACTTGCAGATTTGATATCCCAAACCTTTTTGACACCCATCTCATCTTCAAGAACTAAGTCAAGTGTGCCGTTGATTGTTTCGTCGCCAATCCTCAGTTTGACTTCTTTTTGGAAATCAACAATGTTGCAACCTGACTCTCGCAGAACAAGCATCAGGATTGCTTCCGTGATATCCCCAAAAAGAAAACGAAGCACAGAGTTGTAGTCAACTTCCTCTGTGTAACCTTCTCGCTCCATCAATTGTTGGCAAACGGGGCGACCAAGACCAGACATCCTGATACGAAAGTCCCGCGCCTCTCGTTGTAATTGACGAGACACGGCAACGTTACAATCTTCAAGAAACTGGTCAAGATGAGAAGGGGGGACACTAAGTTCCCCCCTGCTTGCTTTTGCAAGATAGTCTTGAATGTTAAGCAGAAGCAGCATCTTTGAAGTCATCCGCTAAATCGATGTTGCTATCATCAAGTAGTTTGACAGCATCCCGATGCTGATTCATGACGACTTCGTTGTGACCTTTTACAGTCTCAACAAACATCTTCATCATATCCTTGTCGCTGTCGGAGATATCAATCTCACCTGCAAGTGTCGGAACAGGAACAAAATAACTTGTTGCTCCCATCGTCTTCTTTGCAGTACGAAGAAGGATGTTGCAACGTTGCATCACCTTGTTCTGCTTTGTGAGACTTTCAATGAAGTTGCGGATTGGCATGAAGCCTGACTTCTTGAAGTAACTTACGAATGGGGAATTATCCAATTCGACTTCAGTGCCGTCAGCTTTGGTGAACTTACCGCTGATCAAGCCGTAGATGATTTGGTTGCAAACCGCCATCCGTGAGCGAATCAGAGCAGGATCATCCTTACCCAGACTTTCTTCCTCGTCACGAGAGAGACGACCACAACGATCAGTACCTGTCGTGTCAGGGAAACTACCAGAGAGTGTAGGCTTCTGGACAGACTTAGAAGAAAAAGTCTGCTCTTCTTGATCCCACGCACTCCATTCAAAGGTACGAAGGATTGGGCGAATGTACACCTCTGGGGCGTACAAGAATTCACCGTCAACATAAATCTTCCACGTGCCACGCTTCAGAGAAATACCGTCGTCGGTTTCTTCGTTGTAGTTGATATTGAGACGAGGCAAACCAGTCTTCTTTTGCTCTGCCTGTCCCGTGAATTTCATAAGGGCTTCTGTGTTGTCACTATCAAAAGCCGCTACGAGTTGATCCATGTCTGAATCGATATTTACAAGTTCTGTCCCGTCCATTTTCCAAATCTCCATTCATAGAGGGGTTAAGTTGTAGTACCATACTACAAGGGTACTTCGGTTGTGTCAAGCCAGTTTTTACCGATTTTTATCTCGATGTCAACTGGCATGTCGTAATTAATTCTGTAACGCTTTGAAACCTCTTCCGGAATTGAAAGCATAGAAATTTTCATCAGTTCGATACAAATATCTTTTTCATCCGGATGAGCATCAATCACAATTGAGTCGTGAACAGTGTTACAAATCAATGACTTAAGGTTATGTTTTCTCATCTCGTAATCTAGCCGCACCAATGCAGAGGGTAACAGGTCAGCCGTAGCAAACCCCTGAACAGGGTAGTTACAGATGGCAGTGCGGTTTGTCGCAGTACCCCACTCCGTCCAACGAGCATCAGGAAAAGCGTACTGGCGTCCGGATGGCAAAGTTATTTGTCGTTTAGATACCGCTTCCCGTTGCAAACTGTCGTGCCACTGTGTGACCCCTGCATACTTCTGCTTGAAGGCGCGGTAGTATCGTTGCTGATCATCAGTACCAGTTACGCCACCATACAAGGGTTTGAAGGTGTGGGCTTTGGCTTCTTGGCGTGTGCAACCAATGATGTTCGCCGTGTAACTGTGAACGTCAACCTTCATGCCAACATCTTCGTAGGCTTGGTCATCCTTTGCAAGAAACCCTGCCACTCTGAATTCCAATTGGCTGTAATCCCCTTCGATTATCCACCCGTCTTCAAACCGACTTTCAATCACCTTACGAATCTCAAAGGTTGATCCTCGCGGCATGTTCTGGAAGTTAGGTTTGCGACTGGATAGGCGACCTGTTGCAGTAACACACTGCATGAATTCAGGGTGGATGAAACCCTCACTGTCAACGTTATTTTCCATCCCATCAACAAAGGTGCTGAGATACGTGCGAAGGGCATTATAGCGAACATAGGATTCAGCGAACTCTCGTGCGCTTCCCTGCATATCCATAGCCCGTTCATTCAAGGTCTCTTTGTCTGTCTTGAATCCGGCTGATGCTACATCAACAACGTTGCGGGGTACAAGTTTGAATCCGGCAACCTGTCCTGTTGATTCATATATCACTCCCTTGCCACTACAAGGGCGACAGATGCGAATAGCCTTGCCAAGTGTCCCGTCTTTCTTGAGCGGTGAATAACGTCCTTTACCACCGCAATCGTGGCAATGCTTACCAATTGTCTTATAAACGACATCAGTTAATCCTCTCACGTTGGCAGTAAAATCCTTGTTGGACATACGGGTGCGACGTTTTGGTTTGCGAGTTGAGCCACGCACCTCGTGACCCAGATTAAATACTGTTGACCAAAGCCCCTTGTCACGAACCCTGCGTGAGTAAAGCAACATACTACGATCATCTGGGCTAGACAGATTGATTGGTGTATCACCCATCGCCTCTTGGGCAAGTTTCGTAAGACGTAACTCAAGGTGGTTCATCTCGGTTTCGTATTGAGTGCGAATGGTTGCTAGGGTATCTTGATTGATCTTGATACCGTTGTATTCGATTTGTGCAAGCACGGCAGTCATGTCAAGCGACAATTTCAGCGTCGGTATTAGTTTCTGTTCCATTGAATAATTCCTCGAATGTAGTGCCAAAGGCTTCAAGTTGTTTGAGAGCAACATGCTCAGTAGCAAGAACGTCAGCCGTTCCGTATTCCACAATGATGTCCCACGGGATATCATAGAATGTTTTACCGTCCTCAAAGTACGGTGTGATCAAGTCCTTTTCCTTTTGGGTTCCGCCGTACTTCTTTGCCAGTGCGTCCAACCCAAGAGGCCACCGTCGGGCTTTTGAAAGAATGTACTCCGCAACCATCGTGTCGTACACCTGTTTATCGTACACAAAGCCACACGCTCGTATCCATGACAGGTCAAACTTGATGTTTTGTCCAACGACCACATCCGCCCTGTCGAGGCAAGACTGAAAGGATACAGCCGCCTGTTGGGTGGGCGGTTCGGTTGAGTGGTAGTAGCAGTCGTACGTCACTTCGGGGCTATCAAGCCACTTGTAACCGACCGACACAAGTCTGTTGTTAAAATAAGGTAGGGGGGTTGTGCCACCCGATGGTAATTCGATGTGGGTTGTTTCGACGTCAAATGTCAGTATTTTCATTGGTTCGTTCCTTGTGTGTTTCAATGAAGTGGCAGTTTGCACAAAGCACTCTGCACTTCCGTATTTCTTCAAACAAGCGTTTGAGATTGTGGGTTATCATGATACCGATTGCGTAACGCTTCTGCGACCTGTCGAGGTGATCAAAGTGTAGCGCAACTGGATGCTCTTTGTAGCCGCAGATATCGCATCCCCTGTGTAGTTTGTAGATATCAAGCCAACGCCGTCTTCTTAAACGCCTATCTCTAACGTATCGGGTATGTCTCCTCAATAGTATACTCCCCGACCGATGTCAATCTGTGCATTGATCATACCGTGCCACCCGTTGAGTTTGTTCTTGCTTACACAGATGTGTCTAACGACGTTCTCAATGTCACTTGATCCGGTTTTACCAATGCCAATGATAATGTCGGCTTCACCTGCCTTGCCTGTCCGTGAGTTGTCAAGCATTGAGTAATCAATCCACTGTCTGTCGTGAGCGTCAAAACTTGCCTGACTGACAGCCCAAAGCAAAAGGTTGTTTCGCTTTGCAATCTCACGAGCAACAACGTACGTTTCTTTGAGGCGTTCGTCACCGCGATTGTATTCGCCAGATATACGAAACTTATCTAACTGGTCACAGAACATGATGTCGGGACTGTTTAGTTTGGCGTACTGATCCATCTCTTCAACGCTTGTGCCAACCGAATCAAATATTGTTAAATACGGTGCAATCTCGTTTTGATAACGCTCTGCTAATTCTGTCCTGTCTCGTCTCATCTCCTCGTTGGTTACGCCAAAGAAAGATTGGATGATACGCAACTTGATGCGCTTGGCAGGTTCTTCGTTTGCCCAGTAGGTTACCTTGAACTTTTGTCTAACATAACTTGCGGCAAGAAAACAACAGAAGGTTGTCTTACCTACTTCGGGACGAGCAAACAAAATACCCAGATTACCTCGATCAAGTCCCGAAACATTTTCGCTGATCAGGTTGAATTCAAAAGGGAAATCCGGATCTCCTGTCTCGTCGTCAAGCAACTCTCCCAGATCAGAATCAATCTTGGAATAGGTTGTTTTGTCAGATATCCGCCCGTCTTCAATAACATCAATTAAGCGGCGTAACTCACCAAAGTCTTCACTCTCACCTGTAAAGATCTCGATGGCTTTCTCTCCAACCTGCCTTGCCCTGTCGCGTAACCAAAAGTTGTTGACAATATCTAAATGCAAGTCCGTATTGTCGGGGTTGCCAATCTCCAACTGGACGATTGTCTCAACAACATTGCGACGTGATGCGTCAGGCATAGCAGGATTACGGTCATTAAATAGGGCAACAAGTTCTTGGACTGTTACATCGTTGCCGTAGTTTGTGTGAGCAAACGTCAGCGTGTCAAATATGTCACGCAACTCTCGCTCAAACATTGATCTGTCAAGAATGTTTTTAACCCGACCAAAGAAGTCGGCGTTCAAACAGAACCCAAGTATCTGTTTGTCAATTGAGTTTGCTTGTGATGAAGTCATCCCTTTCGTCCTTTGTCATATCCTTAAGGTCACGTTTCAAAATAATCATCTTGGTTGGGACACTTGTCGCCAACTGTCGAACCATTGTTAATGCCAGACTTGTTGCATCCTTGTCAAGTGCGACATAGATCTTTTCAAATTTTGTCAAGACATCTATGTACTCTGGCGGTAAGTTTGTACCAAGCAGGGCTATGCCTGTGGCTATGTTGCTAACGGCACAAGCAGAAGCAGCATCTTCGACAACAATTCCCACAGGGCTGCTTCCACAAATAAATGGGTATTTTCGATCATTGTAGCGATACCACTTCGGTTTGATGTTTCGTAATGCTCGTCCTGCCGCATCGATGACTGATCCATTCTGTTTGATCATGTACGCGACACGGTGCTGTCGAAAGTCGTAGCGAATGTCAACACGACCTGCAAGATACGCATCGTACGCACCAACTCGTTTGACATAGGATTCGGCATCGAGGTTGCGTGACAGACTGACAAAGGTATCCGGTATTTGAAAGGATGTTTTGTCAGTAACAATTTTGTCAGCCACTCTTTTGGCGAAAGCAGTCTTGGCTTTCTCTTTTGTCAGTGTCAAATCTGTGCAACCCTTTGTGTGGCAATCTGCGTGGAAACAAAACCAAAGCCGTTGCAGTCCTGTGTCGGATACACTAAAGGTATTCGACTTACCGCAGACGGGGCAGTCTGATCGCATACGACCACCGACAGGAATTGTCAGCGATTCAACATAAGATTTTAACCAGTTTGGTGTAGTCATGCTGTTACCAATACAGCAAAACAAAATGTCCGTCAACCTAAAAAAAAGTTGTTGACAGCCACTTGACACATCGCCTATAACATTAAAAGACAATCCCATTGGGGTAACCTATTATGAAAAAGAATCCCATTATAAAAGACCTACATACTAACAAGTATCACAAAAGGGTTATTCCTAATAAGAAAAGAACCCTACTTGAATCCTATTATGATGTCAATGAAACAGAAGAGGACTACGATGGTAAGACCAATGAAGATCAACAAGGAAACAAAGTCATACAATCTGACCATTCCGATTGAGGACTTTGATAAATTGTCAGCCTATTCAGAATTACACACAAACCGATACAACACACAAGTCAGTGTTGCTGACCTGATTCGTTCAGCAGTAACTTTGTATCTTGAAGATTTGCGACAGGAAGAGGAGGAAAGAAATGTCACGGTCTGAGTTTGAATACGATATTTGTCAGCGAGATTGTGATGGGGCGTGGCAAGTTGTTGCAAAACTGTCATCTGTTCGTTTAGGTGAAACATCTCGTGAAAATGTCAAAGATAATGTCAGCACAGACTATATGCGTTGGATTGTCATATTTGTCGGAAAAAGTGAAAAAATGTGCAAAGATTGGGTTGACAGAAGGTGGGATAGTCTGGTAAGAATGGGTATTCCATACGAGGTATCACACTGAATTTGGAATGTTCCTTTCGTAGCGTTGGCAAGGGGCGGTAGCAGAAATGTTACCGTCCTTTGTTTTTTTGTGTTGACACCCCCTTTTAGTTTGTTGTATGGGTAATGTATCGCAACCAGATATGAAAGGATTAAAGCGATGGTATTCAATGCAGATAAACGAAAGAAGCTACTCGACGCACACAACAAGCTAAGAAATATGCTTCAATATGCCGATGATTGCCGTACCCTTGAGATGCGGCACTTGGATGACGTGGAGAACATTATCTTCATGCTTTCCTCTGAGTTTCATTTTGAACCTCAAAGGGATGATGAGGGGAATACTAAATACTATTCTGATTATGTGATGGGGAAGTAAAATGGCAAAGTATAGAGTTGTTCTGATTGTCCAAGATTATGTTGAGGCAAATAGTCAAGATGAGGCTGTTGAGATTGCAAACTTGGAAATGGAAAACGGCGAGATTATTGCCGACAGATTGGATGAAGAGGAGAGTGACGATGACTAAATACGAACTGTTGCAACACCTCGAATGGCTTTACCCTAGTCGTGAGGATTGGTTTGTCGCTGATGAAGATGAGGGCATTGTCAAAATCTGTTTCAGTGTAGACCCAGATGAGAACGATGACGAACTGGTGCTGTCTAAATACGAGAAAGGTTTCCTGACGGGGTTCTATTTCACTGACCCTGCTATTCAAAAGGATTGTCTTAATCGTAATGAGGACAACGACTGGTACGGTGTCCACGTTGGTGAAAGAGTGTTTGACTTGTGCATCTGGAAAGACGAAGATACGCAATCCGAAGTTTGTGTTGTCTATGAGTGTTTCCTCAACGACAACGGCGAATGGTCAACCGACACTAGCAAAAGATGGTTTTTGAAGGAGAGTAAGGATGCTTAAACGAATACACATAAACCAACATATCATCCGTTCGAACGCCAAGACTGGTGAGAGCAAACCTTGTATCACTGTCAAGACAAGCAATTCGAACACCTATGGTAGTAGCGTTCGAATACTTGGGGAAAGCACTGTTGTGTACAGCCCAGACAAACCCCTGTCTTGTGGTGCTAAAGTGTGGATAGAAACAAATTCAGAAGTGGAGATTGCGTGATGAGACCCAGTGAAAAGAACTCTAGGTCATACGAACAGTGTGTTGAAATGTGCGAACGCATTGCCGCCGAACACGATTGGAACGGCAATAATGTTGGGTTCAAAACTTGGTGGACAAAGGCAGACTTATATCGTAAGCAAAGGGACTCTGATAATGGTCACATTTATAGAGTGACTGACGGCAGACTAGAAGAAGAATACGAAACCTTGTTCGGCAACCCGTACGGCAAGGCAGAGATGCCACGCATGGAGTTTCAAGAATTCTTCAACCCTGAGAGGAAAACGCAATGAACCCTTATGATGACCACTACATTGTCGAAATGGAAATTGTCGCCAAAGTATCCGTCGGCTTTTCCGTACCTAGTGGGACAAGCCCTGAATCTGTCGAGTCACAAGCCAGTCACATTGTCGACGAGATGACAAGCAAAGAACTGATAGACAACATCTATGACATAGATAATGTGGATTTTATCGGAGTTGAATCGGACTGATGGCAAATGCACCGACAGTGAAGGAATGTCGCCGCCGCTTAGAAGAAGCACGAACCATGACAAAGGGAACGATGAAAATGTCAATGGTATGCAAGACACCCGAAGAGTTAGCCAACATGAAGGCGGCGGCAAAGGGCATGAAAGGTATCAAGAATTTGTCAATCGTTTTGTCAGAGAAATAATGTCAGCCAAAATATTGTCAGCAAAGGGATCAAAATAATGTCAGCCCATACCAAACACACCGAACGCCCACCCTGTGATGATTGCGGCGCACCTGCCGATATCAAGCCCGACGACTGGTCTATGTTTTGCGCGGCGTGTTATTTATCTAAGATAGGACAGGGAATAAAAGAACTTGACGCCGGATATCATATCGGCTATCCATCGGTTAACGCAACCAACGAAAGGCAACGTTATGAATCTAAAAATCAGCAAAGGCTCAGGCAAGTTACTTGATATCCAGTCTTTAAACACAAACACGCTATCTAATCCGTTTTGCCAAAAAATGGTTAACAGCAAAAACGATAAGATTATCTGCACCAAGTGTTATAGTGATACAATGTTGCGCGGCATGCGTAAAAACTGTATCCCCGCTTGGGAGATGAACAGCGAGATATTATCCGGCGGTGTTATTCCGTCGCATATGTTGCCGACGATATTACAGGCGTTTTTCCGGTTTTCATCACACGGCGAACTTATCAACATGACCCACCTTGAAAACCTGCACAATATAACCTTGCACAATCCGCATTGCTCTTTTGCATTGTGGACTAAGCGTAAAGACTTTATCCGCAAGTTTTATAGCCACAATAAAAAACCATCTAATCTTATCCTGATTTACAGCAATCCGCGCATTGATGCGGTGATGTATACCCCGCCGGAGTTTTTCGACCGGACTTTTAACAATGTTTCCCCAGATAGCAATATTACCCAGAATTGCACGGGGCAAAAATGTAAAGATTGCTTGATATGCTATCGGATTGATAGCGGCGTCGATACGATAGTTGAGGCGGTAAAATAATGTCAGCCATTGCTTAAAATAATGTCAGCCATTGCTTGTTATCCCCGCACTTTTAATGTTGCGGGGATTGCTTTTTTTATATCCTGATAGGGCGGCGTCACAGATAGGGTGATTTTTTGCGGTAGGTGCTAGGTGAATTTTCTTGTTTTATTAGGTGTTTTTTTGTGTTATAGAATGAAGGCGGCGTGATAATGCGACCGTTTAACAGCTTACGAAAGGCTATTATAAAATGTTAGATATTACTACAAGTGATAATGCGGCGTCTAAGGCTATGGCTAAGGGTGCTAATATTTGGTCAACGCATCATGATATAGGGGATTTTAGTCTTTACAGTAAATTTACCAAGATTCGGAAATTGCCTATTGATGCAATTGTTCCGGTTAAGACTTCTGAATCCTTAATCGTGACTGAGCCACGACCAGTTGGCGGATATTATGCCCTGTTTAATTCCGCTATTAATGAAGTGATGCCCGTTCGACCTGTAACCGAAGGCTATAATCTGGTCAGCCATGATAAACTTTTCGAACAGCAGGCGCAGGTTCTTTTTGATTCCGACCTACCGACCGACGGCAATGTTGAAGTTGTGGATAGGCTATATGATGCCGGAACTCGCGCCCACCGGACTATCTATTTCCACGACCTTGCGGCAGGGATAAGTGACGGCAGGGATGTTGTCCGGTGTCGTATTGATGTCTTTAATTCGGTGGATATGTCTTGGGCTTTCCAAGTGTTCAGCGGTGCATACCGTGACTTGTGCCGCAATACTCTAGTCTTTGGTGGATCTAAGGCGTATCAACAGAAGGCAAAACACACGGCTAATCTATCGGTTGATGGCATGATGACAAAGGCGGCTCTGGGGCTTGCCGGATGGTCTGGGCAGGTTGACCAGATGCGCGTCTGGCAAAATACCGAGATGACCCGTCAGCAATTCGCGGATATCCTGTCCGTGACTTTGTGCCGGAAAGAAAACCACGCGACCGATGCCGGGCTAGTTAATCCGGTGAATGAAACCAAGTTGAATTACTTGCTTGGTCTTTATCAGGACGATGTGGCGGAACTGGGGAATACAGCATGGACGGCGTATAATGCCTTAACGCATTGGTCAACCCATACTAACCACCAGATAACCACCGATGAAGGCAAAACGATTCGGGCAGGTAACGACAAGGCTAATCATGCCAACGTCCGGCGTGTTCGCGGCGAGGCTGTCCGGCAGGTTATCGAGTCGCCAGTTTGGCAGGAAGTGATGGCGGCGTGATGCACGAGATAATCAATTCCGCTTTTAAGATCGCATGGATAATCTTATTGATTGCCATAGTATCAGCAATTTTATAGCAACTGATGAAAGGAAAAACGCTATGAATTACCGTAACCATGAAAAACTAAAGTTAATCCTTATGGCTATCCGTGAGAATTCGGAAGCTAACGGGCGGCTTGTTAATATGGCATGGCAGGAACTGGGCAAGCCAGTTAAGCCAGCCAAACCAACCGTCAACCGTGAATCCGATATCAAAGTGTCACGGGGTGACAATGCCGTTGTTCGCGTCTTGGCGTCGAGGGCTTATCCTGTATCAATCAACACGATTGTACGGGAAACCGGATTGAAGCCAAAAAGTGTTTATCAGACGATATGGCGGTTGCGTTCATATGGTTATGATATCCAGACCAGTTATGCCCGTTCACGCAAGGCAAAATATCGCTTGATTGAGGCGGCATAATCCGCTATTAATTATCGAACGGGGGCGGCGCGGTGTCGCTCCCACAATCTAACGAAAGGTAATGAAAGATGATTAATCGTAAAGTTACAGCTACTGATATGGATGATGCCCGTAACATTGTTGCAATCCCCAAGAGTGAGATTGAGGCAATCGGGCGGTTGATCTATGGGTTGCGCTTGCAGATTGAAACCCTTGAGCAGATTGCGAGGCAATCCGGTATTGATACTTGGGTTGATACGAACAAGGTGACGACTCTTGCCGATGAGATTATCAAAGTGAAATAATCTGGTCTTTACCATTCCTCCCAACTTGCCCCCCATTGTTTAGACTCTGGGGGGTTTTTTTGTTTGCAACGGGCAATAATACCTTGTGGGTTGATATCACGGGATAATCCGGCAGGGCAGGTGTTCGGGTATTGCTAACATTATACACACCGACAACACATCACGGGGGGAAACTTGCACGGGTATCACTGGGGGGAATTTGTCCGGCAGGATTCTATAGATGCAACCGACGGGGCGACATTGTGGGAAACTGAAGGGGTTTTGATGCGGCAGTGTGTGGTGTGGTGGCATCCTTGGGATCACCGAAAAGATTTCCCCTATGGGGGACGCAAGGGCCACCCCGGGGTACTGGGTACTTGTATGCAATCTCGCCATCAATTTGGGTATTTTGGGTTAATTGTATGACTATGTTTGCAACAGGTTATGTAGCCGGGCATAGAACACAAAAAACCCCCCGACGGGTATCGAGGGGTATCCCTGTTTGCAACAGGTTATGTAGGCAAGGGGGGTGGTATAGGGTGTATTCCCGGCAGGGTATGCTCTATTGTACTGGTCAAATTCGCTGTTGTCAACAAAAAAAGTAAGAAACAGGGTAGCCAAATTTTATTTTTTTTCCCGATTTTACCTTTTTTAAATTAACCCCTTGACACAACCCGTTCAAAAACATACAATAACAAGTGAACGTTGCATTTTTGTTAGCACACAACCACGATCATACCCTCGATAAACTTAAAAAAGGCGTTGTGACTGGCTAAACATGTGCAACATTCCCCTACTTTAACGGAGCAAACCCCCTTTGTACAAGGTTTTTATACTTGTTTGCTCACTTATCAACCCCGACACGTGCCTTGTTGCGACAGATCCAATCAATCTGTACCCAACAATGGAACTGTGCGAGGCCCGTGTAACGCAACTTGCCCACGACATACCGATAGACACTCCGGGATGGACAGTTGTTCGGTACAGATGTGAGCAACAACCCTCGATATAACCAATGAATCTGCTACCCCAACAAAAAAAAGAACGGGAATTGACAGACCAACAGCAACAATTCCTTTCCCTGTTGTTTGAAAACGGGGGGAATGTGACTGCTGCTGCTCTCGACGCCGGATATTCACGAGGATCAATCGGTTGGTTAAAGAACACCCTTGCCGAAGAGATCGTCGAACGAACAAAATCCCTTCTTGCTACAAACGCCCTCAGAGCCGCTACACGCCTTGTTAACACAATTGATAACCCTCTACCCGAAAGAGGAGACGAACTGCGCTTCAGAGCCGCAGAATCGCTTTTAAACAGGGTTGGACTTGCAAAGCAAGAAACAATCAACCACAACGTCCAAGCAGTACACGGTGTTGTCCTGTTACCACCCAAAGATAGTGACGACACTGACAGCGGAGTAATTATTGATGGGTGACGATACCCAGCCAAAGCGTCGCGGTAGACCAAAAAAAGACCCCAACGCCCCCAAAGCCTCGTACAACATATCTCGTGCGGAGCGAGCAAGGCGTGAAACTCAAAAAAGAGTCCGTGCTGCAAAGAAACGAGCCGAAAAGACCACCAAAGCAGCAGAGGATAAGCGTCGCTATGCAAGAAAACTTGAACAGACTGCAAGTAAAGTTGAAAAAGCTATTAACGGTACTGGTTCACGGGTGTTGGAACAGTCTGACCTCGATTTATTACCGCCAGCAGTTAGCGAACTTGTTGGTGAAAGCGAAATTGTATTTCAACCCAACCCCGGTCCCCAAGAAGACTTCCTTAGTGCAAACGAACGAGACGTTTTATACGGAGGAGCCGCAGGGGGTGGTAAATCATTTGCTTTACTTGCTGATCCCCTACGTTATTGTCACAATCCCAATCATCGTGGGCTTCTTCTTAGGCGTACTTTGGATGAGCTTACCGAACTAATTGACAAATCTCGTCAGTTATACCCCAAAGCCTTTCCCGGTGCAAAGTTTCGTGAATCAAAATCTACGTGGGTTTTTCCGTCGGGCGCAACAATTTGGTTTACCTACCTTGATAAAGACAAGGATGTTACCCGTTTTCAGGGTCAAGCCTTTAACTGGATTGGTATCGACGAAATAACCCAATATCCAACGCCGTACGTGTGGGATTATCTCCGTTCTCGTCTTCGTTCGACAGATCCGGAGTTGCAACAGCACTTGTACATGCGTTGCACAGCCAACCCCGGCGGTGTCGGAGGGTGGTGGGTAAAGAAAACCTACATCGACGGTATTGAGCCAAACAAACGCTACGTTGCGTTCGACATTGATACCGGAAAACCCTTTGTGTGGCCCCACGGTCACGAAAAAGCAGGTGAGCCGTTGTTCTTTCGCAAGTTTGTTCCGGCACGGTTAACCGACAACCCCTTCCTCATGGCAGACGGTCAATACGAGGCCATGTTGAGGTCGCTCCCAGAAGTCGAACGAAAGCGGCTTCTCGAAGGGGATTGGGATGTGGCAGAGGGAGCAGCCTTTCCCGAATTTTCACGGAGTAGACACGTTGTTGAACCTTTCGATCTTCCGACCAATTGGCCCCGCATTCGTGCAGCCGACTACGGATACGCGAGTCCTTCGTGTGTGCTATGGGGTGCTATTGATTGGGACAACAATATTTGGGTGTATCGAGAACTTTATGTAAAGCACTTGACAGCAGAAGAACTTGCTGATAAAATAATGGAAGTAGAGCAACTTGACCCTCAACCCCATTACACCGTGCTTGACTCGTCGTGTTGGAACAAAACGGGGTTTGGTCCGTCAATTGCCGAAACAATGATGAGAGCAGGTGTTCGTTGGACACCCTCCGACCGTAACAGGCTACAAGGTAAGATGGAAATACACCGTCGCCTTGCAAACGATCCGTACACAAACGAACCTCGCCTACGTATTTTTTCAAACTGCCAAAACGTTATCAAACAAATGGCAGGTATTCCGTTATCTAAAAGCAACAGCGAAGACGTTGATACAAAGTCAGAAGATCACGCATACGACGCACTTCGCTACATGCTAATGACACGTACCAGCGGGTACGCATCCATCCACAAACAACTTGGTGCAATTAAGAATCACGTTCACCAAGTTCAAGATGAAGTATTTGGTTACTGATGGCTATCGATGCAATAGAATTTGGTAAAAAAGCACAGGCGGGTACTCTTACCGTAGAAGAGGCGATTTCGTACGCTCTAACGTATGGCAACCCAACAGATAGCGCACGTAAACGTATCAAAGCACTTCGCTCTGGGTTTAAGAATATGGGCTTGGATATAAACATGCCCCTTTCAGATCTCAAGGATACAGCAAACTTGGGATTGTTTAATCGGGAACTTAGCCCCGACATGTCAAATCGCTTTGGCAACCTTCAGGCTCTTGAGGCAGCTCTTGATCCTGTGATGACAAAATACAATCTTCGGACAATTCTTGAACCTGCTGAAGATGGCTTAGAACAGTTACGTTATCCTCTTCTTGCAGGGGGTGAAGGTCTGGCTAAGTCGATTGGTTTGGGCGGCACACAGCGTACTGGTCTTGCTCAAGAACGTCCTATGCAAGGTTTACTTTCCAAAGCCGACCTTGACGCTATTTACAACACCAATCTTCCCAAGATTGCTGACGAGTTTGGTCAACCCGTTGCTGACTTGATGCTGTATCACAAGTCAACAGCAAATCGTCCTGCTCAACTTGTGAACCTCAAAAAAAGTGAAGTCAAGATCACCGACACAGAAGTTACAATTAAAGGTAAGAAACCTCCAAAGGGATCAAAAGATAAAAAGTTTCGTCCAGAATTAACATTCTCTGTCAACAGTCCCGAAGGACGGGCAATCATCAACAGTTACAACACGTCAACCACAGACATGGTGTTTAATGTAACGGAGTCTGAACTTGACGCAGCTTTTAACAAATACATTTCTCCAAGTCTTGAGCAATACAGCGATGTACTTCCTTTAGCGGATGTAAAAGTAATTGGACCGGACGGGTCTGTAACGCTCACACAAAAGCCTGTTACGACAAAGTCTGCTATTCGCTCTATCGTACCAAAGTATCTTCTTGACGAGTTCAACGTTCCTGCTGAGATTGTACAAGGTGCGATGGGCCACAAAGACACATCCATTCTTGCGACAAACTACGCAGGATCTCGCCCTACAAAAGATATTCCTCTTCTTCTTTCGGACCCTACCCAGTTTAGTTCGACAGGTTTTGCCGGATCAGGACTTGCAGGATTCAACATCTATAGTGCTATGTCCGAAGAACAAAGGGCTGCACTAGGAGATCAAGAATTTAAAAAACTTATGGCGGCAGGTACGGTCGAAGAGGCTGAAAAGTACGCTCAACTTGCTAACATTGATCCTGAAGTTGTAAAAAAGGGCATTGCTGTCCAAGCAGAAATTGACATCTTTCGCGCACAACAAGAAGCAGCAGTCCAAGCCGCAAGGACCGAAGCAAGACGAACAGCTAAAAAAGATATCAAGGTTGAAAGCGGCGCATCCCTGTTTGACGAACTTGTTCAGATGGGTAAACCAACCAAACTTGGTCTTGGCATACTTGCGGCGGGTACTACTGTTCTTAAACAAGTTCCGGTCGTTGGTGGGGTTATGGAAGCACAGGCAGCACGTTTGGAAGGAGCTTCTATGGAAGAATCCCTACTGCGAGGAGCAGGAGAAACTTTGCTTCCAGTTACCCCTAGTGATATTCAGATGATGGAAGGAGCAGTTGGTGAAGTGGGCAGCCAAATGCAAGAACTGATGGAAAGCCCACAACCAGAATACCCCGAAGGTGCAACAATCCAACAGCAGTTGCAAGGATTGTTAGGCATGGGCGGGGGATTTAGTCTTAACTAACAACCTATTCTAAGGGAGCAAAAAACAATGCCAATGAACAACTATAATTATGGTGCAGCTTACATCATGAACGCTGACAAAACATCCGTTGATGCAAACATGGGCGAAAGCAAATTGTACCGTGAAGGTCTTGAGTTCGATACTCGTGCTAAGACTGCTGTTCTTACGGAAGACATGCCAAAAAAGATGACCAAAAAGGCTGTTGATCCATCCGTCATGAAAATGGCTGAAGAACGCGACTACTAGATCTTAACTTTCTTGAAAGATTACAATGTCTGATAATTTCCTTGAACCAGCAGATGACACGCCCGTTGTAGTTTACGAACCCAGCGAAGCGATGCCAGCTCTGGCAGAACACATCAAAAAGAAGTTCGAAGACTCTGAAAACGGACGCTATGCTTACGAGCAGCGTTGGTTGAAGGCGTACAAAAACTTTCGCGGCATCTACGATTCAACGACTCAATATCGTGAATCTGAAAAGTCAAAGGTATTTATTAAAATTACCAAAACTAAAGTGCTGGCTGCGTACGGGCAAATTGTTGACATTCTGTTTTCAAACAAAAAGTTTCCCATTGTTGTGGAGTCAACCCCTGTTCCGGAAGGAATAGCCGAGTTTGCTCATCTTCGCACACCCCTTGATGACATTGTAAATCAAGAACCGACGGATATGTACGGATTTCCGGGGGATGGAAGAAATCTTCCGCCCGGAGCAACTCAAGCAACTCCGCTGGATTTTCTTGGGGGTATGCAAAATCGATACAATGGTATGCCTCTTGCAGAAGGTCCATCTCTTATGGGTGAGCCTCAGATTAGTCCGGCTCAAAAGGCTGCTCTAAACATGGAAAAGCAAATTCACGACCAGTTGCTTGATACCAGTGCAGTTAACGTCCTTCGCAATGCTATCTTTGAATCCGCCTTGCTTGGATCTGGCATCATCAAAGGACCGTTCAACTACTACAAGCGAATCCACAAGTGGGAAAAAACAGAGATGGGTCGGCAGTATATGCCGTACGAAAAGATTGTTCCTCGCATCGAACACGTATCTGTTTGGGACTTTCATCCGGATCCATCCGCTACATCGATGGAAGATTGCGAATACGTTATTCAACGCCATCGCATGAATCGCCAACAACTTCGTAACCTTCTTAGCCACCCTTATTTTTACAAAGATGCAATTGAAAACGTTATTGCAAAAGGGTCAAACTACGAAGACAAATACTACGAAGACACTATCCGTGAAGACGAAACTGAATCTTACTACCAAGAGAACCGCTTTGAGGTTCTTGAGTATTGGGGGGTTCTTGACGCAAAGTTTGCCCAAGAAGTTGGAATGGATATTGGAGATAACATCGACGAACTGGATCAGGTTCAAGTAAACGTGTGGGTGTGTGGCAACGAGATTCTTCGGTGCGTGATTAACCCATTTACCCCGTACCGTATTCCGTATCAAATCTTTCCTTACGAGATTAATCCGTACCAGATTTGGGGCGTTGGTGTAGCCGAAAACATGGAAGATGCCCAAATGCTTATGAACGGTCACGTTCGGATGGCTATCGATAACCTCGCTCTTGCGGGTAATCTTGTGTTTGATGTTGATGAAGCCAGCCTTGTGCCGGGTCAAAACATGGATATCTTTCCGGGTAAGATTTTCAGACGTCAGTCAGGTGTTACCGGAACAGCAATCAACGGTCTCAAGTTTCCAAACACGGCTGGTGAAAACATCCAGATGTATCAGATCAGTCGCCAACTAGCTGACGAAGAAACAGGTCTGCCGTCAATTATGCACGGTCAAACAGGCGTAACAGGTACAGGACGTACTGCTGCAGGGCTATCGATGCTTCTTGGTGGGGCTAGTCTGTCTCTTAAAACGGTCATTAAGAACATTGACGATCATTTGTTAAAGCCTCTTGGTGAATCGCTATTTCAATGGAACATGCAATTTAACGAAGACTCCCCTGAGATTGAGGGGGATTTGGAGATCAAACCTCGCGGTGTTGCCGCCGTTATGCAAAAAGAGGTGCGTACCCAACGTCTTACCACCCTGTTGCAAACAGTCAGCAACCCTATGTTAGCTCCGTTCATTAAAATACCGAACTTGATGCGAGAACTGGCAATTGCACAGGATATCGATCCCGACAGTTTGGTAAACGACGTTAGCGAAGCCCAGATTTTTGCAGAGATGTTGAAAGGATTAGCAAATGCTCAACAGGAAGCAAGCCAGCAAGGTCAGCCCTCTGGTAACGAACAAGGAAGCATGGGAGAGTCTGGAGGAGTACCTCCGGGAGCAAATCCAGATGACGCTTCGGGGGTTGGTGGCGGCACAATCGGAACTGGAAGTGTTCCGGTTGCAGGGGAAGATAACTTCACTGGAGAAACTTAAGGGTCTTAAAGACGACTTTAACGCAGCGATGGCTATGAAGGAATCAGATGAGTAGTTATTTATACAACATGATGTACGGATCGGTAGGGTACAATATGGCTCCGTACGTCGTTAACAGGGTTTCACCGTTTGCTGCAATGGCAGGAGCTATGGTTGCTCCCTCTGCTCCTACTCCAACACAGTTTGTTCAACAGGCTTTTCCAATGCCCCCCGCCGCACCAACAGCTTCTTCTCCTTCTGCACCTTCCACACCTTCAGGAGGCGGAGGCAGAGATACTCAATCGGGAACAGGTACGACAATAAGTGGCGGCACTCAAGGAGGACTTAATATTGGTCCTGCCAATGTTGCTACAGCAGCCCAGACAGCAGAATCGATGGCAATTGAAAATGCGTCTATTATGAGTCCTTCAACGTATGGGGATCTTCTTGCTGGTCAAATAGGTCTTGCTACCTCTGTAAATCCCAACACAGGTCTTGTAAGTGATTCTCCCCCCGGTTTTATGGGTATGATGGGGGCGGGAGGTCTTGGAGTAGTAGCGTCGGCTATGGGTTCGTTTATGCAAAACAAGCAAGAGCAAGCTACAACAAATTCAATTAACATCAGCAACACAGAAAACGGAGTTGTTTCTGTAAACGGCATGAACGTTGCTGTTGTTAACGGAAAGCTATATGGAAATTTAACTGATCCCGTAACAGGCCAACAGATGCCGTACCATACGGTAAAAAAAGCAGTTTTACAGTACCTTCAACAAAATCCATATAACGCTCCAATACAATCTAACATTATGCAAAACATAATGATGTCTGAAGAAGCCCAGATGGCTGTAGAAGATGTTATGGCGTACGCTTATGCAGAACCGGGAAGAGGCACAGGAAGTGTGATTGGAAGTCAAGGCGGAACTTTTGGCACAGGCTCTCACCCGGGAGAAGCTGGGGGTTCGTCAAGTAGTTCGTCCGGCAGCTCGTCAGGTAGTTCATCCGGTGTAGGTGTCGCTGGCGTATCCCCATCAGGAAATCCTTCTGGTTTTAACAGAGGAGGCCTTGTTGGCATGGCAAATGGGGATCTAGCTCTTAATCCGGGTCAAGCCGGATTTGTCGATGGTCCACCCGAACAGTTTACACCTACCCAAACAGTAGCCGACACTGAAAACGGACAAGTCCAAGAAGGCTCATTTGTTATTAACGCTCCTGCCGTAGAATTTGCTGGATCAGATGACATTCGCAACATGGTTCTTAAGGCATACGCTACCGCACGAGAAAAAGGACTTGACATTGGTCGCGGAGATCCTACAATAGATGAAGAGAATGTGGATGTCGCCCTTTCAAAAGGCGAAGTCGTTGTACCACCTGCTCTTGTGAAAATCATCGGTCTTGATCGTCTTCGTAAAATCAATAATCGTGGAAAACGAGAAGTTGGAGAGCGTCAGCAGCAAGCAGCACAAGGCGGCTTTATTAATGGCTACGCAGACGGAGACTTGGTAGGTGATGTGGGAGAAGAAATTCCCTACGAATCAGACATTCCCCTTCCTAAGTCTACCAAAAAGAAATTCAACAAGTTTTTAAAAAGCAAAAAAGACAGAGCCTCTGTCGAACAGCTTATCGATAGTTTAACCGACAAAGAACGTCTTGCTGTTATTGCGTTGGTTGAAACAACTGCAGCCACTGATCCCGTAGAATCAATGGTAGCTGTTGGACAAACTGCAATAAACCGAGCATCAACTAATCGCCCCGACTTTAAAAACGTCAACGACCTGTCTGCTGTCATGAAGCAAAGATCTTCTCGCGGTAGCGGAAGCAGAATGTTTCAGTACGACGGTCTTGAACCCACAAACCTTTCAGATCGTCTTACAGAAATTGTAGAAGGACGAGTTCCCGGAGCCGTATCAAAGATATTTTCGGCTGCTGAAATTCTAACCAGCCCTGAATACGAATTCGATCCTATCTTACCCGAAGACGTAATGTTTTATACAACACCCACCGCTCCTCTTGCTCAAGATTTTGAAAAGAATCCCCTGATGCAGTATCATTCAAGCATGGGTGGACATGATTATTATTCTCTGATGGCTGCACCGGAATTTCCGTAAAAGCCCAGTAGAAGAATTCGTCGGCTACCCGTCCAGCGGCCCCGACACAACCGAAGCGGCTACCCACAGCCATGTGGCCCCGCATGATGAGGTAAATAAAATGGCAACCCAAAAAAAAGTTCGCGGTCATCGCGGAAACAAACCTAACGATTCCTTTGGAACAATCAACAACGCCAATCTCTACAAAGGCAACTATCGAAAAGACGTCTACGAAGACGACGATGACGATACCCCTCAAGATGAAGTAGAAGCATCTGGTGTTGAAACCAACAACGAAGACGACTCTAACGAAAGTTTTGCAACAACGAAAACTGAGGCTTCTCCGGATCACGATTACAAAAAACGGTATGATGATCTAAAACGTCACTATGATGATAAGCTAAAGGAATTTCAGCAAAAAGAGGCAGAACTAGAGCAACGAGCAAAACAAAAACTGCAGGAAAGTAACGTTCGTTTGCCTAAGACTACCGAAGAGTTGGAAGAGTTCAAAAAACAATATCCGGATGTATATGGGGTTGTAGAAACTGTTGCAGCAATGCAAGCCAGTGAAAGAACCACAGAATTACAAAAGGAGATTGAACAACTTCGTGAAAAGGAAAAGAATCTTCAGGTTCAAACCGCTTATCGAGAACTAAAGAACCTACATCCAGATTTCGACGATTTGCGAAAGGATGAAAAGTTCTTAATGTGGCTCCAAGAACAACCAACAAACATCTCAGATGGTATCAATAAAAACAATACGGATGTTAAGTGGGCTGCACGAGTAATTGATCTGTACAAAGTAGATGCAGGAATTACTACAAAACGGAAGAAATCCAGTACGCCTGATGCAGCATCTGCAGTATCAGCCCCAAAAGCAAGAGATATTGTCTCAGAAAACGATGGGAACAAGCGTATTTGGAAGGCTTCACAAATCGCCAAAATGAAACCCCACGAGTTCGAAAAGCTAGAAAGCGAACTGGACTCTGCGAGGGCAGAAGGGCGAATCGACTACAACAACTAACCTAACCTCAAAAATGGAAGGATAATCCAATGGCTTTTGATAGCGCATCAGGTTATAACAACCTGCCTTCCGGTAACTTTACACCGGAAATCTTCAGTCAAAAGGTTCTCAAATTCTTCCGTCGCGCTTCGGTTGCGGAAGACATCACCAATACCGATTACGCTGGCGAAATTGAGAACTTTGGCGACACGGTTCGTATCATCAAAGAACCAACAATCACAGTATCCGCATACTCTCGCGGTTCAGTGGTTAACCCACAAGACCTTGCCGACGACCAAATCACAATGGTTGTTGACCAAGCAAACGCTTTTGCGTTCAAGATTGACGACATTGAAGAGCGTCAGTCACACGTTAACTTCGAAGCTCTTGCGACTTCTTCAGGTGCATACTCCCTGAAGCGTAAGTACGACGCTAACGTCCTAGACGCAATGGCAACCAACGCTGGCCTGACAGGTGAATCAGGTGCTTCTGTTGACCAGATTTCTGGCATCGGCACACTGGGTACAGCTCTGGACATCGGCGGTGCAACCAGCCCCGGCGACACAGCAGTCAACACCATGCTTATCATGGCACAGGCTCTGGACGACCAGTCAGTTCCAGAAGAAAACCGTTGGTTCGTTGCTCCTCCAGCTTTCTACAAGCACCTGTTCTCAGCAGGTTCGAAGTTCGCAGAAGTACAGGTTACTGGCGACGCAACTTCACCTCTGCGTAACGGCCTTGTATCGCTGGGCAACATTGCTGGCTTCCAGTGTTACAAGTCAACTGCCCTTGTTTCTACAGGCGGCACTGACCAAGTAACAATCTCTGGTCTAGCAACAGACGGCACTGAGAACGCAATTCTTGCGGGTCACATGTCCTCAACAGCTACTGCTTCGCACATCGCGAAAACAGAAGTTGTTCGCTCAACTGAAACCTTCAGCGACATCGTTCGTGGTCTTCATGTGTTTGGACGTAAGGTCCTTCGCCCAGAAGCACTCGTTCGTGGCGTCGTTAGCTTAGACTAATAGGGAGACTAGATAATGGCTACTTACACTGTAACTAATGCTGCTGCTGGCGTCCCTGTCGGTATCAAGCCTCAACTCGTTGAAGTTGTTCTGGACTTTTCCACCACCAACCTCGTTGCTGGTACGGATATTGTTCAGGCAATCGAAATGAACGCTAACACTCTTGTCCTTATGGCAGGTGTTGAAATCCTGACTGCAGGTGGCGCAACTTCGCTCATTGAACTGGGCGACACTGACGTTGACCTCTGGGTTTCTGACCTCGACGGTAACACCGCCAATGGCGTAGAAATGAGTGCTACTCCAAAGCTGTATACTGCAGCCGACACCATTGACCTGTCTGTTGACACTGCTGACTTTGCTGGCAAGGTTCGCGTGTTTGCTCTTATGGCAGAGCTAGGTGCAGGTGAAACTGCTGCGGCATTCGCCTAAACATCTTAGTTGAGGGGGAGGGGTAACTTTCCCCCTTGACGACTTTTAATTTATATGATATAAGCAATCAACCTTGCCGGGGGTAAACCCTATGCCACGCAAAAAAGAAAACCCCATCAAACGAACCACGACAGGAAAAGGCGCGAACTATCGCCCTACCAAGTCTGGTGCGGGTATGACAGCAAAAGGCGTCAAGGAATATAGAAAAAAGAATCCCGGTTCGAAGCTCAAAACAGCGGTGACCGGAAAGGTAAAAGCCGGAAGCAAGGACGCCAAGCGACGCAAGTCTTTCTGTGCGCGGTCTGCCGGACAAATGAAGAAGTTTCCGAAAGCAGCGAAAGACCCAAACAGTCGTCTTCGCCAAGCAAGAAAGAGATGGAAATGTTAGCAAATCTTATCGGTCCCGTAACAAATCTTCTTGACCAGTTCATTGAAGACAAAGACCAAAAGGCAAAGCTGGCTCACGAAATAGCCACGATGTCTCAAAAACATGCCCAGCAACAAGCGATGGGGCAACTCGAAATAAACAAGGCCGAAGCCCAGCATCGGTCTATTTTTGTAGCGGGTTGGCGTCCCTTTCTTGGGTGGGTGCTTTCTTTTGCGATGGCATGGCATTTTATCCTAGCTCCGTTCATCATTTTCGGTGCAGGGATGGCAGGTATGGAACTACCTGAGTTGCCTGTGTTTGACATGGATAGCCTAATGACTGTGCTTCTTGGAATGTTAGGACTTGGCGGCTTGAGAACAGTAGAAAAGGTCAAAGGACTGACCAAGTGAGTTCGAAGCAAATCTTAGAATGGAAAATACTTCCACGATTTATGATGCTGATAATGACCTTAATGAGTTGGCGTTGTGCAGAGTGGTTTATGAGCTTGGAAGACCCGACAGCACCACAATCAGCGTTTGTCTCCGTTGTCATGGGAGCTATGACAGGTGCGTTTGGCGTTTGGATGAGCAACGAAGGAAAGAAGTAGATGAAATACGACACAAGCCACCTGCTTGATAAAGTAATCGAACACGAAGGAATGGTCTGCCAAGTATACCAAGATACGCTCGGCATCGACACCATCGGCATCGGTCGTAACCTTCGTGACCGGGGTATTACCAAAGAAGAGCTAGAATACATGGGCATATCCGGCATGGAAGAGGTATACAAAAAGGGTATCTCTGAAGCTGATGCACGGTACATGGCTATGAACGATATTCGAATTGTCGAAAAGGAACTGGTCGCAGTTCACCCGTGTGTTGATAACCTCGATGCGGTTCGCCAAATGATACTTGTTGACATGGCCTTCAACATGGGTGTCCCTCGCCTGTGTAAGTTCAAAAAGATGTGGTACGCAATCCACGACGCGAACTTCGAGTCTGCAAGTTTTGAAATGACCGACTCGCTGTGGGCTAGGCAGGTTGGCAATCGCGCACACAAACTTTCCGAAGCTATGAGAAAGGGAGAATTTTAAAATGACAAGATATCAAGTCCCTCGTTCTGCAGATTCCTCCGCAGAAAAAAATAAAGAACAAGGACAAAACTATAGCACTCGACCTACTCCCCCTCCCAAAATTCGTCAGGGAGTTATTCGGGGTAGAACAGTTGAAAAAGAAACCGACGGTTATACTCACGAATATCACGAGTACAACGCCCCCCTTTCAAAAGAAAGTTTTGATAAACTCACCAATAAAAAATATACAAGCCCACGAGGTACGTGATGCCCCTAACTAAAAAAGGCAAAGACATTATGAAATCAATGCAACGCACTTACGGGGGGAAGAAGGGTGAACAGGTCTTCTACGCAAGCAGGAACGCTGGCAAAATCACGGGTGTTGAAAAGAAAGCGCAAGGAGGGTCGGTTGGAAAGACTGGCTATGCGAAGGGCGGTGAAACGAAAAGCAAAAGTCGAGTTAATGAAGCTGGCAACTACACTAAGCCCGGAATGAGAAAGCAACAGTTCGAACGTATCAAGGCTGGTGATAAGGGCGGTAAACCCGGACAGTGGTCAGCACGAAAGGCACAGATGCTGGCATCTGCTTACAAGAAAGCTGGTGGGGGCTATAAGTCATAATGGAATGGCCCACGTCTTCTTGCTTCTTGTCTACATCGGAACTGGAGAAAGCCGTTACCTTGCTAGTGGAGACATGTATTTCAGGAGTATTACGGACTGCAACTTCTATGCCGCTGAATTGTCAAGACGTTATGGAAGCTACACCTATCGTGATTGGGTGGATGAACGAGACCGTGTTACCGCATATTGCATACCTAAGTATATAAAAGAAGGCGTTGTAGAGGTGTACTGACATGTTAGCAGAATTGGCAGCAGCAAATGCGGCGTTTGGCGTTATTAAGTCTGCTGTCCAAAATGCAGGGGACCTCGCAAAAGCCGGAAGTGCAATCGGCAAGTTCGTGGGTGCAAAGGAAGAAATTGAACGCAAAGTACAAGGTAAGGCGAAGGGAAGTGCTTCCGGTTCGGACCTTGAAAACTTCATGGCTCTCGAAGCCATCAAACAACGGGAAGACGAACTCAAGCAAATCATGATTTACACAGGTCGTCCCGGCTTGTGGAATGATTGGCAACGATTTCAGGCAGAAGCACGAAAGCAACGCCGCGAACAGGAACAGAAGGCACGAGCCAAACGCCAGATGATTATCGAGGTGTCGGTTATCGCAGCAGCCATAATTGTAGGTCTTGGGGCGATTGCAATAGCAGTGTACTTCTTAAAAGGCTTGCGTTAGGTTGCAAAATGGTGTATAATAAGGTTAACCGGAGATGTTACTTATGAAGCAACTTGCCATCGACGCCCTTGTGTTCCAATACAAAGCCCAGAAGAAACACGCAGAGCATGTCCTTGAAAACTACCTTAACAACCCTATTGGTGTTGGCGAACATCCCGACCTTATCAAAGAAATGGATACGGCACTTGAAAAATGGGAAGACGCCAACGGAAAATTAGAAACCCTGTTGAGACTTACTGGAGACGGCAGTGGCATTGGCTAAAAGTCAGAAGTCCCTTAAATCGTGGACTAAACAAAAGTGGCGCACAAAGTCTGGAAAACCCTCTACACAGGGTTCGAAGGCTACAGGAGAACGTTACCTTCCGGAGAAAGCCATCAAGGCACTCAGTTCGAAGGAGTACGCAGCCACTACCCGTGCGAAGCGCAAGGCTACTAAGGCTGGTAAGCAAGTTGCAAAACAGCCTAAAGCTATCGCCAAGAAGACTAAATCTTACAGGAAAGTGTGATGAAGAAAAAGATTAGATATCGCGTCGCTATGATTTTGTTACGCATTAGTATATTGTTCGCAGCGGTGGACAACTGGTTGTGGACAAAGCATCGTAACCTTTTAAAAAAGAATCGTGACTGATGCCTATCGTCGGTAACAGCAAGTTTTTTACGGAATCTGTCGCTTTGTCCACCACAAGCGATACAGATATATATGTGGTTCCGGCAAATTTTTCATCTCACGTCGAGCATTTGTTCGTGAGCAACAACGATAGCAGCACACGAAACTATACCCTGAAGTTTTATCACGCAGATGACACAACGACACATATTCTTTTAGATAATCATGCCCTCGACGGTAAAGCCTTCGAATCTGTTTTTACAGTAGATAAACCTTTGTATCTTCACGCAGGAGACAAACTAATTGTTGCTGCAGGAACATCAAATACTTTGGCTGTTACTGTAAGTGCTGAAGAATTTTATGACCCAAATAGGTAACCCATGAACTACCTCCAACTCTGCAACAACGTCCTTCGCGAAATCAACGAGGTTGAGATTGTCAACATCGGTTCGACTCGTGGCATCCAAACCTCTATCAAAGACTTTGTGAACAAAGCCCAGAGAGACATCATCAACTCTGAAATCGAGTGGCCTTTTACGGTTGTTAGCCAGTCCTTTAGCACTGTTGCCGGAACTGCCGAATATTCTCGCGAAGCAGATGCCAAGACCGTTGACTTTGATAGCTTTACAGTTCAAAAATCTGGAGAGGCAGAGAGAACCCTTCGCTACCTGTCCTTCAACGAATACCTCGATGCAAAGAACGAAATCGACACGAACCCCAACACCAGCGCACGTGCTGCCCCCGACTTTGTCTACGAAACCCCTGACAATAAGATTGGCCTGTCCCCCGTGCCTGACGACACCTACACGGTTCGCTACTATTATTATCAGACGTCTACCGACATGTCCGGTGCTACGGATACTCCGGTCATTCCGGAGCGGTTTCACGACGTCATTGTCAATCGCGCACGTTATTACGCCCACATGCTTCGGTCTGATGTTCAGTTCTCGCAGCTTGCCTTGCGTGACTACATAGAGGGCTTGAGCCGTATGCGTGTCGAACTAATCAACCGTAAGGACTACATGAGGGCTGTCTAATGCCAGAAACATCGCTAATCAGCCCGGCAGTTGTTCGATTAGGCGGCGGTCTGGTCCTCGACAAGGACACGTTCTCTATCCCCCCCGGTGCTGCTCTCCAGTTGCAAAACTTCGAGCCGGACATAAACGGTGGGTATAGGCGTATCAACGGGTTCGAAAAGTACGACACGAACCAAGTTGGTGGCACATCCGGAACTATTCTTGGGGTTCACGTCTATCAAAACCAAGTGATTGCATCTAAGGGTACGGCGGTTTACAAAGGTACGGGTAGCGGCTGGACAAGCATAGACACCGGACGAACTAGCGCAGGACGTTTTGACTTTGCAAACTTTAATTTCAACAACACTGAAAAAGTTATCTGGTGTGATGGAGCCAACAATGCTTCAGTGTACGATAACAGTTCGGTTACAGATATTAACGCTACAGGCGCACCTGCAGACCCTCAGTTCGTGGCTGTGTTTAAAAGTCACGTGTTTTTTGCAGGTATGTCAACGAACCCACAGGAAGTGGTGTTTACGTCTCCGTTTGATGAAACGGACTTTGCAACGGCGAATGGGGCGGGGTCGGTTCGCGTCGAAAGCCCCGTTAAGAAACTGAAGGTCTTTCGTGACCGTCTCTTCATCTTTTGCGAAGACCAAATTTACTTTCTTGCAGGTTCGTCGGTTGCAGACTTTCAGATGCAACCTGTCACACGAAACATCGGATGTGTTGATGGCTTCAGCGTTCAAGAGATAGCAGGTGACGTTATCTATCTGGCTCCGGACGGTTTGCGAACCATCGCAGGTACGGATAAGATTGGGGATATCGAACTGGGAACGATATCTAAGCAGGTACAGCCCCGCCTCGATAACATCTCTAAGGAACGCATCTCGTCCGTTGTTATCCGCAACAAAAGCCAATATCGTCTGTTCTTTCCCCAAGACTCAGGAACGACGGCTGGCGCACCGGGTATCATCGGTGTCATCAAATCTGGTGTCGAAGGTGGCATGGGTTGGGAGTACGCTGACCTGAAAGGTATCAAGGCAGCGTGTTGCGTGTCTGGGTTTATCAGCGGCACTGAAACAATCTTGCACGGTGGTTACGATGGTTACGTCTACAAGCAAGAAACGGGGGATAACTTCGACGGAACCAACATTCAGGCTATTTATCGTTCTCCTGACTTTACGATGGGCGACGCAGGTATCCGAAAGCTCATGCAACGGATTATCTGGAACTACGATAACGAAGGAACGGTTAACTCAAAGTTTCGTATTCGCTACGACTTTAATTCGTCGGATGTTCCCCAGCCAAACGAATACGAACTGACAACAGGTGCAGCGGTAGCTATCTACGGATTCGCTACCTCAACATACGGGACAGCCGTGTACGGTTCGAGCGGGACACCGCTAGTCAGACAGAGCATCGAAGGGGGCGGATTTACGGTTGCGGTTCGTCTCGACGACAATCAAGGCGCAGCCCCCATCTCAATCAAAGGCTACCAACTAGAATTTACTCCGGGAGGAAGGAGATAACCAATGGCAGGTTATACCAGACAATCTACATATACTGACGGCGACGTTATCAACGCATCGGATTCGAATGATGAGTTCGACCAGCTATTAGCCGCCTTCAACAACTCGACAGGTCACAAGCACGATGGCACGGCTGCTGAAGGTCCGGTCATCGGTCTGATTGGTGACCCCGGCATAACAACTCCGATAAACAAGGTTGTTGTTGACGACACGAACAATCGGGTTGGTTTCTTTGTAGATGTTTCAAGTTCTTCCGTAGAACAGCTACGAGTACAAGATGGGGCTGTCGTTCCCGTAACTGACAACGATGTTGACTTGGGTGCATCCGGTCTTGAGTTCAAAGACCTGTACATCGATGGTGTTGCGTATGTTGATAGCATTGCGATGCCAACCACCACTGTCACGGACATCCTCGACGAAGATACCCTATCTTCCGACAGCGATACAGCCCTTGCAACCCAGCAGTCCATCAAAGCCTATGTCGATGCACAAGTCACGGCACAAGACCTCGACTTCCAAGCAGATACGGGCGGCGCACTTAATATTGACCTTGACAGCGAGACTCTCACGTTTACAGGTGGCACAGGCATTGATACTGCTGGTGCAGGTAATGCTGTTACTTTTGCCATCGACTCTACTGTCGCTACCCTCACAGGTTCGCAAACTCTGACCAACAAAACCTTGACAACACCTGTCATCGCCACCATTTCGAACACGGGTACGCTAACTCTGCCAACCAGCACGGATACTCTCGTGGGCAGAGCCACAACCGACACCTTGACGAACAAAACCATCGATGCTGACAACAACACCCTTTCAAACATCGAGGTAGACAATCTCAAGTCAGGCGTCCTCGACACTGACCTAACATCTGTTGCGGCTACTGACACAACCCTCGCCTCTGCAAAGGCCATTAAGACGTATGTTGACGCTCAGGTTACCGCACAAGACCTTGACTTCCAAGCTGACACAGGCGGTGCATTAAGCATCGACCTCGATAGCGAGACCTTGACTTTTACGGGCGGCACGGGTATTGATACATCCGGTAGCGGTAATGCCGTGACGTTTGCAATCGACTCAACCGTTGCAACCTTGACGGGTTCGCAAACCTTGACGAACAAGACCCTTACCTCCCCGGTAATCAGCACGATTTCAAATACGGGTACGGTAACTCTTCCGACAGCAACCACAACCCTCGTCGGACGGGACACCACCGACACCCTAACAAACAAAAGCATCGATGCTTCTCAGCTTACCGGAACCGTAGCCAATGCCCGTCTGGATGCAGAACTTCAGGCTCTTGCAGGACTGACGTCTGCTGCTGACAAGGGTATTCAGTTCACGGGAGTCGGTACGGCAGCAACCTACGACCTCACTGCTGCAGGTAAGGCACTGCTCGACGATGCAGACGCCGCTGCCCAACGCACCACTCTTGGTTTGGGTACGGCTGCTACCCTAAACGTGGGAACCTCCGCGAACAATGTTGTGCAACTCGACGGCACTGGAAAACTTCCGGCTGTCGACGGTTCGCAGCTAACCAACATCACCGTAGTCGAAACAGACCCATCTGCTCTGGCTTTTGCTATCGCACTGGGTTGACAATCACACAAAAATACTTTATAATATATCCAAAGAGGGATTACTATGGCAAACGCTTTCCTATCAGAAACAGACACAGCAGTTGGAACGTCCCCAGCGACTATTCTAACTTGTGGTGCTTCCACCGAAACCACCATCATTGGTCTGAGTGTCGCTAACATCGTAACATCACAGATTACTGTAGATGTACAGCTTGACGGTTCAGGTCGTACATCAGGAGCAGTAGACAGTGTGTACCTTGTTAAAGATGCTCCAGTGCCTGTTGGTGGTTCTTTAATTGTGGTTGGTGGTGACCAGAAGGTTGTGCTAGAACCGGGTGACGCAATCAAGGTCACATCGGATACAGCATCATCTGCTGACGTTGTTCTTAGCCATCTTGACATTACATAAGGAGTAGGGCATGGCCTATCAAGGTAACATACCTGCCGCTTCATACTTTTCTACCCCAGCGGTACAACAGTTTAATGGTGATGGTTCAACAACCACATTTACCCTGAACCGCACAGTTGCAACGAAGCAAAGCATCATTGTGTCGGTTGATGGCGTTGTCCAAGATGCGGCTAGTGCCTACACTGTGCCTGACGGTGTTACCCTGACCTTCACTGCTGCCCCCTCTAGCGGCACTGCGAACATCTTTGTGAACTTCCTTGACCTCACTGCAGGTTCAATCACTCCCCCTGATGAGTTTAAAGGCAACTTTAAGAATAACGGTATGTTCCGTATCAATGCACAGACGTTGAGTTCGGACATTACTATTGTCGGAACTGAGAATGCTAACGTAACTGGACCGCTTACCATAGCATCTGGTGTAACATTGACCGTAGATAGCGGTGGAACATTGGTGACACTATGAGTACATTAAAAGCAGATACAATCCAGAACACATCTGGCGGTGCAGTCACGCTGACTAATCAGAGTGCGGCGAAGGCTTGGGCAAACATAGATGCTAATGCGGCAACTCCCTCCTTACGCAACAGCATAAATACCAGTGGTATTGTGGATAATGGTGCTGGTGACTATGCTTGTTCGTTTGTCTCATCTTTTTCTACTGCGGATTATGCTCCATCTATGCTGTCCTATGGGGGCAACGGTGTAGCAAGTTTGTTTCAGACATCTGACCTTGCAACAGGAAGCCTCGTGTTGAATTACCAGTATGATAACTCTGGGACGTGGACACAATTTGACCCAGACCCAGCAGTATTCACAATTCACGGAGACCTAGCATGAGTACCATCCTAGTTGATACCATTAACGAGAAGACGAGCGGCAACGGTGTGCAGATTCCGGGTCATGTAGTTCAGGTTGTAAGCACATCTAAGACTGACGGATTTAGTTCACCTTCTAGTAGCTACACTGACGTTACAGGGTTGTCTGTGACAATCACTCCTAAATTTTCTAATAGTAAAATTCTTGTTACGGTGAGTACTGCCGTTGGCAATAATACGTCATCAGCAGTTGCGAAGCTTAGGTTGCTAAGAGGGGCAACTTGGATTGCAAAACCCGATAATGACACGCAAACTTTTTCTGGCTCTATGACAGTGTATGACGGTACAGCGGATAATTTCCACACCGTCCACTGCGAGTTTTTGGACAGCCCTGCCACAACAAGCGCAACCACCTATAAGGTTCAATGCGCTACTAATGCTGGAACTCTATTTGTAAACCGCAGGGCTACAGACGATATGGCTCGTCACAGTAGTATTACGGTAGTGGAGATTGCACAATGAAGCACGAAGCTATTTATAATTTGTATTCATCCGTAGTCTCAATAAATGGCGATGGTAATAATGCTGTAGCATATGACGCTGACGGAAACGTAGTGTCTTGGGACGCATCAGCAGTCGCTACAAAAGAAGCTGAGTTACTAGTTGCTTACAAATTAAATGAATTACGCAGAGAACGCAATCGCTTACTTGCTGACACAGACTACTTAGCATTGTCTGACCAAACTATGACAGACGCTATGACAACCTATCGCCAAGCCTTGCGTGACATTACTAACACATACACATCGCTTGATGATGTTGTTTTTCCGGAGAAACCATAATGGCTGGTACAATTATAGCAGATACCCTAGAACACAGCACCGCAGGTTCGGTGACTACGGACTATGTTGTTAACGGTAGTGCGAAGGCTTGGGTTAATTTTAATGGGACAGGAACGATTGCCACGAGGGATTCGCTGAATGTAAGTGGCCTTACTGACAGTTCAACAGGTGAATATTCTGTTAATCTTTCAAGCGCAATGAATAACTCCAACTACGCTTTTTATGGCTCTGCTAGTAAAGCGGCTGGCGGTATAAGCTCTACAAACTCTGCAATTCTATTATTAAAAGAGGCAGGTAATTACACTACAACTGCTGTTGCAATAGGTGTATGTGACAGTGCTGGCACGGCTAAAGACTTTGATACTGTAACTTCTTCTGTGAACGGAGACTTAGCCTAATGCAGACACCTGATTTCAAAGGCACTCACCTGTTTGACCGACTGTGCTGGGCTAAAGAAAACCTAGACGGTGTGCAGTCTGACTACCGTGTGGTCTATGAGGACAGCATTGATGAGTGCGCCAAGATACTTGTGCCTGACCCTAACTGGATGGCTTGCGCTTTACAAGGCGGCATCCTACCGCCAGTGTGGGTGTATCACGAACTAGCCAAAGATGAAGTTGAAGAAGGTTTCAAGAAGCATACTCGCGGCTACCTGTTGCATACGACTGAGCCAATGCCCGCTCTAACCGAAGAGCAAGCTATTGAATACTTAATCATGAAGGACTGCCCACAACACGTCTGGCAAGAATGGAACACAGGCAACAAACCCAAGATGGTTATCTGCCGTAAAGAACAGCTACCAAGCACTAGAGAGTGGCGTAATGCTTGGAAGATAGCTGATGACATAACTGCCACTGATATCGCAGCCTAAGAGGAGAAACCTAATGGCAACAACATACATCGTAGATAAGGACGGAAATCAGATTGATGCTTCCACAGCTACCGTTCCTTCTGACCGTCACTTTCGTGGTGCATGGTCTCTCAATGGAAGCGTGATTAGTGAAGACATGGATTCTGCACGGGCAATCTTCCGTGACAAGATTCGTGAAGCACGTAAGCCGTTGCTTGAAGCAAAGGACGTGGAACTGATGAAGGCACTAGAAGCTGGTTCGGATACCAGTGCTATTGCTACTGCAAAGGATGCCCTTCGTGATGCACCTGCTGCTGCCGCTATTGATAGTGCCAGTGACATTGCAGCACTCAAGGCAGCTTGGGATGCAGACTTGCTTGGTGATAGCCCTTACGCATAAGACACACATGCTACTAGGAGAAACATAACATGGCACTTACTAAAGTTACTGGGCAGGGCATAGATAATGTTACTGTTGATTCTAGTGGCAATGTGCTGGTGGGCAATTCAACTGCGCCATCAGCCGCATCTGCAAACGCACCTGCCCTTCTAGTGTCAGGCCCGAATGACGCAACTATTCAGTTAAGCAGAGAAAATGCAACTGCTGGTGGTGGTGCTATTCAAAGTGCGGCTGGTGCTGGATTAGTGTTTTATACGCATACAGGTGCTGTTGGCTCTGAAAGTTATTCAGAACGTATGCGCATCGACAGCAGTGGCACTGTACTTTTTGGAACAACAAGCACAGCCGCACCATCTTTAGCATATATAAAAGATTCTTCTGGCGGTTATATAGAAAAAAACTCAAATTCAACAGGCGC
>Ga0209653_1000177_pt1 | contig 56113 bp, 14 predicted proteins | sample SaaInl6LU_22_DNA_FD_184644 | JGI IMG/M metagenome (GOLD analysis project Ga0209653, IMG submission 184644) | Marine microbial communities from expanding oxygen minimum zones in the Saanich Inlet - ESP_116LU_22_DNA (SPAdes) (version 2) | ecosystem: Environmental > Aquatic > Marine > Intertidal... | reverse complement strand
TTCATAATAATTTATATTATTTTGTGTTTTAATTTTTTTTAGACCTTTCATATAAATGTGACAATAGTCTTCTGTTTCAATAATTGATTTGGATGCTTCAACTAATATATCAAAATAAGTTGGATTTTTTAAAATTTTGCTTTCATATATTTCTTGAGTACCAAATATATATGGATCATTTATTAATATAATATTTTCATAAATATTTTCAAATAAATATTTATTGATACAATAATATGTTCCATTATATTTTATTTCATTTTTATTAATTGATAATAATTCTAATTTCTTATTTATGCTATCTACAATATTTTCTGCTCTAATAATATCTTTTTCTATATTATTTTCTATAATATCAAATAAATATTCTTGTGTATCTATGTTTAAATTATATATCATTATCATATAAACATATTATGTATTTATATACTTAATGGATAATATTGAAGTTGTATTTGCTAATATGCAATTAAATAAATGTAATTTGTGTAAAAATATTAATAATAATTATATTTATTCAAAATTTTGCACTAATTGTCAAAGTTTTCTAACAAAACATTATCCCAATTGTAATTGTATTTATTGTAGATAAAAAAAAATTATATATATAGAATAATGGTTAAGAATAATATTAAAAAAGATATTAAAAAAGATATTAAAAAAGATATTAAAAAAGAACCACTTAAAAAAAATAGTACATACTATAAATCAAAAATTGGAGGTGGAGGTTTTAAAAAAAAATACCTCTTTTCAGACTTAATATCATCTTTTTTTTTAGAAAACACAGATATTTATAGAAAAAGTGAAATATCTACACAAATTAACAATAAATTAATTAAATTATTAATAGAATATACTAATAATAAAACACAAACTAATTCAAAAAGAATTAATATATTAATTCATGAAATATGTTCACAAAATTTAAGACATTTTGTACTCAAAACAATTGATACGAAAACATTTCATAATAGAGATTTTATAAATATTGATTTAAATATGATTTATGAAAAAACTGAAATTGAAGACTATGTAAGAAAATATTTTATAACTATATATTACGAGTTTGTAATTAAATATGTCGGAACTGAAAAAAATAAATTTTTTAAAATACATCAAGATTATTATAATTTATTAATACAAAATAAGAGTTTTTTTGAATATATTTTATTATTTGTTAAAGATAATAAAGGGGGTGCTTTACATGCGTGTAATATAAATTATATAATAATTATATTATATACATATACTACTTTACAATATGATGTGACGCACTATTTTCCTAAAAATTACTATGAAATAATTATTGGTAGTTTTATAAATTATATCAAAATTTACGGTTATCCTGCGATGAATAAATTTGATTACTATGAAAAATTAAAATTAACCTTAACTAATAATCAAATTGATCAATTAAATACATTTAATAAACAAAAATTATCAGATATAATTTTTCATCCATCATTTACAAAAAAACCTATTGTCGTTCCTTATTATAAAAAAAGAAATTTTAATGATAATAGTTATTATCCATTTTCAAGTGGTAAGTCGCGAACTCCTGGTCCAGCTCCTGGTCCAACAAATAGTTCAGCCACTAGTAAAGCACATAGTCCAACAAATAGTTCAGCCACTAGTAAAGCACATAGTCCAACAAATAGTTCAACCACTAGTCCACTTCCTGAATCAGCTACCGGTTATAGTGCGAACACCCTTTCTGTTAGTTCTGCATTTTCACATGCTCAATCAGGTTTTGATCACAACTTTTTTAAAGACTCTACACATAGTTCAGCGACCGGTAATACTTCGGAGACCGGTAATTCTGCAGCGACCGGTAATTCTGCAGCGACCGGTAATTCTGCAGCGACTGGTAATAGTTCAGAGGATAGTCCAGATCCCGATCTATCGCAAGGTAGTAAGAACAACCTTTCTGGTAGTTCTTTCAAATACTCAAAAAGTTCATACAGTCCTATAGATTCCAACTTATTTAACGAATCTACACATAATTCAGCGACTGGAATTATGCCTGGAATTACGCTACCTGATACCACACCCACAAGTAGTACGGCGAAGAGAAGGTGTCCTGATAGTATTAAACAAATTAAAAAATTATTAAATTTATTTGGTAATAAAGAATATGGATATAGATGGAAAATGTTGCATTGTGATAAATATAATATAAAAAAATATGGTTGTAATAATATAAATTATGATAAAAACGATTTGAAATATAATAGTAATGTTATCTCTATGTGTGAAAGTACTGCCTGTAAAAATAATGATAATATGATTGATAAAAAAATATATACAAAATATATTGGAGAAATAAGAAAAAATACTTATCCTTATGATCAAATAACTCGAAATAATCTTGCATCCGGTGAGTATAGTAAAATAATTAAGTATATTTTAAAAATTAAAAATAAAAATCCGTTTGATGATGTTATAATTATTGACGATAGTATTAAGAATAGTAATTTTAATTTTGTATTAGTTGCATATGATAAATTTCAATCATATAACTTATATACTGATTCTCAAGGCATTAACAATATTGAGTTAAATAATAATAATAAAATAATATTAAGTGAATTGGAAAATAAAACAGCATCTAGTTATGGTAAGGTATTTAAAGGAAAGATTTTAAATAAAGATTATGCTATAAAATTATCTTTATGTGATGATACTAATAGTGGGAATTATAAGATATTTAAGCAATCAAATTTAAAAGAAATACATATATTTGATATTCTATCTAAATATGCTATATCAAAAATTAATATCAATTTACCAATTATATATAAAACAATACAGTTAGATGCCAGTGAGCAATTAATTCTAAAATTATTTTCATTAGAAAAAGATGATTACAGAGCAACAATAAAAGGTTGTAATCGCCGGGGGCGTCGGGGAAATAAACCTACGCTCAATTGTTCAATAATTGAATTATACAATGGTGCACTTCGTAATTATATTTCAAAACTTTCTTCAAAAACTGATTATTTGAGATATTCAATTTCTGGTTTTGAAAATATTATTATTTCTATTTTATCATTTTGGAGTGTTACAAAATGCGTTCATAAAGATGCACATATGGGTAATTTTTTATACAAAATTAAAGACTCTAATAAAAACTTTAACAAATATATTATACATGGCAAGGATTTATATACATCAAATCACACTAAACATATATGGACTTTATGGGATTATGGTACTTGTATGCCATTTGTTTATGAACATTATTTTAAAAATGAATATAGAGTACATTTTTATGATGATATTCACAGATCTGTTTTTCATTATTGCGTTGAGTTATTAAATCCTGATATAATACAAAAATATATAATCAAAATATATAACTTATTAAATATACCTACTACAAATTTAACTAATTATCATTATAGTATGATATATTTTATTTATATTTATTATATTAATATTTTAATAAATTATTATAATGATGATAAAAAACAATATAATATTTATTATAATAAATATATTCCATTAAAAGAAAAATATTATGAAAATGTTGATATGTTTTTTTTTGAACTATTACTTTATATAATCAATTTACAGAATATACAAATAACAAATGATCTCAAATATAAAATTTATGAATTATATATGATGAGGATACAAGGCAATTATAATATAAACCAAATAGTGTATGAAGATATACTTAATAATATATTTAAACCTTTTACAAAAAAATTACCAAATGTGTATAATTCTAATGTAAATAATTTAAAAAAATATTTTTATAATGAAACTTTGACATGTTTAATGTGTTGTAAATTTTTAAATATTTATTTTGATAAAAAAAAATTTTTTAAAAAATCTATTTTTAATAATCCAGATCCAAATATTAATGCTAATATTACAAGTAATTATAATATTGCAAATAATGTTGTATGTATGGTTGTTGATGTTATAAATATTTTTAAAAAACATACATTATTAAATAAAGTTAAAAGAGCGATTAATTCAAATAAAATTGATTTTTTTAACACAAATATTGATGAATCTTTAGTTGAGAGTGTAAATTATATTGGCAATAATTTTATAGGGAAACATTGGATAAAAGTGAATGATAGAACAGGAAAATTAGTGAAAAATTTGGCCGAAGTAGTGCCAAAAGATGTTTTTGATGAATTTAAAACAGAATTTGAAAGGTGTAGAAAGACACCACAAGACAATTCATATATTGTTGTTCTTAATAATATTGAAAAAATGAAAATTTTTAAATTTTTTAATAATTATTCAGATAACAAAAGCTACATTTTTAATTATTATTATGTAGCTGACAATTCTGATTATTATGTTACTTATAATGATATTGATTATGTATTATATAATAAAACTAAAAATTTTGATTGTTCTGATTAATCTAAATCGTTAATTGTATCATAGTCCCATTCATCATATTTAGATATAAAATCATCATCATTTTCTTTATCATTGTCTGTATAATAAAGAATACTTTTTTCTAAGTATTTATTTTTAATTTTAGGATTATAGTATTTGTTGTAAAACATAATATCAACGCTATCACGCTCAAAGTAACTGATCATATTACTTGTTAAAAAAACAACTAAGAATACATTATCATTTTTTTATATATTATTCATTATCTTCATACATTTTTATTTTATTGTATCTACTATTTGTTTCTAGACTATGTGCCATTTTTTCACTTATTATTCTTAATTCATTATTTGTTAAATTATTTTTTCTTATATAACTAGTATAAGACATTCTTAACCATCTTACACTTATATTTTCATTATATATCTTTTTAAATATATTTGTTATTTTTTTTCCAAAATTATTTGATTTATAATTAAATAAAAAATTATTATTTTCTTTTTTATTAATATTAATATGTTTAATTATTAATTCTTTAATATTATTTTCTATATTATATATTTGCTGTCCAAATACTTTATTTGTTTTATAGTTATTAAATATAAATTTAATTGGATCATTATTTTCAATTATAATATAATTAAATTTATTATCTAAATTAATATCATTTTCTGTAATTATCATATTTGAATATTCTAATCTTCTTGGTGGTATAAAAGTATATAATGCATAAATAAGTTTATCTTCAATATTTGTTAATAATTCTAAATTTTTTTCCAATTCTTCTTTATTATAATTTATAATTAATTTATTTTTATCATTTATATTTATTGAATTATTATCTCTGTCATCATCATATGTTTTATTTATTTTTTCAATATGTTCTATTAATTTTTTATGAACATTATTATCCTTATAATAATCTATTTTACTACATAAAACAGTAAACGGTATTAAATATGATTTAATTGTATTTATATTTTCATATTTTTCATATAAATGTGTAATTATTTTATCTTTTTCTAAATAATTTAAATTATTGATGATATATTCAATATCTTTTATATTATAAGTATTTAATAAAACATTACTAATTTTCTTTATATTTATATTTTTATTTAAAATATCATAATGTATATATTTTATTTTTGTAATATAATTTTCAATAGTACTATTTTTAATTTTTGTATTATTTTTTATTATATTAATTTTTTTCTGTTTCTTTTTTTCATATTTTTCTAATATTTTTTTTGCATCTTCAAGATTCATTTATTATAATATATTTATAATATAATTCATATATTATTTTCATTATTATGTAGTTGCACTGGATGCTTCAGTTTTTCCTGTTTTTGAAGAAGATACTTGGTCTCTTATAGAATTTGGATTTGGCAATACATAATCAATTGATCCAATGCTTGTTTCCATATTATCTTCACTTCCTTGACTCATACTCATATTTAACAATGTGTATGAACAATCTAGTTCATTTTTTTCAAATTTAAAATTTCTTATATTATTTCCACTTAATTTTTCATTTCCATCACTATCATATACTACATATGTATATTTTACATCACAATTTAATTCCGTGTCTGTATTTTCTATATTAGCTTTAGGGAAATTCATATTAACTTCTGATGCATTTAATAATAAACTCATTTTATTATTATAATTATCTTGTATTGTATTTCTAATACTATTTGATTTACAATCAAAATCAGGACGACATTTATCTAAAGTAAAACCATTATGCTTATTGCAATCTTCTCTGCAAGTGTTATCATGTCTAGATGTACAATCTGTTTTTAAATCAGGACATTTACTTTTAAGACATTGTTCTATGCATTTTTCTTTAAATGTCATTGCATCTTCTGCAGTTGGAAGTATATTACCTCCAGGCGAAGGAGAAGGATTACCAGGTGTTGAGGGAGAAGGCGAAGGAGAAGGATTACCAGGTACTGAAGGCGATGGCGAAGGAGAAGGAGAAGGAGAAGGAGAAGGATTACCAGGTACTGAAGGCGATGGCGAAGGAGAAGGAGAAGGAGAAGGATTACCAGGTACTGAAGGCGATGGCGAAGGAGAAGGATTACCTGGTACTGATGGTGATGGTGAAGGCTTACCAGGTGTTGATGGCGAAGGAGAAGGAGAAGGATTACCTGGGGTTGAAGGTGATATAATTTCGTTTATTTCACGATCTTGATCATTATTATTATCCATATCTGCAAATCCTCTTCTTCTTCTTCTACTACTATTACAATCATCTATAGAAGTTGCACCAGGATTAGAAGTTGTTTCTTCTGGACAAGCTTCATAACTATTTCCTACTTTATAATAATTTGCAATTGCATCACCACAGTTAGCCATAGCTTTTAGATTGTTTGCTTTTACATGAGAACCTTCCGGACAAGGACTACAATTTCTATTTTCGGTTATTGTTCTTTCAATATTTGTTACAAATGTTCCAACATCACATTCATCTAATGGAGTACATCTTCTATCACTTGTTGCACTTCTAGATACAGATTCATATTCAGTATCTTTATTACATTCTAATTCTGAATAAGGGATACATGTATTTGTTGTTAAATCTTTATAAAATCCTTCTTCACATGAACCATCATCACTTTGACTAGTTGATGGTTCTTCAGAAGTTTGGGATGGTTCTTCAGAAGATTGAGGATTTTGTACATATTCTTCTTCTGGTCTTCCTTCAGAACCTTGCTCCGGTCTTGTGTATCCAGGTCTTCTTGAATCGGAATCTTCGTCATCAGGTTGTGTTTCTAAATTGTCAGATGTATCTGGCATATTATCTGAAACAGCACATTTTTGTTTTAATTTATTTAATATAACTTGTTTTTTAGCATTTTCGTCTTCAATATCATTAATATCTATTTTACATACATCAACAATTGCATCTTCATTTTTTTTGTATTCTCTTACATTTTTACTTAATTCACTAATATCTTTATAAGATTGAAGACTTTCTTCTTTATACACCTTTGCTTCTTCTTTTAAAATATTTTCATTATATTGTAAATCATTTATTTGATTTAATAATTCTTTTCTTTTTATTTCATACTGACTTTTTTCTTCTTCTAATTCAAGTCTTTTTTTCTCAGATTCAATTAATGCTTCACTAGATACTGTATTTTCACCATCTGACTCTTTTATTGCATTTTCAATTGTTTCAATACTTGAATTTAATTCAGCTAGTTTTTTATCTAATACTACAACTTCATCTTCTAAATTTACAATTTGTGTGTCTTTACTCTTAATAACTTCATCTTTTGCTGTAATTTGATTTTTAAGATATATTATAAAACAAAACATTTTCTTTATAAAACACCAAAAAGGATTTTCTTCTCCAATTTGTTTACAGTAATTACCATCTCTATAATTAGTGCAATCTAGATTTGTATAGTTTTCTATATTATTTTCAGAATTATAATAATAACAACAATATATTATTAATAATATTAATATGATAATTAATAATATTGTAATATATATACTATTTATTTTCATAATATTTAACTCTATAATATAAATATAAAATATATATTATACAATGTTTTTATAGATAACACAAAAATGTTGAAAACATGTCCTGAAGGAAAAATTTTAAATCCAAAAACAAATCGCTGCATTAAAAATAAAATAAAAACAAAAAAAACATGTCCTGAGGGAAAAGTATTAAATTTAAAAACAAATCGCTGCATCAAAAATAAAAAAAATGATATTATTAATTCAAATAACAAAATTATGAAAACTGAATTAATTAAAAATCTGAAAATTATTCATGATTATGAAAAAATTAATGGTAATCAATTTAAAGTTAAATCATATGACAAAGCTATTAATATTATTGAGTTACAACTTGAGGAAGTTACACTAGAAGGTTTAAAAGATATTAAAGGTATCGGTGATAGAATTATGGAAAAAATTAAGGAATTTATTAATACTGGTAAAATAAAACAAATAGATGATATAAATAACGATGATAAATATATTCTTAATAAAAAATTAACTAATATTTATGGAATTGGACCTGCAAAAATGAAAGAGTTAATTACTAAACTTAACAAATTTGATGATTTATATTTAGATGAAAATAAAAAATTATTGAATAATAAACAACAAATTGGTTTAAAATATTTTGATGATTTGGAAAAAAGAATTCCTTATAAAGAAGGTGTTAAACATAATGAAATAATATCAAAAATATTTAAAAAAAAATATACTAATATTGAGTTTGATATGGTAGGTAGTTACAGAAGAAAAAATAAAGATATGGGAGATATTGACATTTTAATTAAAGATGATGATACAATTAATTTAAACGAATTGATAGAAGAATTGAAAATGTCAAATTATATAATTGAAACACTTGCAAATGGCAAAAAAAAATTTATGGGAATTTGTAAAATTGATAATCTTCCTGCAAGAAGAATTGACATTTTATTAACAAATAAAAAACATTACTACTTTACTTTATTATATTTTACTGGTTCTTATAATCATAATATTGTCATGAGAAGAATTGCACTTAAAAAAGGATTATCATTGTCTGAATACGGATTTACAGATTTAAAAACAAATAAATTATTACATTATGATGTTAATTCAGAAGAAGATATATTTAAAATTATTGATATGGAATATGTAAAACCTGAAAATAGAGTTTAAAATTATATTTCGTTAAATTAAAATGAATAATAATATATTATATTTAGTTCATGCAACTCGCGATTTTAATAATTCATGGAAATACCTAAAACCTTCTAATGATATAAATGATGAGTTCCCAGGTGTTTTTTTTTCATTAATAACAAAAGACAATATAAAATATGAAAATTTATATATAGACGATAATACACGAAATTATAATATTTTGATATTTTCAAAAAAATTACTTGAACAAGAAAATTATCATATTAATTTAAGAGATTATAATGGTTATATTAATGAAACGAATACATATTATCCATGGGAATTAGATACTGTTGTTAAAAAAATAAGAGGCCAAAACAAACGAAATGACAATTGGAGTACTGAGGTAGTATTTCATGATAAGATATCTTTAGACTATTTATGCATGAATATAACAATACCCAATCCATATAATTTAATATTAAATTCACAAACTTTTAATGAATTAGTATTACCTAAATTTGAAATGTATAATGATATTTTGCCTGATAAAACAAAAAAACCATTTTATTGTCATGCAATGGAATTTAAATATTCAGGAATAAATCCTTTAAAAAAAAGTTCAGAAAAATTTTATAAAAAAATGGCAATATTATGTAATGTTGATAATAATTTATCGCGTGAAGAAATAATAGACAAAATTAATTTGAAAATAGAAGAATTAAATAATAATCGTGAAAAACAACATTTAAGTAAATTCAAAACTTTAATTAAATCTGATAAAAATCGTAATACACCAGTTAGAAGTAATTCTTCAACAAAAAAGAAATTATATTCGGTACTATCTTTTTTAAAAGGAAATTAAGTTTATTTTTTTTACAAAATAATAAATTATATTTATAGAGATACTTATTAAATGTTTAATAAAAAATTATCAATTAGAACACAACAAGAGGAAGTAGCTGAATTAACTTCCTTTGGTGATAAAAGTATTTTTCAAATTAATACTTCAAATAATATCACAAGTAATTCATTAATATTTGAAGTTCAAGAAAATAATGGTAAAATAAAATTATATAATGATACAAATGATACAAGTGAAATATTATCATTTAATAATAATAACATTACTATATCTAGTAATGTAACTATTAATAATAATTTAAATGTTAGTAATTTAAATGTTTATGGAACTACTACTACTATTAATACATCCACATATGAAACTGAAAATTTAGAAATTATTAATACACAATTGGATGCTCCATCTTTAAAAATACAACAATCATATGAATCAACAAATCCTAATAATATTTTGGATGTAGGTTCTTTAAATTCATCAGGTACTTATGAACAAAAAATGGTTTTAGATACTGATGGTAATTTAAATATATCCGGAAATATTGATTTTGATGGTAATTTGACAAATAGTGGTAATGTACTTATTTATAATGAAAATAGTTTAAAAACTTTTTTAAGTGGAAAAAATGTCACAACATTAAATTTATCACAAAATGGAGAAATTAAAATTAATGATGAAACAAAAAAATTTCATTGGAGTTATGATATTGATAAATCTGATATTAGTAATTCTATTTACTATTCTGACACTAATTTATTATCAGATATAAGTGGTTTTGAATATGGTACTGGACAATTATATAAATCACATGTCAATATTACTGCTGATATTGGAGAAGGTAAATATACAGATAATTTAGGATTTTTAATTCAAAATAGACAAAGAACAAATGCAATTGGTTTTGGTTATAATACTATTTCACAAGTTGGAAATGATACGAATGCTTATCTTAATATAAAATCTAAAGGAAATTTACCTGTATCTATTGGTAATGAAACAACAAATATGTTTTTTGTATTTAATGATAAAGTTGGTGTTGGTATTTCATCTCCTACTCGTTTATTTCAAGTTGGAGAAAATGCTAATACTGGTACAACCGATCAAGTTATTGCATTAAGTCAACAAGCAGGTCAATATTTATGGGAATTATCAATGACTAGATGGAATAAATATTCAAGTGGTTCTGGTAAATATGATTTAGAAATAAAACCAAACAATACAAGTGGTAATTTATCTAATTTAGGCAATATATTATTGATGCCTAATATTAATGTAGGTATTGGTACAACGACACCTTCTGAAAAATTACATGTAAATGGTAATACATATATTGATGGAATAGTATGTATTGGTTATAGTAGATATCAGAATTTAAAAGCAGGTGCGCTATCAATAGGGCATACCGATACTGATTATGGGGGGGGTAATGATTGGAATTCAAGTACTGCTGGTTTATTATTAAATTGTGATAATAATACTGAAATAGCAGTTCATGATGCCGGTTTAAGAATCGCATCATTTATGTATTATGAAGGTACACATAATCGTTTTACAATAGGAAGAAATATGTTTTGGGGATCTATATCTACAATTTCATTAAATGGAAATATTGGTATTGGAACAAGTAGTCCTTCAACAAAATTACATATAAGCGATGGTTCTTCTAATTCTGCTTACTTCAAAATATATGGAAATGATGCTGGTGATTTTGAAGGACCTGCATTAGCACCTCATATAAATACTGGTGATTTTACAGTCTATTCAGGTAATGTGGGTTCCGGTTCAGCATTATTTAAAATTAAAAATAGTGGAGATGTTGGTATTGGTACAACATCTCCAGAAACAAAGTTACATGTTCGTAGTTCTAGTGGTAAATATTTAAGAGTTGAGACAGATATTAATAATACATCACAAACATCTGGTATAGAATTTGGTATTCCTGCTTTCACAAGTGATGTTAGAACTAAAATAACATCTACTACATACTCCGCTGATGCTAGTGATCTAAAATTTTATACAAATCCTACTAGTTCAACTTCTGCACAAACAAGAATGATAATACATCAAAATGGTAATGTTGGAATTAATAATACTAATCCCAACTATAAACTTGATGTTAATGGAGATATTCATTTTACTGGAGATTTATATCAAAATGATAATTTGTTTGCACCATATACTGATGTTGATGTTAATTTATTATTAAGTGGAGGTATTAATTCAGATATAGTAACGACTAAAAATTTAATATTTGGCGAAGATATAATTAAAAGAAATGTATCTAATCCGGCTACAAATCCTGCTGTAACATTGAATAATATAGATTCTACTTATAATAGTTTGATATTTACACATACAACTGGTGATCAGACACAATATGATATTACTTTTAATAGCGATACTGTATGTGATATATTAATTATTGGTGGCGGAGGTAGTGGGGCGCAAAATGTAAAAGCAGGTGCTGGTGCTGGAGGATTAGTTTATGTACATAATGCTAATATCACATCTGGAACATATACTATTTTAGTAGGAAAAGGAGGAGCGGGTGCTGGAACCCCCGCAACAAATACTGCTTATAGAAGTGGTTTAAATGGTTTTAATAGTAAATTTGATAATATTATAGCTTTAGGTGGTGGTGGTGGATATGCAAGATATACTATTGGTAGTTATATAGATGGTGGTTCTGGAGGTGGTGGTCATACTGATGGTGTAGATTATCCTGGTATATCTTTACAGTATTTAGAAAATCATAATACATCATATACTCTATATCAATATGGCAATGATGGAACATCAGATATAGGTATGTCCGGAGGAGGAGGAGGAGCAGGAGGACAAGGTTATTCGCAAGGTGTTCATCCGAATGTAGATATAATGGGTGGAGTTGGTTTAAGTGGAATATCAGAAACTGGAATAAACATAGATTTTAAAACACATTTTGGAATAACAAATACATCAATTGGACATCATATTAATGAAAATGGTATTGATAAGGTTTATTTTGCCGGAGGCGGTAGTGGATCTCGTCAAGAATATGTAGGAGGTATAACAATTGGACAAAAAGGTGGTGGCGGTGGTAGTGCACATTATACAGTGAATATTAATGATTATCCAGAAGTTTATGATGCTTTACCAAATACAGGAGGTGGGGGTGGTGGTACAGGTAATACAGATCGTGTAGGGAAGGGAGGTGGTTGGGGAGGATCTGGTATTGTAATTGTAAGATATTCTTCAGGTAGTGATGTAATATTTCAAGAATATTCTGATGTTAAGGTTAAAAATGTTTTATCAAATTTGGATACACATATTATTCCAAGTGTAGATGAGACTATAGATATTGGAAGTGTTGATAAAAAAATAAGAGATATCTATGTAAGTAATAATTCAATATGGATGGGTGATTCTCATAAATTAATGGTTACAAGTGAAAAACTCAAATTTAAAAAAAGAAATAAAAATGTTATTCCAACAAGATTACAATCATTAACCAATGATGATGAATTAAGTGCTAGATTTCCAGGTAAAACCAAAGCTGATCTATTATTACACGAATGGTTAGAATTTGCTAAAGAAAAAGATTCTACAATTGATAATATTAATGAAGTTTTTGAAGATAATGATACAAATTATGAAGAACAAACAAATATTGATTTTTGGTTATCAACTGGGAATGACATATATTTACATGGTGATTATCAAAATATAGGTATTGGTGTAACAAATCCATTAGCAAAATTTTCTGTACATTCAGCAACCCAAGGAGATGGTATTTTAATATCTGAAAATAATGCATTACTTGGTAAAAATTCAAGCGATGATAAAACACAATTAATGTTTTGGAATGGTTCACAAGTTTATTATGGCAGAGTAAGTTCTGACGAAGGTTCATCATTGGGTGTTACTGCACATAATTTTAGAACTGGTTCAACAGGTGTTACAACCATGAGAATTGTTGACAATAAAGTTGGTATTGGTATTGACAGTCCAAAAGCAGTATTAAATGTTCATAATACATTAACAGGCATAGATTCAAATATACGAACTGCAAATAGTGGTAGCAGTGTATTTAATACCGAATCATTATGGTTAGGTAAAGGAGATGTAAATAATAATAATTATTGGGGTTTAAGTTTAGGGACAATTTGGGCAGGTAGTTCTTATATACAAGCTGTAAATACTGGCCATAATGCTTATTATAATTTAATGCTACAACCACATGGTGGAAATGTAGGAATAAATAATCAAAATCCACAATATACTCTTGATGTTACTGGTGATATTAAATTTACTGGTCAACTATATCAAGGTAATTCTTTGTTTACTAGTTATACAGATACAGATACTACAAATTTAATTAACACAGGAGTTTCTGGTGGATTAAAGTTAACCGGCGGAGATGCTTTTGCAAATACAGTTGTTGATAAAATTGAAATAGAATCGTATTTTAGCACAAGTGGATCCGGTGGAGCTATTGCATTTAAAAATAAGGTATATAATCCATCATCAGAATATATATCTGCCAGAATTAAATCTATAAGTAATTATGCAAATGATGGTAGTATAGGAACTGATAATTATTATTCAGGACATTTGATATTTGAAACACAATTTGGAGATTCTGCAAATACAAATGGTGTTGATAGAAATACAACTGAAAGAATGCGAATAACAAATAGAGGTAATATAGGTATTGGAACAACTGTTCCCGTACATAAATTAGATGTAAATGGTGATATTAATTATACTGGAAGATTATTAAAAAATGGTAGTGAAGCCGCTGCAAGTGGTACAATTTATAAAGGAATGATTGTTGAAATGAAACATAATGATTATAAAAAAATGAAATATGACGATCCTGGCGAATGGTCACCAATAGATAATGATTTGACAACTGGTTTTGTAATTTCTATTAAACCAAAAAGTCTAAATTCTTTAATATCTTTGTTTGTCAATTGTTATATTAGTTTTGATCATACTGATGATGCTAGATGGTGGGGTGCTAGACTTTATAGAAAAGTTGGAAATGGTAATTGGACACATGTTACAGGCGCTGGTGGTAATAGAACTGGAGATGATGCAGACGATGTTCCATCAACATCAGGAACTGCTGTTTGGTTTGGTGATAATAATTTATCTAGTGATTACAGCGAATTGGGTAATTGTTCCGCAATTTATTTAGATACACCAAATACATTAGAAACTGTTTATTATACTGTTTATTGGAAATGTAGATTAGGAGGAACTGATCCAAACAAAAATATAGCATTAAACAGAAGTATATCACATGGAGATGCTTATAGAGCAGAACCTATATCTTCATGGACTGTAAAAGAAATATGGAATGATGGCAATCCATATTCACCTGTTGATACAACTATTTCTATAAGTGGAGATAAAGTTGGAATAAATAATACAAACCCTCAATATGAACTTGATGTTACGGGAAGTATAAATTTTACAGGAGATTTAAAACAAAATGGTTCATTATTTACATCATTTAATGATCAAGATGCTATAGATTTATTGAATACTGGTTTTGGCGGTGGATTAAAAGTAACTTCTGGTAATGTTGGTATTGGTACAAGCAATCCTCAATCTTTATTACATTTAGCAGGTACTGGCGATGTTATTTTACGATTACAAGCGGATACCAATAATTATGGAGAAGGTGATAATCCAATGATAGAATTTAGACAAGATGGAAACTTATTAACAGGTATAATTGGAACTGGTAATCTTCCAACAGGTGGTGGTTCAAATGATAATGCAATGTATTTACAACATTGTGGTCAAACAGGTATTGTATTTTTATCTGGATCATCTCAGGATGATCAAACAACATCAATAGAAAGAATGAGAATAAAATATGATGGATTTGTTGGTATTGGTACAAATAATCCAGGCGACAAACTACATATAAAAGATGGTAATTTAAGAATAGAAAATAGCGGATCTAATTCTTTAGACAGTAAGATTATATTTGCAGAAACAGGATATAACGACATATTTTTTATTGCTACAGATTTGCAAAATGTAGGAGCAAGTGACCAACATTTAAGATTTGGATATACAAACAGTGGAGATAGTGGTATAATAAATGAAAATACATTATTTAATATTTCAGGTAATGGCAATATAGGTATTGGAACTATTACGCCATCTAAAAAACTTGATGTAAATGGTGATGTTAATATAAGTGGAACTTTAACTACTACTAATTTAGATGTAACAGGAACTACAACAACTATTAATACTACTAATTATAGCACTGAAAATTTAGAAATAATAAATACACAATCTGATGGTCCTTCTTTAAGTATTTTACAAAATAATAATTTAAATAATATTATAGATACTTCAAATTTATCAACTGATAAAAAATTTATTGTTGATAAAGATGGTTTAGTTGGTATAAATATGATTCCCACAACTGAATTAGATGTTAATGGTAATATAAAATTTTCGGGAAATATTAATAATGTTTCATCACAATCATTAAATTATATTCAAAATTTAGACGAAGATATTATTACAAAAATTAGTGAAACTTCCAATTTATTAGATAACAAATCTTCAAATTTTACAAATACTATTTACAATGAACTTAATAATAAAATTGATAATATAAATGTTGATGAAAGTACTTTTATACTTGATGGTTCTCAAATAATTAGTGGATTTGTTAATGCAACATCAATTCCTATTGATAATTCTTCACTATATATTGATAATGGATTATTAAAAGTTAATCCAAATAATGATAATACAGAATTAAATACTTTTATTGGCAAATATGAAAAAACAGAAGAATATATTGAAACAATTGATACTGTTTTGAATTCTGTAACGACAGTTGATAATAGAATCTTTTATGAAACGACAACTTTAACTTCTAATATAACAATTACTAATACTGCTCCTAAATTTTTCACTTCTCAAACTATTTATCCAAGAGATATATATAATAGAACTGTAAATTATACATCAACCACTAATCAATGGATTGAAGGGATTTATACTATTATTACTAATTCTAGTGATGGTGTTTTTAATAATAATTATGATACATATGGTAGTCACAAAGTTTTTTCACATAATTTAACAGAATTTTATAAATCTACTAATGTTTTTGATGCTACCGGCAATTATACAGGTAGTAATAACTTTAAAGGAACAATTGGTTTAAGTATATCAATAGATATTGGAAAATTAATTTACTTGAGAACTTTAAAATTATTTCCAAATTCTTCAACATATAATACTGCAATGCCTAATAATTTTAAAATTTATGCAAGTAATGATGTCAATTGTTGGGGAGATAATTCACATTCTTCTTGGAATTTATTACACAATAATGTTGGTTTATTACAATATAAACCAAATGAATTTACAATATTTGGAAATTTTAATAATTTACAAACTAAATATAGATTTTTTACTTTGGTTGTTACAACAATAAATGGTAATAATACATATCTTGAATTAAATGAATTATCTATTATTGGTGTTGATGATATTACAAATCAACCAATCACAATTGATAATGAAACTAATACATATGCAATTAAATTAGAATATGAAGAAGTTGTTAGCGAAACATATAGCGAAGTTACTATTGATGGCACACAAGTGTCTAACTATAGTTCCACTAATAATTTAACAGTATATAATGATTCAACTAATGTTTCTTTGACTTTTAATACAGAAAGTATTGTATATGATGAATTTGATAATTTTACTACTATTGCAGAATGGCAACTTTATGCTGAAAGTTTGGGCGGTTCAACATATTTTAATAATTTTTATCCGGAAGGTCCTTTTTATTCAAGTACTGGAATAGGTTATATTACATTTCCTTTACCCAATGAATATAATTATATTGTTGTTGAATTTGATAAAACTTTTAGTGGGGGTAGAATACAAGTATTACTTAATAATACTGCTGTACAGACAACTGCAACAGGTGTTGTTAATAATGTAATTTATACTGGTGTATATAGTGCAAATACTACTTTTAAATTTCAAGAAATAGATTCTGGTGTACTTCCTAAAAATCTTAAAATTACATTAATTAATAAAAAAGAATATACTATAAATTTTTCTGATGCTATAAATGCTAAAGTAAACTATAATGATCAATTATTAGATACTCAATATACATTAATTAATGGTAATTTTGATACTACAAATAGAATAGTTAATACTATTATAAAAAAAACGAGTGATAATTCTATTGTATATGAGGAAGAGACATTATCACTTATTCTTGGTTATTTAAAAACTAAATTTAAACAAGAATATAATATATTACCACCTTATTTAAATTTGGATTTAGATTATTTATATGCTTACTATACATTTGAAAATGATTTTAATGATTCTAAAAATTCATATAATTTAATTAATAATAATAATTGTGTAATTAATTATGATAATAGATTATATGATAATTGTGCATTATATTTAAATGTTAATGCAAATGCAAATATTGAATTTCCTGATAACATACATTTATATAATATATGGAATAATGGCGACGGTTTGACAATATCTTTTTGGTTTAATATGCTTGAAACAACACAAACATATGGCAGAATGTTAGAATTTGCATATCAAACTGTTAAATATAATACTGAAAGTACTCATCGTCTAGGTATAATGAAAAATATTGATGATAATAATTCAATACAAATTTATTGGAAAGATTCAAATATTAATAAAGGAGTTACAATTCAATTACAAAATAGTTATAATAATTGGAATCATTTATCATTTTCTATTGATAAATCAGGTTTTTGGTATATTTATTTAAATGGAAAATTACAATCAATTGATGCTACACCATTTCAACCACCAAATATTACTTATAATGTTAAAGTAATTGGTAGGAGTAGTTATAGTACAACTGAAAATTTCCATGGATATATTGATGATCTACGTTTCTATAGTAAAGTATTAGATCAAAAAGAAGTTAAAATTTTATATGAATCTATTTATCAAACTATTTATACATCTATATTTAGTGATATAATATTTGCTGATATTGTATTAGTTGCTGGTGGTGGTTCCGGCGGTGGTTCAACCGGTGGAGGTGGTGGCGCAGGTGGTATATTATATACTGAAAAAAATTATATTCCTATCAATAATTATATTTTTAGAATTGGTAAAGGTGGTGATAGTGTTTTAAGTGACGCTAGTCACAATAATCAAGATAGAGGTATTGATGGCATTAATACTATTGCTATGGATACAGTTGTATTTGGTGGTGGCGGTGGAGGTGGTAGTAAAGATGGTGCAGGTAATCCTGGTGGTAGTGGTGGTGGTGGAGCATTTGAAACAGCATTTGGAGGGTCTATAATGACACCTCAATATGGATATGTAATAATCAATGGCAAATATTATGGTAATGTTGGCGTATCTACTAAAAATAGTCAGATATCTGGCGATGGCGGCGGTGGCATATTTAATTATACAATAAATAGTGTATCAGAATATTATGGTGGTGCAGGTAAAGGTAGAGATAGCGTATTAAATACTACAACAACTTTTGATAATAGTACAACACTTGGTGGCGGGGGTGGTGGTGGAGGTTGGTTAAGTAATACATATTCTGGCAAGGGAGGAAATGGTATTGTAATTATTAAATACTATTTAGATAAAAATGAAACACAAGAATATTCAATAGAAACAAATGATGATTATAAGGTATTAAGTGGTGATAAGGTTTTATTGAATTCTACTTTAGTCAGAAGAGTCTATAATACGGGTGACAAATATTTTACTATTTATAATGTTGAAGAAACAGATATAGAAACAAATATAGGTACTATAACAACTTTTGTTAAATTAAACAATATATTGAAATTCAATGTTACAAATACTATTGCTGAACAGGTTGTTTATTATAGTAATGCTCAAAATTATACAAAAGTTGTTATACCTAGAAATGATATTTACAAAATTAATATTAATGCTATATTTAATTTAGAATTTGCTTCTGAATTTTGTAAATTTTATATCAAATTAGAAAGATTAGGTTATGAACCAAGATATATAAGAGAATTTTATTTACCACCTATATCTGAATATAGTAATAATGACTCTTCTACATTAGATGTAACAGTTGATCTAGAATTATTAGTTAATGATGTTATTACATTTGAATCTAATTATAAATTATCTGAATATAAAGATTCGTTTTTAACTATTACAAGTACCAATAAAACTATAATTGATGGAACTTTAATACAAAATATATATAACACTTCTGCAAATGAAGCATTTACTTTTGAAAGTCCTTTGAATAAATTAGGTAATACTATAACACTTGACCAATCACAATTAACTTTTAATATTAATTTCGCTCAACCATTAATCAATAACAATAATACTGTATCTGTACAACCAAACTATTATGCAAATTATACACATAATCATGATGCTTCCGATATTGTATCTGGACAATTGTTTTTAGATAGAATACCTGACTTGACATCAAGACATTATAGCAATATTGTAATAGATGATAAATTAAGTCTTATAAATACTAATGTAAGCAATATAACTACTTATGATAATAGTGTAATTAAATTAAATTATCAAAGTTTAAGATATCCAAAGAAAGTTGAAATTAATTATTTAACAGAATCTCAACAACCATCTCCTTCTGGTAATATTTTAACTGAATTGTATCCACATACATTTGTAAATAGTTATCTTAAAATATGGTACAAATTTGATAATAATTTGTTAGATTCTACAGGTAATAGTTATTTAGAAAGAATACATACTAATGACTTATATACTGTTGGACAAATTAATAATGGTATAAGTTTAAATAATTCAACATATCAAATTAATAATGATGTATTTGCTAATATTTTAGATGATAATGAATTTACTATAGCAACATATTTTAAAAATGATTTTATGACATTAACAGAAGATACTATTTTATCTAGATACTCAAATACTTCTAATACAAGTGGTATTAAAATTTATCTAGATGATAATAATCAATTGTCATTTGAAAGAAAAGTTACTGGTGATATTTGGAAAAAAGTAATTACTAATGCTATTTTAACAATTAATCAATGGTATCATGTTGTATTTTATTGCGCAATTGGAATATTGAAAATATATATTAATGGTACTTTAGATGCTGAAATTTTATTTAGTGAAACTTTTAATAACAATTTATCAACAAAATTAATCGGTATTGGTACAAGTTCTATTGATGGTGTTGCAAATACTACATTTAAAGGTTACAATTATTTAGATGATTTTAGAGTTTATAATAAAGCATTAACAGTTTCTGAAATTAATTTACTATCTCAATCTAACTTATCACAAGAGGTTACACATAAGATATTAACATTTGAATATATTGATACTAATTTAGTTTATGATTTTACACCTTATAATGATTTGGCAAGTTGGGAGGCATATGTTGAACAAATTGGTGGAGAACACTATTTAAATTCTATGAATTATACTTATAATGGCACAGCATATTATGGTGTATTTATGATGGCAACAACTGTTGGTTATGTTAGAATACCTTTACCTAGTGAATATAATAAAGTTAAAGTTACTTTTAAAAATGGAGGATGGCAAGGTTCTGTTAGACTATATATTGCACAATATGATACACTTGTTGCGGGCACTAGTTATTTATTGTCAATTGGTACAGGTGTTACGGATACTAGTACATGGAATTATAATCCTGGTGATTGGTTACAATTAACAGAACATGCTACAATGATTGGACCGGATCTTAAATTAGAATTTGAAGGAGAACAAACAGCATATACTGTAAATTTTCCTGTAGAAACTACTTGTGATGTTTTAGTTGTTGGTGGTGGTGGAGGAGGTGGTCACAATGGTGGTGGAGGAGGTGGTGGAGATGTATTGTATTTTCAAAATGTTGATATACCATCTGGAACTTATAATATTAAAGTTGGTAAAGGTGGTACAAGTAGTGGCAATGCAAATGATTCCACTACAACACATGGTGTTAAATCTGAATTTTATAATATTATTGCAGGAGGGGGGGGTAAAGGCTTATCTTTTAGTTATTATGATGATTTTATTAGTATTATACCACCTGCTGAAACTTATACAAATCCATTAACAGGTTTAACAGCAACAAGTCAAGGGGCATCTGGTGGTGTTCGTGTTAATGTTTCTGGTATGAGCTCCGCTACAAAAGGTGGTGATGGTGCTGGAGGCCCAGCAGATCAAGTATACAATAATACTGCTACAGATGGTGGCCATGGTATTTATGCTGATATATCTGGTATAAATATTGGTTATGGTGGTGGTGGTGGTGGTAGAGATGTTAGTGCACCTGAACAACATGGATATGGTGTAGATGGTGGGGCAACAACAGCAAATATTGATACAATAGGAAATAAAGCATTTCCTGGCAGAGGTGGTGGTGGTGCTTCTGAAAATCCTGATGGTGGGTCTGGTATAGTTATAATTAGATATAAATTACAATATGAAACGGTTACTGACCAAATTATTGGAGGTTACTTAAATTATGATTTAGATACTCAAATTTGGAATGTTAAAGACAAAATAGATTACAAAGATATTATTCCACCTTATATCAAATATAATATTCCAACAATTACACCGACTGTAATATCTGAAAAAATAGATAATGAATATAGTACATTGCAGTTTACTCGCGATGAAAATACATACCCAAATATTGATGTTGATAGTACTAATTTAGTTGCCTGGTATAAATTTGATGGTGATTTAATAAATAGTGTTACAAATACTACAGTTGGTGCATTAGTTGAAACTGAAACTGCTGCTCAATTTATTGATACTTACGGTGATTATGTTATAGGTAAATCTGCGCTTGTTAATAATACTATTTTAAATATTCCTGATTTTAATTTTAGTAATTTAACAGAAGGTTCTACAAAAAGTTTTACAGTTTCATTTTGGTTTAAGGTTAGTACACTTTCTGATGAGTGGAATATATTATTTGATGCATCTAATTATCAATCATTCACTTCTGGTATTAGAGTTTATATAAATAGTAATAAGTATCTATATATGTATTATTATAACACTTCAAATAATAATACATATAGATATTCATTAAATGGTGATTTTGCGGATAATAATTGGAGATTATATACCTTTGTGTATACTTATAAATCATTATATAATAATAATAGCGATATATATATATATGATTTATCATTTTATGAAAATGGTGTTTTAAATAATAAAATAAATGTTAATGGCACTACAAATAGTGGTGTTGATGAACAAATTATTAAACTAGATAACGCAAATGGTTTTCAGATAGGACATGGTGATCAAATTAGTTCAGTATATGCTTATCCAATGGAAGGTTATTATGATGATTTCCGTATCTATAATAAAGCATTATCACAAGATGAAATAACGGATTTATATACTCAATATAGTCAAACACAATATAAGCTAACTTTTGATAATCCTGCTTTATGTGATATTTTAATGATTGGTGGTGGTGGAGGTGGTGCTACCGATAGAGCAGGTGGTGGTGGTGCAGGTTCATTGTTGTTTTATAAAAACTTTGTTATGAAAGGATCATATAAAATAAAAGTTGGCAAAGGTGGAAAAGGTGGTGGTAATACTAGTGGTGATTATGATGGTTATTATGGATATGATTCTGAAATTTCTAGTATTAACAATAATCCTATATTTAAAGTAATTGGTGGTGGCGGTGGTGGTTCTATAAGTACAAATGGTAAAGTAGGTGGTTGTGGCGGAGGAGCTGGATCACAATCTGGTACTGTAATTGGTGGAAATACATCATTTAATTATATTATTAATAGTGATTTAGCACCTAATGCACCAAATGTTGAAACTGATGATTATGTTTATTATGCTAATATTGGTGGTAGAAATATACATACATGGACCAGTAATAATTTAGGAGAGTTAGATGGTGCTGGTGGTGGAGGTATTGGTGAAGGAGGTACTTTAACTGGATTAATAAATTCAGTTGACGCTCAACAGTATGATGGTGGTAAAGGTGGTGATGGTAAATATAAAGCAACAATTAATAATACAGATTATGTCTTTAAAGATTATTTTAATTTAGATGGAACTTTGGAAGAAGATGGTTTCTATTATATTGGCGGAGGTGGTGGCGGCGGTGATCATCACGGTGATGGTACAACTGGCGTAGGTGGAAATGGTGGCAAAGGTGGTGGAGGTTACGGCGGTACATATAGAAATAATGGCGGAAATGCTTCTGGTTATGGTTCAGGAGGAGGTGGAGGCGCTGGTAGAGGAAGTGATCCAGTGTTCCAAGGTGGTAAAGGTAGTGATGGCATAATTGTTATAAGATATAAAACAATATTAAGTGATGCATTAGATGGTTATTTTAAATATGTTAATAATGAATGGAAAATTGAAAATAAAATAGATTATCAAAGTTTGAAAGTACCAGAACAAAATTCTTTAATTTCTATTCCAACAATAAATCCATTAATTACTCCAATTACTTTAAATGATGAATATGATACAATAGCATTTACTTATTCTAATTATCCAATACTCAATAAGGATTATACAAATTTAGTAATATGGTATAAATTTGATGATAAATATAATATTGGACAGGATTATAACTATTTAGATACTAAATATAATTTATCAAATAGTAATGTTACATTAGTCCAAAAAGGCTTAATTAATAGTTCTGCATTATTTGATGGAACTAGTGATTTATTATCTTCTAATACTATTAATTTTACCGAAACATTTAAACAAAATTTTACTATTTCTTTCTGGGCAAATGTTAATTCATCTACAGCGCAATGGGGTCAAATTATGCATATTAGTGATGATAATGGTGGTTCTGGATTTTATATTAGAAGGGCAAATGCAAATCGCATTGAATTTTGGTTAACATCCAATGCTACTCAAAATAGATTATTTACTTTAACATCTCCAGATTATACCGTTGATATATGGAGACATTATGCTGTGACTTATAATAACACTGAGGCAAAATTATATATTGATAGTGTATTACATCAAACTGTTGCTGTTACTTTAGAAAATACATTAGGCAATGGTAATATTAGATTAGGTGATAGAATAAATAATGATCAACAATTTTATGGTCAACTTGATGATTTCAGATTTTATGATATAAATTTAACTGAACCAGAAATACAATCACTTTATAATATTAACGAAAATCAAACTTATTATAATTTAACATTTGATAATGATACAGAATGTGATATTTTAATTGTTGGTGGTGGTGGTTCTGGGGGAGCAGGAGAAACTGGAACAGGTGCTGGCGGTGGTGGTGGTGGTCAAGTTCAAGTAATTAGAAATTTTACTGCTAAAAAAAATACACCATATAATATCTTAGTTGGTCGAGGTGGCGAAGGAAAAATGAATCAGGTATATACAAATGGTGTAGGCAATATTGGCAATGATACTATTTTCTATACATATAAATCACTTGGAGGAGGAGGCGGCGGTTTAAGAGATATAGATGCCACTGCAACATATACTGGTGGAGGTGCTGGTGGTTATGGTGGATTAGCAGGCGATGGTACTCATTATGATGGTGGCTTGGCTGGATCTACAAATACAGGTGGTGGAGGTGGTGCAGGCTCTGGTGGTAATGGTTTAGACTTTGATGGATACAATGGTGGTAATGGTGGTATTGGTGTTGATAGAGATCCAAATGATTTAGATTATATATTTATTGATAATTTTGGTCAAAGTTATGGTTATTTAGAACATGGGACTACTTGGTTTGGTGGAGGTGGTGGTGGTACTGCAAGTGACGATTACGAAGGTTCTGATGGAATTGGAAGACATGGTGGTACACGAGGTAATAGTGTTAACAGAATTGGATTAGATGCAAAATGGGGAGGTGGTAGTGGTGGTGTGAATGGTAATCGCGTAACAAATAATGAAGATCCGGTTGATTTAGATAATGATGGTACTCCAGACTTAAAAGCAGGTAATGGCGGTGATGGTATTGTTATTGTCAAATATAAAAAATATAAAAAACAAAGTATTGATGGTTATTTGAAATATGATATCACAACTGATAAATGGATTGTTGATAATGAAATAGATTATAATAAATTTAAATTACCACCAATTATTAATAATACAGATATTACACCAAATGATACTTATAATTTTGAAAGACAATATCCGCCTGTAAGAAATTTAGCATCAGATAATCATAGTATTAAAGGCGAGGAATATGCAAATGGTTATTATATAACTAAACAATCATCATTATATGTAAATAATCCAGTATATGGCACTTATCGTTTATTTAATGATACTATTAATACTTTATTTATAACAGAATTACCATCAACATATAATTATGATACATCAGGAACATTTATAGGTCACTATTCAATTGATGGATTATATAAAGGCGAATGGGCTATTATTGAAATGCCTGTTAAAATTAAATTAACTAGATATAAATTTTATACTAGAAATAATACAACTTATCATGTGAGAGCGCCTGCAAGTTACAAAATATATGGCTCTAATGATGGTTCTGACTGGACTGAAATATTAGAGAGAAATATTTCTATTAATCAATATGATCAAACTATGACTGGATATTCCAATGTTAAAATATTTGAAGAAATTATTGAAAATCCATTAGATAAAACATTCAATCAATTTGCTTTAGTTATTAATAAAATAACTGGAAATGGTTCAATGGTAGATTTTGAAAATTGGGATATATTTGGCTGTGAAATATTAAAACCGGTTGAATATTATACAAGTCCAGAACATTATGCATCACAAATTACTAATATGGATGGATGGATGAAAATAAAACATTTACCAGCTAGACCCGCGGGGTCATCATGGTATAGTGGAAATACTTTTGAACCTAATAATATTAATGATACTTATACTATTGGAGATTATAATGATGATTCTGCAGAATGGGCTAGAGAATTTAATGGTTCGCAGGCACAATATTTTCTATTTGTTACAAGGGACAGTCATTATGATAATAATTTTAAAGATAGATTTATAGTTTTAGAAAAAAGCGAAATTACTAAATTTTCAGATTATAATTCAACTTATGGATACAATTATGCTAGTGTTTATGTTCATCATTATAAATCTAGTATTAAACCAAATGGTTTTGTAGCAAAAACTAGTCAATATTATGAAAATACAGACTTTATTATGTATAACCGGGGAGGAACACATACATATGATCCGAATATTGGTTTATGGCATTCTAGAGAATATGGATCATATACACAAGAATCTCCTTATACTGGAGGACATGGTGTGTTTTTAGAAGATGGAACAGTAGGCTGGAGTGGTGCACCACCTGTTATTTGTGAAGTATTTGTAAAATATACACCAGATATTGTTCATATATTAACTCCAATTACTCAAAATTATGTTACATTTTTACATAGTAATACTGAAGAAACACAAACTCAATTTAAATTTGAATTAACAGAAACCACGGTTGCGGATATTTTGATAGTTGCTGGTGGTGGAGCCGGAGGTGCAAGTGTTGGCGGAGGTGGTGGTGCTGGTGGTGTTATATATCAAAAGGATGTTATATTAAAAAGTGGTATATATAATATTTTTGTAGGTAAGGGAGGTGAAGCAACAACAACAAGTGGTTCGGAACCTAATGTAACTAGTGTTAATAATGGTTATAATTCTAAAATAATGTATAATGATGTAGTTTTATCTCACAATAACTTATATTTAGAAGCACTTGGTGGTGGTGGAGGAGGTTCCAGAATTGGTGATCCACCCAATAATTATGATAGCGGTTTTGATGGTGGTTCTGGAGGAGGTGGAAGTTTAACAGGCGGTGGTGTTCCTGTAGATGGTGGTAATTCCTTACAAGGTAATACTATATATATAGATTTAACAAATCAACAAGGTGGCTACAATGGTGGTACATCTTCTATAACATGGTTTGCTGCTGGCGGTGGAGGCGCAGGAGGTTTTTCTGATGGTAATAATGGTGGTGAAGGTATTTTAATAGATATTACTGGAACAAATACTTATTATGCAGCCGGCGGAGGTGGAGGTAGATTAAGTACTGATCCAGCTGGTATTGGAGGTAGTGGAATTGGTGGTAGTGGTACAAGAAATACAAGTACAAATGGTACTCTTGTTGTTCCAGCACAATTAAGCGGTATTAATGGTACAGGTAGTGGTGGTGGAGGTGGTGGTTATAATTATGCAGGTGGTCCAAATGGCGATGGTGGTGGTTCTGGAGGATCTGGTATTATAATTATAAAATATAAAAAAGAATATGAAGAAATTAGCGATGGTTACTTAAAATATAGCAATGCATTATCTTCATGGACTATTGATAATACATTTGATTATGAATTAATCAAAAAACCAGATATTGTAACTACAAATGGTGGTGTACACGCTACAGAACCAACATATAATGTTGCTGATAATCTATTATATCAATATAATTTTGAAGATGAATTATTATATCCATCAGAATATGCTCGCAAATACTATTTTGATAAAATTGATGGTGTTTCACCAGATAGTTATTATGTTGCTGGATCAACATATGATAATGGTACATATATTGTTAAATATTCTAGTCATGAATCTACAACAAATTGGTCACCTCATTATTTATTTTATAAACCGGAACCTGAAACAACTGATAATACCAAAGCAGTTAATTTTGCAGATAATCAATATTCAAATGGCAATTATGTGGGTGGTAATACTTTAGCGGGTGTAAGTGGTGATTGGGTTACAATACAAATGCCTCATAAAATTGTTTTAACAAAATATATATTTGTTTCACAATTATATGGTTCTGATTTTAATTATAATTCAAGATTACCACACAAATATAAAATATATGGTTGTAATGATGGTGATGAAAATTGGCAATTAATTTTTGAAGAAGAATTAGATTCATATGGAGTTCCATTTACAAATACTTATGTAAATCCAAAAGATAGTTATTTGAAAATATTATCTGATTCACAAAGATTAACAGGTTATCAAACATTTAATACTTATGGTCTAGTTGTAGAAAAAATTGGTAATTGGGGAGGTTCTACTAATATTACAAAATTATGTATGGCTGAATTTGAATTATATGGTTGTAAATCTAAATCAGAAGATTACCAAGATTATAAAACCTTAATATTTAATTATGTTGAAAATACAACTTATCCTCAAATTAGTGCGGATGCAACTAATTTAGTTGCTTGGTATAAGTTTGATGGTGATTTTACAGATAGTAGTGGTAATGGCAATGATTTAACAACTTATCAAGGTACACCGGTATTATCAACAGAAAAATATGTATTAAATCAATCTGTTTACTTAAGTTCATCAAGTTTTCTAGTTAATAGTTTTACATTACATAATACAGCATTTGCAGTATCTTTATGGTTTTATTTAGATGATAATACAGGTTCTAATTATAATATCATATCTCAAAGATATGCTGATGCTACAAATCAAAATTTGCATATAAGGTTAAATAAATCTGGTTCAAATATATCATATACAATAGCTTTTTGGGCAAATGATTTGACATCACAAGCATATAATGATGCAAATAAATGGATACATGTTATATTTCAACTAAATGAAAGCGGAAATAAAGAAATATGGCGCAATGGTGAACTAATTGCAAGTGATATTACAGCAACTTTCTTAAATACAAATAATGCAAATATAATTATAGGTAATTGGATATCTGATAACAAATATTTTAGAGGATATTTTGATGATTTCCGCATATATAATAAATCTTTAACTCAATCTGAAATATCTGATTTATATAATAACTATTATCAAAAAGTATACGATGTTGAATTTCCTGAAGAGGTTGATGCTGATATATTAATTGTTGGTGGTGGAGGTTCTGGTGGTAATAGTATGGGGGGTGGTGGTGGTGCAGGTGGTGTTGTTTATACTGTTAATCAAAAATTAAGTGGTCATTATAAAATCGGCGTTGGTAAAGGCGGGGAAGGTGTTATTTTAGCAAATGCTGATCCTGGAGGCACACAAGGCAATGATGGTTACGATAGTTACATTAAAAATATTAATAATACTGATTACATAACTATGAATATGGGTGGTCAGTTACAAAATTTAAGAGCATATGGTGGTGGTGGAGGTGGTGCTTATTATGAATCTGGTAGTCATAATTTAACTGGTGCTTCTGGAAGACAAGGTGGTTCTGGTGGAGGTGGTTCTGATGGATTAAGTAATAATGCAACTATTGTAACTTATGGTGGTACATCTATACAACCAAATACTTTATGGAATGGTTCTCAATATCTTCAAGGTGGTAGTGATGGTAATAACAATTATATAACATCATCAAATACTAATCCGTATTTTCAAGGTGGAGGAGGTGGTGGTGTTGGTGGAATAACACCAATTAATAATTCAAGTGGTAAAACTGGTATATTATTAGATATATCAGGTATTCCTAGATATTATGCAGGTGGAGGTGGTGGTGGTCAATATGGAACAAATACTGAGTTTGATTCTAATTGGGGTTTAGGTGGTAATAATGTTGGAGGTAATGGTAGAATATTTGATTATGAGAATAGTTTATATAAAAGATTACCTCAAGATGGTGTTAATGGTACTGGTAGTGGAGGAGGTGGTGGTGCATTTACACAAGATCCTGATTTGGCTTCTGGAGCAGGAGGTAATGGCGTTGTTATTATAAGATATTTATCTAAAAAAACAATTAAAAATAATTATTTATCATATAATTTTGAAACAAGTAAATGGAGTACAAGTTTATTAAATGCTAATGATATATTTATTGGTACATTAAATCAAAATGTTTTACCTATTGCTACAACTAATACTCTAGGTTGTATAAAAGTTGATAATTCAACTATTAATATTGATGAATATGGTATATTATCTTCTACATATAATGATACCAATGTTTCTAATTATTTATTAAATTTAGATACACATATTATACCGGATACTGATAATGCATATGATATTGGTAGCGTTGATAAAAGAATAAGGGAATTATTTGTTAGTAATAATTCTATATGGATGGGTGATACACATAAGATTGTAATTAAAGATAATAAAATGAAATTTAAAAAAATTAATAAAAATGTAATTCCAACTAGATTACAATCAATCAGCGGTGTTAATGATACTGATATTTTTAGTTTCTTTAATAATACTGTTTCTACAAAAGAAGATATAACATTAAGTCAATGGTTAGAATATGGTAAAAGTAAAGATTCTAATATTGATACAATTAATGATGTATTTGAAGATGATGATAATAATTTTGAACAAGAAATTAGTACAGATATATGGCAAACACATACAAATAATATTATATTACATTCCGATTATCAAAATATTGGAATTGGAACTACTACACCAGGTGAAAAATTACATATTATTGGTAATACAAAAATTGAAGGTACATTAACTACAAATAATTTAAATGTTATTGGTTCTACTACAACAATTAATACACAAACATATACAAGTGAAAATTTATTAATTGATAATACCGATGGCGATGGCGAATCTATTAAAATATATCATAAAAATGCTAATCACGATATAGTTTCTATTTATACTAATGATACAAATAGTTCTCAAGTATTTACTATTGCAAAAACTGGTTTTATTGGTATTTCACATGATAGTCCCGACTTTCCATTACATATACAATCATCGTCTGGTAAAGGTATTAGAGTTGATTGTGATGATACAGATGTTGAAATATTGAGATTTACACCGAATGATACTTATCCAACATCATATGGTGGTGCTTTGAAATATCATGGTACAGGAAGTAATTATACAAATAAATTTTCTATTACAATGGATAATGTTACAAATACAAATATAGAAGCATTGTCTATATTACAAAATGGTAATATAGGAATAGGCATAATTAATCCAACTGATAAATTAGAAGTAAATGGTTCGCATACAATAGTTCATACAAGTGATACAACTGGTGGTGGTGGATTATATTTTGCACATGTTACAGATAACAGGACATGGAATCTACGAATGGGAGCAACTGGAAAAAATTTGTATTTAGATACTTATACTACTAGTTGGCAAACGCGTATATCTTATTTAACAAATGGCAATGTTGGTATAGGAATTGTAACACCATTAGCTAAATTACATATTCACTCTGCATCACAAGGTGATGGTATTTTAATATCTCAAGATAATGCTATACTTGGTAAAAATTCTAGTAATGCTAAATCACAATTAATGTTTTGGAACGGTACACAAGTTTATTATGGAAGAGTTGGCAATGATTCTACACTAGGTGTTACTGCACATAATTTTAGAACTTTAGGTAATAGTAATTCTACTGTATTACGAATTGTAGATGATAAAGTTGGTATTGGAACAGAAAGTCCTACTGATAAATTAACAGTATATGATGGTAGAATTAAAATACATCAAAATTCTAGTGCTGATAATGCAGTAATACATTTACTTGCTAATACATATAATACATATTTATTTACTGATAGGACAAGCGGTTCTTTTCATATTAGAAGTCATTCTAATAATGATGTTATAATTGATTCTAATGGAAGTGTTGGTGTTGGTACTACTCCTAGTAGCAAATTACATGTACATGCTCCATCAAATAATAGTGGAATTAGATTATCAACAAATTCACAAGCATATTATTTATATAATTCTGATAGTACAAATAGTGGAGGTGCTGGTTTCAGTATTCAAAATATAACCGATTCAAAAATACCATTCAGAATCAAAGGAACAGGTGAAATATTATTAAGTCCTTTTGATACTAAAAATGTTGGAATTGGTACATCATCACCAAGCGGATTATTACATATTGCAAAAACAAGTATTGATAATTCTATACAAGATCAATTAATATTAGAATGTCATACTAATGCTAGTGATAAAGGTAATGCAATACTCTTTAAAAATAGATGGAATAATGGTGCATATTGGGATATGGCAAGAATAAAAGCCATAGAAGAACCAGGTTATGGTGGTGCTTTAATATTTGAAACAAATAATGGTTCTGGTTCTGGCGATATAACAACTGTTGAAGCAATGAGAATTGATGAATTTGGTAATATTGGAATTGGTGGAGTAACTGTACCCGAACAAAAAATTGATATGAGAGGTTCTAATACAAGAATACAAATATATGGCAATTCTAATACAGATGTTGCAGGTCTTAGAATTTCTGCTAACAATAATAGTGGTTCTGCACCTATTTTATATTTATATGCAAATGGTACAGGTAGTTGTTGTGAAATAAATTCAAGAACAAATCATTCCATTAAATTTTTATCAAACAATGTTGAAAGAATGATTATTACTAATGATGGTAAAGTTGGTATTGGAACAATGAGTCCGGGATATAAACTTGAAATTTCAGGAGATATCAATATAAGTGGTGGTGATTTTTATAAAGATGGGGTTTTATTTACTGGTGGAGGAGGTTCAACTGTATGGCAAACAAATAATAATGATATTTATTATGATTTAGGTAATGTAGGTATTGGAACTTTAACTCCAGCATATACTCTTGATGTTATTGATAATGTTTCAACAGTTAGAATAAAATCTGATATTGCTTCTGGGCAAGGTCATTCGGTATTATTAATAGATTCAAAAAATACTGGAGAAGCTGCTATTAAATTAGCAACAAATTCACAAGAAACATGGAAACTATCATCAGGTACTTCTTCACAACTTGTTAACAATTCTATATTAATTGATAATGCTGTTGTAAATTCTGTTTATAATATTGATTATCAAAAAATTATACTAAGTAATAATGGTTCTAATCAACAATCTTATCAAGTTAATTTCCAAAATGATATGAAAATAGATATATTAATAGTTGGTGGTGGTGGTGGTGGTTATGGTAGTGCTGCAAATAATCATGTTGGTGGTGGGGGAGGAGGCGGTGCTATTTTATATGCAACTGATTTACAAGTTACAAGTGGTACTTATACATTTAAAGTTGGTAGAGGAGGAGGAGGGGAATTAGCTGGAGGAATCTCGGCTGAAGATGGTTTTGCAAGTGAAGCATTTGGCGCTATTGCTAACGGTGGTAGTAAAGGTAAGCGTGCAGCAAATATTACTTCTTGGTATGGTGGTGCTGGTGGTACAACCGATACTTTAAATACAACTGTTGTATTTACTGAATATAACGGTGGTGATGGTGGTACAGGCACATATACTACAGATACTGCAGCCTATCCATTATATGGTGCCAATGGTCCATTAATTGATATTGTAGGTCCTTATTATTGGGGTGGTGGAGGAGGAGGAGGTGGTTGGTATGGTAATTTTGGTAGTGGTGGTCAAGGTGGTGGTGCAGGTGGTGGATTTTATAATAATGGATATTACGGTCCTGCCACAGGAGGTACAGGTATTAATAGTGGTGGTACTAATTTTGGTGGTTATTCGGGAAATAATCCTGTTGCAGGTAGTGATGGTGGAGCATTAACTGGTGGTGGGGGTGGTGGAGCATTTAGACATGATGGAGGTTCTGGTGGTTCAGGTTCAATTATAATAGTTTATAAAACTACTGATATTATTTATACACCAGATACTAATTTAAGACTATATAACTCTCTTGCAAGTAGTATATTTTCTATAAATCAAAATGGTAATTTAGATGTAACTGGTGATATAAACTTTAATGGGGATTTATATAAAAATAATTCATTATTTAGTTCTTATTCTGATACTAATTTTGATGCAAGATTTAATACACGAATATCCGAAGGACTACAAATAACAGGAACTGCTAATAATGTTAATACTATTGTATCAGCTAATTTAGGTACATATGGTAATCATGCGTTTCTTGATTTAAGAACAAATTCTAATAGTGGTGGATGGATAGATTTTGGTTCTACAGCAGGAGAAGATTTTAAAGTAAGAATAAGAGGACATAATGAACCTAGAAAAATTGAATTTTATACTAGTTCAAATGTAAATCCGGAAATGTATTTAGATACATATGGAGATTTATATGTAAATGGTAATATAACTGCTTATTATTCTGATGAAAGATTAAAAACCGTTACAGAAAATGTTAAAGATGTATTAAATACATTAAATAATGTTGATGTATTTAAATATAAAAGAAATGATCTTGCTAAAAGTCTTGGAATAAAACATACTAAACAAGAAATTGGTTTAAGTGCTCAACAAATTAATAAATATTATCCCGAAGTTGTTTCTATTGCACCATTTGATATTCAATATGATGAAAAATTAGAGAAAAATGTTTCAAAATCTGGAAAAAATTACTTAACACTTAATTATGAAAGACTTGTACCAATATTATTACAAGGTATTAAAGAATTAAATAATAAAAATATTAAATTAGAAAATCAATTAAAAGATATGAAACAAGATATTGAAGATATTAAAAAATATATTAACAAATAAAAAAAGTACATATCTATGATTTTTTAAAATTTTATAAATTATTTTTATTTTTTTTATATTTTTAAAGATATGTACTTTTTTTTTATTTTAAATTATAGATATTAATTAATATGAGTTTACCCACTAACGGACCTATATCATTTTATAATATCCAAAATATACTTGGTGGTGTTAACCCAATAGGTATAAACGAATATTATGGGGGCGGTGAATATACAAAAAGTATTAATATAATTAATAAAAATTTTATTACTACTAAACCAAAATTTATAACAACATCGGAAATTAGTGGTTTTAATACTTTAAACAACTTTATTTCTACAGATTCTGATTATAAATATATTGCTTTTTTAAATAATTCATCTTCTTCAACTATCTCTTATGATTTAACATTTTCAGACAATACTAAATGTGATGTTTTAATAGTTGGTGGTGGAGGTTCTGGAGGAATTCCATATGGAGGTGGTGGTGGTGCAGGTGGAGTTGTTTATTTAGAAAATATTGATGTTAAATCTGCCTATGTAACTGTTGGAAAGGGTGGTGATAGTGTTTTGGCAACAAGTGGATTTTATACAGGTAATAAAGGTTATGATAGTTCTTTTAGATATTTTAATGATATATATCAAGATGATATTTTAGTTACTTCTGATAATCTTATAGCATGGTATAAATTTGATGGTGATTTTACAGATAGTAGTGGTAATGGTAATACATTAACTATTGGAGGTGGTAGTCCGACTATTTCAACAACAGAATATAAAATAAATAACTCTGCTAGTTTTATTAGTAGCTTGAGTTATTTAACAACTTCGTCTGTATCTTTATCAAATAAAGCATTTAGTGTATGTGTATGGATTAAAGCAACTAAAAATTCTAATTCTAGTTATTTTATAAGTCAAGGAACAGGAACTACACAAAGACAACATTTACACATTGGTTTTAATGTTAGTAGTGGTGTTGTAAAATATAATTTAGCTTTTTGGGCCGATGATTTGTTAACAACGGAAAATTATGCATCAGATTTAAATAATTGGGTTCATTTAGTTTATTTAGTTGAATCAAATTATAATAGAAAAATATATAGAAATGGTATTTTAATTGCGAGTGATACAAATTTAGATGCATTTACTTCTAATGACGATTTGAAAATTGGTACTAGATATACTACAACACATGGTTATTATGATTTTGAAGGTTATCTAGACGACCTTCGTATCTATGATAAAGCATTATCTCAAGATGAAATTAATAATATTTATAATTATAATATGATTGTTCCTTTACAATCTTCTTATAATGATATTATATATAATGTACAATCATTTGCAGAATTTAAAACTAAAGTTTCTGGATGGCGTTTAGTTAGATATTTGCCTAGTAATAATACTGCATGGTATAATGTTAATGATAATGCTCTTGGATCTACAAGTTATGGTACAGCATACGATTTATCAACTGAATGGAGTATTTTATTTGGACATTATGATGAAATGTTATTTTCAACATTTGATATGACTTATTGGTTATATTGCACTAAAGCAACTGTTCAAGCTAATTATTCTAACCAACCTGCAAATATTATAAGGTCTAGTATAAGTGATACACCATATACAGCATTATGGTATAATAGAACTGGAAATGTAGAAGACCCTTGGATTTCAATTGTTAATCATAATAGTACACCAAATTTAATGTTATATGGTGAAGGATATGGTATAACTGGACATAGTAATATTAGACAGGGTAATGCTATGTGTGTTTTTGTTAGAAATTCTGTTAGTCATAACCTTGTCACTATAGAATTACAAAAAAAAGCACAAGAAGCCACAATGGTTAATGGTTGGAGGATTGTGAGATTTTTACCACATACTACAACAGGACATTGGTATAGTTATAACGACAATGCTATGGGTACAACACCAGAATCGGGTAATATATATGATTATACTAATCAATGGACTGTTTTATTTGGTCATTTTGATGAAATATTATTTTCTACATTTGATATGACCCATTGGTTAAGAGCTACAAAAGCAGAAGTTGCAATATCTAATTATAGTAATACTGATAGAACGGTTTTATCATCTTCTAGATTTTTTCACGAACATACCGTTAAATGGTATAATAGGACAGGTGTTGCCGATGACCCATTTATTAGTTTATATAACCATTTAGATTATGCACCAGAGACTCATATGCACTGTTTATATGCCGATGGTAATAGTCCACATCATAAACAATTATTACAAGACCATACGCTTGGTGGTATGTGTGTATTTGTTAGAGATACTACAAGACTATATAATACTAATCCTATACCAGATTTTAAAGTATTAACATTTAAACATGACCAATCAGATAATGATACAACAGATTATATAATAAATCTTCCAAATAAAACTAAATGTGACATTTTAATTGTTGCTGGAGGTGGTGGTGGAGGCAGTGATAATGCTGGTGGGGGTGGAGCGGGAGGATTAGTATTTTTAGAAGATTATTATTTGGAAGGTAAGGTTAAAATTAGAGTAGGTAAAGGTGGTACTGGAGGTATTAATCAAGGACAAGGCAATAATGGTACAGATAGTTTTGTTAATTTTTATTTCGCAAAAGGCGGGGGAGGAGGTGGTAAAGGTAATGGAGATAATACCGGTTTAAATGGTGGTAGTGGTGGCGGTGGTGCAGGAGAATCAGACCCGGGCACTGGAGGAAGAGGGACACAAGGATTTTTACCTACACCGGGTTATGGTAATTTTGGTGGTAGTGGTGGTATTGGAGGGGATAAAGGTGGGGGTGGTGGAGGTGGTGCAGGTTCAATAGGTAGAGATGCGGGTTTTCTTGCACATCATTCTGGTTATGGCGGTAGAGGTGGTGAAGGTTTATGTGAGATTAATAATAAAGATTTTAAGTTAATATTTAATATAATTGATACTAATATTGGAGAACATAAAGACGGAGTTGTTTATTTTGCAGGTGGAGGTGGTGCAGGTAATCAAAATAGTGTAGGCGCTATGGATGCATTAGATGGTTCTGGTAAATCAAATCGTGGAGGATGGGGTGGTGGAGGTGCAGGAGGATTAAGCAATAGTTCTAATTCTGGATTTGATGGATTACAAAATACGGGTGGAGGGGGTGGGGGTGCTTACTGGAATGGTTCTGCAAATGGAACTGGAGGCACAGGTGGTTCTGGTATTGTTATTATAAGATTGTCTAATACTATTTATAATTATGTTGCAGAAGGTGGGGGTGCTGGAAGAAGTAGTTTAAATAGTATTGAATATAATAATAAAAGTAATCCGGAAGTTATATCTAAAAATTTATTAGTACATTATAATTTTGATAATAATTTTAATGATATAAGTGGTAATAATTATCATATAACACCATCTAATAATAATACACCTACTATTATTAATAAAGGTGTTAAAGGAAATGCTTTAAGAATGCAAAATAACATTAATACAAATAATACTGCAACTGTTACATCAGATAATACGGAACAACCAGTTTGGCAATATTTTCAAAATACTTATATTTCAGATGGCGAATATACATCTAGAACTACTAATTTAATTTCACCAGAAGATGTTGAAAATAATCCAACAAGACTTGCTCAAGAATTACAAACTTGTATTGATAATGGTTATTACGGATTTTCTTGGAATAATCCAGGATCATCTCATGGTATTCCTGATGGTTATGTTCAATTTAACTATGTTGGTTCTGGTTATCATAATACTATTACATCAACTTATAATCGCTATGGAAGTATGACCAATTATAATCCAACAAAAAGACATATGTATGTTCATATTGCTAATGCTACGGCGGCAGGAGTATATCAAGAAAAATCGTATGCAACATTATTAAATGCAGATGGTACTGTATGGAATTCTACAAATTCCATTAGTGTTAGAGATGGTACTTTAAGAATGCCTAGTTTAGATTTAGTTAATAAAGAATATAGTATTTCATTTTATTATAAATTAATTAATAATTTAGATACATATTCTGGAATTTTTATTTTAGGAGAAAACGAAAGAGTATCACTTTCAGGATCTATAGAGGTTTATCATTCATGGAATAGTAGTGTAAATGATTTGAAAATTATTTATCGTAATAATGCAAATACGCATGGTGGTCTTATATTTAATCCTATTCCTAATATTTGGTATAATATTACAATAACACTAACATCTACCGAATTAAAAGTTTATGTAGATTGTCAACTTAAATTAACATTTACATTATCAAATGGATTAGCAGATGGTATATATAGTTGTAATTATTTTGGATGTTTTAATAATTCACAATATGTATCAACACGCGATGACTATTTAATTGATGAATTTAAAATTTATGATAGATTATTAAGCGAAACTGAAATAACTAGTTTATATAATAGTTATAATATTGTTGAATCTCTTTTAATTACACCATATGTAGAGAATGATTTTGAATTATATATATTTAAACATGACCAATCTACTGATGAATATATGGACTATACTATTGATTTTGTGGATTCTACATTATGCGATATATTAGTTGTAGGTGGAGGAGGTTCTGGAGGTAATTATGGAGGTGGTGGTGGAGGTGGTGATGTATTATATTTTAGTAATGTTAATTTTCAAAAAGGTAACTATAAAATTAAAATAGGTAGAGGTGGAATTGGTAATAATAGAAATCATTCAACGCATGGGGGCGGTTACAATGGATATGATACAAGTATTATTGGTAATAATATCAATATTATTGCTGGAGGCGGTGGAGGTGGTGGGGGGTATTCTTGCCCTGCTTTAGACGGTACATTAGTTACTTATACTAATCCAATTACTAATAGGGAACAAAATTCATCTGGTGGTGGTGGAGGTGAAATTCAAAATAATGTAACTCGTTCAGGACATGGTATATCTGGTAATGGCGCTACTAATTTAAATAGTAATCATGCTGCCGGTGGTGGTGGTGGTTCTGGACATATAACTAATGGTGCTATTGGTAATGCTCCTGATAAACCTGCTACCAATTTAGCTGGAAATGGTGGTATTGGTTATGAAAGTAATATTTCGGATACTTATACAAAATATGGTGGTGGCGGTGGTGGGGGTGATTGGACAAGTTCAAGTGTTGGTGCGTTAGGTGTTTATGGTGGTGGTAATGGAAGTGGAGAAGGTGGAAGTAATCATCCCGAAAATGGAGAACCTCATACGGGAGGTGGTGGTGGTGGAAGAGGTACTACAAATAGTGATAATTCATATGGAAGAGGCGGTTCTGGTATTATTATAATTAAAAAGAAATTAAATAATACAAATAAAAAATATAAAACATTAACATTTACACATAATAATTCTTTAACAAGTAATTATACTGAACATTATATTAATTTTCCTAAATCTAAAATATGTGATATATTAGTTGTTGGGGGTGGTGGAGCAGGTGGAAGATATGGTGGTGGAGGCGGTGGTGGAGATGTTAAATATTTTAGTAATGTTAATTTTAATACTGGTAAATATTTGATTAAAGTTGGCGCGGGTGGTTTACACGGTCGTGGTGGTGGTATTTATGCTGGTGGATATTCGGGTTATACATCTAGTATTGAAAGTTTAGATGATAGTAATATTGATATTAAAGCAGGTGCAGGAGGTGGTGGAGCAGGTCATGCAAACAACGCTGAAAATGGTGTATTGGTAACTTATAAAAATCCTATTACCAATTTAACAGAAAACAGTTCAGGAGGGGGTGGTGGTACTGTAAGAAGTGGACAAGGTGGGGGTTTAGGTTCTGGAAATTATGTATCTGGAGATGGTGGTATCGGAAATAGCAACAGTAATAATTATGGTGGCGGAGGAGGAGGGGGTGGTTCAGAAGGTAATGGTGAAAGTGCTATTGCTGATAATGCTACTGCTTCAGGTAATGGTGGTTTTGGTTATAATTCAGATATATCTGGTTTAAATGTTAATTATGGTGCAGGTGGTGGAGGTGGAGGCAGAGCAAGTTTTGGATTGGCTGGTGGTGAATCTGGTGGCCAAGGAACTTCGTGGTCTGGTACAAATTGGAATGGTAAACCTGGTTTCCCTGGAAAAGATAATCAGGGTGGTGGTGGAGGCGGTACAGGAGATACACCAGCAGGAGGTAAAGGAGGCTCTGGTGTAATAATAATTAGATATATTGAAGATGATTTTGATATAGAAAATGTCACAACATATGTTAAATCATCTAATTTAATGGTTCATTATAAATTAGACGGAGATTATTTAGACAGTAGTGGTAATGATATTAAATTAATACCACAAAATTATGGATTAGATTTTGAATTAGCTAATATTAATAATTATCCATATACTTATATTGCAAATTCTACAAGTAGTACAAATCAAAATTGGGCATTATCTGAACACATAGATAAAAATGTACCTTTAACTATTATGTTCTGGTTTAAAAAAATAGGTACTGCATATTATACAATGATTGGTTATGGTAATTATCCTACTAGTTCTATTCAATTTGATTTAAGTGGCTCTTCTATTATTGTTTATACTGCATTACCTAATCATTGGACTATATCTCCTTCTTATGCTAATTTATCTTTAAATAAATGGTATCATTGTGCTTATGTATTAACTGATGAAAACCCGGTTAATACTTATTTATATATTAATGGTATTTTAAGAGCAACTGGACAAGGTTCTACAAATGCAGTATTGGGTCAAACTTCTTCTAAACTAACTGTTGGAAATAGTGGTGATGGTGGAAGAGGTTTTGAAGGTCAATTAGGTAATATTCGTGTTTATGATTGTGCATTAAATGTTAGAGAGATTAACAATTTATATCTATATGATAATATGAATCCTATATATCCATTATATGAATTTCAATTACAATCCACAATTTATCCTATTTTAGATTGTGATAGTTATAATTTAAAAGCATGGTATAAATTTGATAATAATTATAATGACGAAATAGGTAACAATAATATAATATCATCTGCAAATAGTACTTTTAGTAACGACGCAATTTATACAAATAGTGTTTATGTGCCAAGTGGAGAAGTATTAATGATTCCTTCTAGTGCCGCAAGTTATTTATTTAATGTTACAACACCACATACTTTTGCATTTTGGTGTAAAATTTCATTAGGTACTGAATATATATTTGGAGCACTAGAATCAACTTCAACTTATGATAGATATATGATGCAATTATTTAGTAGTAATAATTCTATATATTGGACAAGACAAAATGATAGAGTTTCTGCTTTTTCAGGACTTGATGTTAGATTTACACAACCAGAACATTTGTATAGTGTTTGGCATCATTATGTATTAGTTGGAGAATGGAATGGTACAAATATAACATCAAAAATTTATTTAGATGGTGTTGAGCAATCTTTTCCCTATATTGGTAATGGTACACAGGCATGGCCAAACCCTGTAAATTATTTAAATGGTCAGGTTTTAAAACTAGGCGGTTATACACATCATCCAGGTACTGCAAATTATTATGGAGGAACACAATATTTTGATGATGTCAGAATATACGATAAAGCATTAACATATAATGAAGTTTATGCATTATATACAAAAATAAATAATACACAATATGCAAGATTAGAATGTGATAATTATTATTTATCATCTAAAAATAATTTACTTGCTTGGTATAAGTTTGATAATAATTTAATTGATAGTTCTGGAAATAATAATATAATGGAATTAATATCATCAAGTTCTACATCATTAACCGATGATTTTGTAGATGGTGTTATTGACGAAGGTTTAAAATTACAAGGTTCTAAATATAAAATAACAAGCACAATATTACCTGAATTATTTGATAGTGATATATGGTGTATATCTTTAAATGTGATGGTTGATTCCTTATCTAGTAGAAGCACTATTGTAAGTAGATATGATACTGGATCTTATAATCCAAGATGTGGATTTAGTTCAACTATTGATACGGCAGGAGTAATTAATTTTCAAAGATTAGTGTCAGGAAATGTTTGGAAAATTCTTAAAAGTAATACTATTGTTAGTTTAAACATATGGTATCATGTCGTTTATATATGCATGCCTTATAAATTGCAATTATATGTTAATGGAGTATTAGATAATGAATTAAGTTTTACACAAACTTATAATACACCTGTTACTCATGATTTAGTTGGTATTGGTGCATTTATGCAAGGAGGTGCTCCTTCAACTAATGAGACTTTTTATGCCTATTTAGATGATTTACGAATATATAATAAAATATTATCAAATACTGAAATAAATGCTTTAGCCAATAATAAAATAATTAATCCAGAATATAAAACTATTACTTTTAAATATATTTATGAAAATTCTAATAATATTATTTTTCATTTTAGACTAGACGAATCACCTTATTCATGGGATGAAGTAAATAGTGAAGCAATTGCTAATGGAGCAAGATTGCCAACAAAAAAAGAATTGCTAGAATATTTAGCTTCTGGAAAAGGAAGTAAACTAACTCCAATTTATCCAAATAGTTTAGATGTTGGACCTCCATTATATTTAGAAGATATGTGGTGTGCTGTTGTTGCGAATGAATATTCAAATGGCAAGGACTATATTCAAATTGGACAACAACCTTCTCATTATGTAGGAAAATCTCACACAGAAGTGCATGGATATCCGACATGGACTGGTTCAAGTACTCATTCTTTTAAAAGAATATATTGTGAAGTATATGAAAATACATATAGTGAATATACTATAAATTTTCAAAATAAAACCAAATGTGACATTTTAATTGTTGGTGGAGGAGGTGGTGGGGGTAGTGATAATGGTGGTGGTGGTGGTGCTGGAGGATTAGTTTTTTTAGAAGATATTTATTTACAAGGTGATATTAAAATTAAAGTTGGTAAAGGGGGTGATGGTGGCATTGATCAAAAACGAGGTAATAATGGAGAATATAGTTATGTTAATAATTATACTGCTATTGGAGGTGGTGGTGGAGGAAAAGGTAACGGAGATAATACAGGTTATGATGGTGGTAGTGGTGGTGGTGGCGCGGGAGAATCAGATCCAGGTACTGGTGGTATAAGTAAACAAAACGAAACATGGAGTACACCAGGTTTCGGTAATTCTGGGGGTACTGGTGGCTCTGGTGGTGATCAGGGTGGGGGAGGAGGAGGTGGTGCTGGTACGGTTGGTAGAGATGCGGGATATTTAGCTAGTAATTCAGGATATGGTGGGACGGGAGGTGAAGGACTATATAAAGTAAATAATAAAGATTTTAAACAATTTTTTAATATTTATGATACTGAAATCGGAGAACATAAAGATGGTGTAGTTTATTTTGCAGGAGGAGGTGGTGCCGGTAATAAAAATAGTGTTGGTGCTATGAATATGACTGATGGATCTAATTATAAATCTAATCGCGGAGGATGGGGGGGAGGTGGTGCTGGAGGATTGAGTAATAGTTCTAATTCTGGTTTTAATGGATTACCAAATACGGGGGGAGGGGGTGGTGGTGCTTACTGGAATGGTTCTGCACATGGAACTTCAGGCACCGGTGGTTCTGGTATTGTTATAATAAGATATAAAAATACAATAATATCTGATGGAGGTTCTGGAGGTGGTAAAGGAGGCAATGATATATTAGTTGGTTATACAAATCAGTTATCAAATTATAATTATGGATATGGAAATGAAGGTGGTAATTCTACTCACGAATATGCTGGCGCGGGGGGAGGAGGCGCTGGTGGAAAAGGCAGTGATGTAACAATAAATGATTCAGGAGGTAATGGAGGTATTGGTTTGGATTATAGTAATATATTTGGTAATGCATTTGGTGAGGAAGGATGGTTTGCGGGAGGTGGTGGTGGTGGTGGAATAAATAATTTTGGTAATGGAGGACAAGGTGGTGGAGGAGCTTCTGGAAAATCAGGAATAGAGCCAATAGATGGTATTAGTAATACGGGAGGAGGGGGTGGTGCGAATAGAGAATATGGTAAAAGTGGTGCGGGTGGTAGTGGAATAGTTTTACTTAGATATAAACCTTATGTAGAATATTACTTTAGACAAATAAGAGATAGTGCAAATAATTATTCATTTATTAATTTAAATAAAAATAATTTATTTAATAATTTAGTTAATATAGATTTTTATAATGGAAAAACTAGTGCTGGAACTTTACAATCAGCAAAAGGTTTATTACTATATCCCGGCAATTATAGAGTAAGTTTGTATAAAGGTAGTCAGCCTACTAATGGTTCTGATCAAGCAACATTATATAAGTGTATTCGTAATACAAATGGAAAATGGACATTAGATCATACTTGTGTACCATTAACAAGAGGTATTGGTGCACAAGGTAATTGGTATGGTCATTATTTGGAAGAAGTTACTGTTCCTGATATTCCAGAATTTAATTTTACTTTAACAGAATTGACTGCTATATTTTTAAATACAACTGGTACAACAGGATGGACAAATTTATTTGGACCATATAATAATGAAGTTGAATTAGATATATGGGATAATTATTTTAAATCACAATATAGTAATCGTGGTTTTCCAGGTAATGATTCTACATGGGCATATAATGCATGGCAAGGTTCTTCACAACACGAAATAAAAATAATTAAATATGGTGAGAACAAATCATCATTTAGTTTTAATTCATTTTATAATTATTAAATTTTTATATAATATTAAATTAGAAAATGTCAAATAAAACTAATAAAAAAACTTGCTGCCCATGTCCAAAAACAAATAAAGAGCATCTAAAATATCTTAATGTTAAAAATAAAAATGGAGAAAATAAATATGTTTTCTTTCCTAGTATAAAATATATTCGGTATAAAAGAATATATAGAAAAAAAAATTCTAAAAAAATATATGTATACTATTACGATGAATGGGTTACGGTAAATGATTTTAATAAGAAAACTAAATATGTAATGCATAGTCATAAATTTCCAGAACTTAAAGAATCTCAAGATATTCCTAAACAATATAAAGAAATTGAGGATAAAAAAGGAAATAATATTAAAATACTTTTAAAAGATCGTATAAAAGGTAGTAGAAATTTTAGATTACCTTTATATGTTAAAAAAGGAACAAACATTAAATATTTTTATTTAAGTGGTTATAATTCAAATTCGCGAGGAAGGTATATTAAATCAAATGAATTTATAAAAGTACGAAATAAAATACAAAAAAAAGTTTTTAGTTTAACAAAAAAAAAACCAATTATTGATCCAAATACAAAAGATACAAAAGAATATGAAAAATTAGTTAAATTAGTAAATAAATATTTGAAAAAAAATAATTTAAAAATTACTTATTATATTGGTTAAATTAATAAATTTAACCTTGAGCCTCTGTCCATGATATTCTTGCAAATGCATTTGTTGTAGAACCAGAAATTTTTCTTAAAAATACTGTCAATGTATCTGGTCCATCTGGATAAGCATTTGGACCTCCTAAAATACTATTTGACAATTCTCTTACTGCTGTTAAGATTTGTTCTGTTGCTGCATAACTATTACTACCACCTTCACAAATAAATGATGCTACCGAATCACCTGAAGTTACTCTTTCTGTCACACTACCATTTTGTGAAGTAGTAGTATTAGTTGTTAATGCAGAGTGATCTAAATATTGAGCGATACTTCCATTACCTGTTGGTAACCAATTATCATTATTTTGGAATGCTTGGGATTCACAATTAATTTTAACAATACACTGAATATGTGAAGCACCTGAAGTACCAATACCAACTGAATATAATGCCAATGCTGATCTATTTATTAAGTTACGAACACCAAAAAAACCAGGTATGCCATAGTCAACAGTTGGTGCTAATCTTATACTTAAAATAGCGGTATCTTGTAAATTACTATTAATACTAATATAATTTTGCGATGTTGCCGTGAATAAATAAGATTTATCTACATTAAAACCACCATCCATAATACAAGATACACCCCAATGACTCAAAGAAGGAGAACAATTTTGATTAAATGATATTATTGTATCATTAATATTTGCAGCCATTAATTCTCCACGACCTTTAACATTTCTTTTTTTAAATATTAAAGTAGCATATTTTTCAGTATCTTCTCCTTTTTCATATTGTATATATTCATTATTAATAATTATTGTGCCTTTTTCTGGAAATTTATCTTTATCTTCTTTTAATATTTTACAGAGATTTGCATTTGGTTCTGATAAATTACTTGGAATTTCTGATTGTAGTTTACATAATTTAGATTTTGTAGATATTTCAAATCTCCCCGGTATATTGCCCGAACGCATATAAGCTTCAGTATTAATATTGTTTTGTTTTAATTCATGGAAATATATTATATCACCATCTTCAACACGAATTCCAAATCTTATTTTTCCTGCACCATACCACGAATAATCAATGAAAATCATTTGCATTTTATTAATATTCATGTTATAACCACTTGGTCCATTACCATCTAATTTGTCTAAATTGAAATTTTCTTGATATATTCTAGTTTCATTTGTTTTAACTGTTTTATAATTTGTAAATCCCTGTGCTTTATATCCTGGCGCTATATATAACTCTGTATCTGATACAATTTTTGTTACTAAATAAGAATCACCTTTTAATACAATATATCCACCTTCATCTAACTGTGTTGTAAATTTAGTATTAGTTCCTGATAATCTTGTTGAAAATTGATCAATTTGCAATCTTCCTGCAATTTGTTCTGTACTATCTCTTTTAACTACTGCTAATTTTTTTGATCCATCGTACTCAAAAAACATTCCATTTTGATAATCAAACAAACCAGAACGAACACATGCATCATTCCATTGTTTTAATTCAATTCTCCCAATACCCCCAGGTGAAAAATCTCTAATTCCTGGTAAACTTACTAAATCTTCGCGATTTGTTGTTGATATTGATTTATATTTTATTATAACTACGCCTGAACCACCATTACCTCCTAAATAACTAGTACTATTTTGTGCTGCACCACCACCACCACTACCTGTATTTTTTGCACCCGAACCTCCATTCGCACTACCAGATGAACCACCAGACTCTCCTTCACCACCTTCAAGTTTTTCTGTATCACTATTATATATTTTTAATCCATTTATTCCCCCAACACCGCCTGTATTTGTTAAGGAACCACCTCCACCGCCTCCACCCACACCACCTTTTCCACCATTTTTTGATGTACTTCCGCCACCACCGCCAGCGGCATAATAATATTCAGTTTCTGTTATTGAAAATTTATATCCAGGAGCACCATCTTTACTTTTTACATTTGTATTATCTCCACCTGCACCACCACCTCCTCCTGCAAAATCTATATTACCTTCTTTACCACTAGAACCATATAGTAATGTATCAGAAAATAATCCAGATTTGGTATTACCTGTTACTCCACCAACAGTTGATTGTGTTTGTGCGGCCCCTCCACCAGAACCACCATTATTTCCAGAATCTCCAACTGAAGTATCTTTATCATGCGAACCACTTCCACCACCAGCAACTTCTAATAAATTATTGCTATCATTTAAATCAATTATTGATGAATTAATGCCATTACTTATACCACTTTGTGAATAATTAGATGAATTAAATGAAGAAAATCCTCCTCTACCTACTTTTATTCTATAATTTCCATTTAATGTTACATTTTCTAAATAACCCACGCCTCCGCCTCCACCACCACCTCCTCCATTATAACCACCTGCACCTCCACCACCAACAACTAATATATCACATTCTAAGGGATTTGAAGTTGTTAATTCATATGTTGTATAATCATTATTAACATCTTGTGAATCTCTAACCCATACACACATACCTCCATTTCCTGTTAATAATTCTAAATTTGTTTGATTACTATTCTCACCATATAATATATTAGGTATTATAGCATTATAATTATTAACAGATATCCAAGGTTCTTCTGGATTTTCAACTCTATTATACCAATCTGCCGTATAAGGCGAACTGCTCATATTAGATCTTATAATATATGCTGGTTGATTATCATAATTAGTTTGAACAGTAGTTTTTGTACAATATAACCAATGTGAAAATGAATAAGTACTAAAGCACATTTCATCATAAGTTCCAAAATTAACAGACCATTCATTTCCTAAATTATATGCAGTTCCATATACATCTGTACCTAATAAATTATCGGTTGCTTGATACCATTGATCTGATGATTCTGGTAAAAATCTTACTAATCTCCATCCAGAAACATTTGTAAATTTTTCAGCAAGTGTTTCTTTATATTCATATTGAATATAAGAATTAATGTTATCGCTAAATAAATTATCATTATATATTTCTCTTCCATATAAAAACCAATCATCTAAATGTAATATTTCACCATTACCGGTTAATGAAGTTACAACAAGTGCAAAATAATTAAATGTCGCATTTGAAGTAACATCTTCGTAAAATTCGTTATTTGTATAAGTAATAATACTATCTTCTTTATTAACTATTTTAACCCAATTTAAATCATCTTTTGAACCATATATTTTAAACTTACCAGGAGAATTATTTACAAAATTGCTATTTTCTATAAGTTTATATCCTGTTAAATTTATTTCATTTGGTAATTTTATTTTTATCCAATCTCCAATATCTTCTAAACCATTTATTGTATTTACAGAATCTATTATATATTCAAATGTATCTATCGCATATGAATTAGATAATGTTTTATATGTATTTGCTGATATTTCGTTATTAAAAACATTATAACCAGGACCTTCACCTGCATTATATAATATTTCATCTTCAACTGGTATTGTACCAATATAATCATCAGTTCTTACAAATGCATATACTGCATATGCAGTTGTATTTCGTCTGTTATTCCACATATAGTAACTTTGAGCATCAGAAGAATTGTAATTTTCTATACCATATGAATTATTATAATTTCTTATTGGTGGTCCTGGATTATTTCCATCTACTGCTCTTCCTATACTAAATCCCCATATACCATCATCATAACTAATTCTATTTGTTGCATGATAACCATTTGAACCAGCTCTTTGATTATTAGAAAAATTCCAATTTGTTGAACCACCTACATCAAAAACTTCTGTACCATCAGCATTTAAAATATATGTGTATAGATCATGACCATTATTTGAATTTTGAGTTGGCCAGAAAAAGTCTCTTACTCTTCTTGTTTCTTGATTTGTCCATTCTCTAAATAACATTGTTGCTATACCCACTAAACCTGAATTAGTAAATACTGCTAGACACATATAAGGATGATTATTTAATGTATTATTGCTAAAACCATTACTCAATTTTAATGCATCAGCACTATTAAAATAAGTTCTATTAAATCTTCCTAAAACTGTTATATTATTGTCTTGATATGTTAATCTTTCTGCCATTGCATTATATGTTGGTGTTGCTATTAGTCTATAACCATAAGAATCTAATATTGTTCTGATATCATTTACTTGAGTTCTTGAATAAGTTAACAAATCATTTCGTAATAATTCTAAATCACTATATAATGTTTGAGCATTTGTAAAATCTATTTTACGACTTGATTCTGATACTTCGTATTTTCCATTTCCATAACTATACCCACCTATTGTTGTTATTTGATTTGTAAAGATTCTTGCAGGTGGATAACTTCTTTTTTCAGTATATATATCATTATTATTAATGATATCTGTTCTAAATTTAATTCTGTTTTCTCCACCCATATATCCATGATAGTAACATGAATAACTAATTATGCCAAAATCTTGTTTTACTTCAATAGTTATATTACCCGTATAATAAATCATACTAACACTATTAATAGTTTTTTCATTTTGATTAAATATAGTTCCTGATGTTACTTCAAATTTAGAAGTATCATTAATAACAAAACCTAAAGGATGTTCAATGGGTATATTATTAAAATTATAAGTGCCTATTTCTAAACCAATATAATTATAATTTGTATATGATTCATTATTAAATAGATATATGTTACCACCTTGTCCATCTGGTACTACATTAACATTAATACTATTTGAAGTTAAATTCATATAAATATCACTAAAATTTATTTCTTCACTAAATTCTGTTGGCGAAAGTAAACTAACTGTAAAAGTTTTTGGTCCCGAAATACTTTTAACTCTAAATTCTCTATTATATACATTTAGACCATCTGTTACAGTTAAACCATATATATTTATTAATGCACCTTCTCTGTATAAATCTGCATTTGTAAATCCATGTTCTTGATCTGTTTCTATAATTATATCAAATATACTATATAAATCATTCGCATAAACACCATTATCATGAGTTATTGTTAATGTTATTATATCATAATTTGGACTAAATAATATACCCGAACTAAATTGAATACCTTTACCAGATTGATATCTAAAATATTTTCTTGTTTGTCTTATTATTTGTGTATTTGGTGAATTTGTTTCGGGATTAATTTGTACCCCACCATCAAAGAAACGATGTTGACTAACACCTTCATTTCTTACATAAAGAAATGTTTGTTGATCTGGATATAAATTTGAACCAACTGGATTTTCATCACCTAAAGTATGCAAATCAGTACTAGCATCTGCTTCTGTATATAATTCCAAAGTATTTGAAATATATCTTACAGTATAATCGTCAACTACACTTGATATAACATGAGAACCGGTCCATGCTCTTACTTCAAATATAGATTGATCTACAACATATATTTTACTATTTACAAATAATGAATGAGGATAAGGAAAAACTATTTCAATATCTTTTGTATTTGCTACAGGGCGAATACTTGTATATAAAATTGATGATGAATTAAAGAATCCTCCTGTATATATAGTTGTATATAAATTGTTTAATTCATAATCTACATCATATTCATCAGGTGTTTTTGATGTAACAGCAAATGTTTTTTTTTTACCATTGTCATCTAATGGAGAATCAAATACAGTAACAATTAAATATGATCCATCAATATAAGTTGGATCATTAGTTTGTTTTAAAATTATAGGCATACCAGTATAAAATTCTCTACCATTTTGTACTTGAGCAACTGTTATTTTTAAAATAGAACGATTTTGAGTGAAAAAATCAATTCTAAATGATGTATTATTACCTCTTACTTCATATGGACTTGTTTGATTATTTTGAACAGATGTATTTGTTCCTGGTGGCCATTTTGCTAATAAAGTATCATTTCTTCCATCTGCTAAACAACTAAAATTATTATCAAAAACACCCCAGTTTCTATCATAATGAACTTCAAAATATGATTCATTTTCAAAAAAATGTGTTTCTGCAGTCCATGCTCCTTGAGGATAATTATTTGCATCACCTGTGTATTTATCTGTTGGAAAATAACTATTCCAATTCATTCTTAATATAAATTTACGAATAATTACACCAGATAAATTTGTTATTTCAGTTGTTCTATATCCAACTCTCAACAATCTACCTCTATCATAATATCTGGTATTTGAATTAATTGAACGAAAATTAAATAATTTTACTGTCATTTGTGGAGGTCTGTTTGTATTTTCAAGATTACTATAATAATTGTATCCTGTTTGTTCAAATGTAAAAAATCCATGACTTGATACATATATAGTTGAATATTCAATACCATTAATTCTAACTACAAATGGCAATGTAATTCTTCTGTTTTCCCATCTACCATCATCATTATCTCTATGATATAAATTCCAACTTATATTATCATTACCATTTAAATACGCACCAGAATTTGCTGTTAATACAGTAACTTGTGCATCATTTTGTGTTTCTCCTAATTCTGTTTTAACAATTGATTCAATAGCAGGTCCTTGATAAGCAGGTTCATTTGCTCTTTGAAAAATACCAGGTATATTATTTTGTACTTCTACAGATTCCCATTTTGTTGATTGTAAAGAATATTCAAAATCAGTGTCCATAAGTGCTTCTGGATTTGATACACGAATTTTATCAACTGGATCTTTAAAAGTTTTATGAGGTTTCATAGTAGTAGTAAGTTCACTTGAGAATTTAACATTACCTCTAACATTCATTTTATGTTATATCTAATAATTAATTTATATTTTTTCATATAAAAAGTATACTAATTATTATATTTTTAAAGCATTAAAATTTGCAAATTATGGAGGTGGATGGTATATGAGCGATAAAGACTGGGTAAGATCATACGCTAATAAAAAGGTATATACATCAACAGTTATGAGAGCTGATACAAAATTCCAATCGCCTATATTTGAATGTATGGATGGCATGCATCCAAATGGTAAACCAGGTATGTATTGGCCTGGACACGGAGCATTATCATTATATGCAATAAAAAGTCCAAAAATGTCGAGAGAATGGAATAATACAATTAGAACTGAAGGAAATTTCCAGGTTAAAAAACTTGAACAAAGTTCAGATGAAAGAATAAAACGAAATATTGAAGATATAAATAAAGAAGATGCTTTAGAAAAAGTAATGAAATTAAAACTCAAAAAATATGATTTAATGGATGATGATAAATCTTCATATGGTATAATTGCACAAGAAGTAAAAGAAGTAATTCCAAATACTGTAAAAACACATGCTAATTACATACCGAATATAAAACTTACAGTTAAATGCGATAGTAATAAATTATATATAAAAGATGATAAAATAAAAGAAAATTCTATATTAAAAGTATTAGTTACTAATGATGGTAATACTACTGAATTTAGATGTGTTGTAAAACAGATTAATTCAGATCACATTGTTGTTGACAATGTATTAGATGATGTAGAATGTTATATATATGGTACAGAAGTAGAAGATTTTCATACAGTAGATACAAATTCTATATTCTCTTTAAATATATCTGCAACACAAAAATTATTTGAAATTCTAGAATCGCAGAAAAAAGAAATAGAATTATTAAAAGAAACAGTTGCATTATTAAAAAAATAGAATAGTAAAATTCCAGATTTATTTTTGTATATTTTTAAATATTTATAATTTGTACAGAAAAATGAAGAAAGTAAAAAAAAGTGATAGAAAAAGATGATAAAATAAATCACCACACAACGAGTGATGACTACTACCCAGCAGATCCTGACTACTTTCACCTCCAAGGTTGACTTGGAGAAGGAGTATACTAGGAGTGAGTTGGGAAAGATGTTAACCGAAGTATTCAAGGAGATTCGCGAAGCAGAGAAGGGTGAGAAGAAGGTGAGGAAGAAGGTGAAGAGGGAGGAAGGTTCAGAGAAGAAGAAGAGGGAACCGACGGCATACAACATGTTTGTAAAGGAGACGATGTCAGTGGTTAGGGAGGAGAATCCTGAGATGTCTCGTCAGGATTTGATGAGGGAGGTAGGAAGGATGTGGAAAGAGAAGAAGGGTGGGAAGGAAGAGGTAGTGGAGGAGGTGGTGGAGAAGAAGAAAGGAAAGAAGAAATAGAGATAAAAAGATAAAAAGATAGTAGGTGAGTGGAAACTATTTTTTTAATTTTAGAAAAAAAAGTACATATATATAAATTTAAATAAAAAAGAAATTAAATTTATTTTTTTTAAAATGTAAGATAGATATGTACTTTTTTAGAAAATGTACAGAAAAATGAAGAAAGTAAAAAAAAGTGATAGAAAAAGATGATAAAATAAATTACCACACAACGAGTGATGACTACTACCGAGCAGATTCTGACTACTTTCACCTCCAAGGTTGACTTGGAGAAGGAGTATACTAGGAGTGAATTGGGTAAGATGCTAACTGAAGTATTCAAGGAGATTCGGGAAGCAGAGAAGGGTGAGAAGAAGACGAGGAAGAGGGCAAAGAAGGAGGAAGGTTCAGAAAAGAAGAAGAGGGAACCAACAGCATACAACTTGTTTGTAAAGGAGACGATGTCGGTAGTAAAGGAGGAGAATCCTGAGATGTCTCGGCAGGATTTGATGAGAGAGGTAGGTAGGATGTGGAAAGAGAAGAAGGAGGAAGAGAAGGAGTAAATGAAGAAAAAGGAATAAAAAGATAGTTGGTGAGTGGAAACTATTTTTTTATTAAGAAAAAAAGTACATATTTATAAAAAAAAGAAATTTTTATAAATTATTTTTAAAATTTTTTAAAAGATAAGATATGTACTTTTTAAAGATTAAATTAAATCGTTATTAACTACTTCTAATGCTTGTTTATATAGTTCTTTTTTTTTGCGTCTATATTCTTTCATATAATCTGCTTGTTTTTTTTTAGCAATGTTATTTTTTTCAATAATTTCAAGTTCTGTTTCATTATCTGGATAATCTAAAGAACAAGTAGAAAGTATGATATTTAAATTATAAGGGAATAAATTAATGACTTCTTTTTCTTTAATAGTTGCTTCTTCAAGATTATTACACGGGTAATGAAAAAGAGTATTAAAAGTCCAATTAGAAGTTCCACCATTATCTCTAATATATCTATAAATTTTAGTGTTATATTTATAAGAATTGATATTGTTACATGCACTTTTGTGTTTCCGCCATCTTTCTTTAGGAATTTCAATAGTATGTCCTATATATATATTTTTTTTACTTATTACATCATCTTTGTGTGCTAAAAAATAAATTATACATTGTTTGTATCTTTCATCAATAGTATTCATTATTATATATGTAATGTAATAAAAATTTATATAATTTTAACATTATTAAAATATAGTCCCTTCGGGACTGCCGACCCTTGTTTACGACCATTATGATGTTATTATAAGACATTGCATCATTATTAAACAAATCATTACGCTATCGT